>ERZ842401.6649-NODE-6649-length-12271-cov-9.219221_pt1 | contig 12271 bp, 14 predicted proteins | sample MGYA00521270_ERZ842401 | MGnify/ENA primary metagenome ERZ842401 (study PRJEB31892, sample SAMEA3878208) | bioreactor metagenome | biome: Moose rumen | place: Sweden | collected 2011-10 | study: EMG produced TPA metagenomics assembly of the PRJEB12797 data set... | reverse complement strand
AACGGGGGACAAACTTTCACTCTCTTACACAGCCGCCAAATCCCGGCTCGCTACAATATCAACATCAGTTCCGCAGACCTCGTGAATTAACACCTGGCCAATCTTCAACGGAGCTTCAACCTCAAGTTTGGCGACAGCTTCAGCAATCTCGAATAACTTTCCCTTCGGTGCCGGAGTCTTGCTCCTAATTGGACACACAGGAAGTTTTCCGCCCTTAACTCGAACTGTCGACGCAAAAACTCTTCGCGGATCCTTCACTTCGGACTTCGCATAACTCGCTCCTCGCGGACATGTGTTGCCTTCAACCTTCACAACCTCGCCGGCGTCATCAAGCGTTACACTCAATCCGCACCCAAGAGGACACGAAACACATATAAACTTTATCTCTTCGCTCATAATCTCTCACCCCTTCTTAAACCGGCTGAATGTCAATCACAATCTCTTTCAGGTCTCCGGCCGCTTTAATCTGTTCAGCCTTAATCTTGACTTCGTTCATCTCGCCAGGACGTGCATAACGCAATCTTTGTGAGTAAAGTCCAGGTTCAGCAAAAACTTTGCAGACCTGTTCAATCGGATGAGTTACTCGCATAAAAATTGTCGTGTCAGTCTCGCCAGTTACGAATTGAGGTGAAAATAATCTGACGTTTTCTCCGCCCCTGACTGGAATACGTTTTGCATCAGCCGGAATTTTCCCAGCGGCATATTTTGCGGCACTAGCTCCGGCGATTAAGCCCTCATCACTGACGTTGTCGACTAAGTCATAAACGATTACGACATTTCCAGCGGCGAAAATTGCGGGGTTCGTAGTCTGGAGCAAATCATTAACGACAGGACCGCCCGTAACTTTGTGGATCTCAACGCCGGCCATTCGTGAAAGCTCATTCTCAGGGATTAAGCCAATCGCAAGAAGAAGCGTATCACACTCAATAAATCTCTCGGTGCCACTAATTGGCCTCATATGCTCGTCAACTTTCGCGACCGTAACTCCTTCAAGTCTGTCTTGTCCGTGAATTTTCGTTACTGTCGTCTTAAGATGAAAAGGAATTCCGTAATCGTCAAGGCACTGCGCAATATTACGCCTAAGTCCTCCGGGCCAGCTCATGACTTCGTAAACTCCTTCAACTTCGGCACCTTCCCAAATCATACGACGCGCCATAATCAGGCCAATATCACCGGAGCCAAGAATTACAGCCTTCCTGCCGGGCATATAACCTTCCATGTTCACAAATCTCTGTGCTGTTCCGGCCGTGTAAATTCCTGATGGTCGACCTCCGGGAATTCTGATTGCTCCTAATGGACGTTCACGACATCCCATCGTTAAGACGATCGCGCCTGGACTTAACGCTTCAATTCCTCGTTCCTTGTTCATTGTCCAAACGGTATTAGTCTCGCGGTCAATCTGGAACACCATCGTGTTAGTGTGAAACTCAACGCCCGCTTCATGAGCCTGCTGAATAAATCTATGCATATACTCAGGCCCGGTTAATTCCTCTTTGAACGTGCGAAGTCCAAAGCCGGGGTGAATGCATTGCTGTAAAATTCCGCCTAAATCCCAATCTCGCTCAAGAACTACGACGCGTTCAGCTCCTTCTTTACGCGCTCCAATTCCTGCAGCTACTCCGGCAGGCCCAGCTCCGATAATTAATACGTCAATCTTCTTGTTATCCATTAATGAGCCTCCCCTTTCTTCAACAGAAATTCTTTCGTCTTGCCAACGAGCAATTTTGAATTTCCCCCGTGCCTCGTAACTTCGTCTAATGGAATTCCCAATTCACGCGATAAAATCTCAGCAACTCTCGGACAACAGAAGCCTCCTTGACAACGTCCTGTTCCTGCTCGCGTCATCATCTTTACGGCCGTAACTGTTCGTGCTCCTCGCCTAATCGCTTCAAGAACTTGGCCTTCGGTTACTGTCTCACATCTACAGACGATTTGAGCATAAGCCGGGTCGTCCTCAGCAAGTTTCTTTCTCGTGTCCATGTCAAGATAAAGAAATCTGGGAATATTTTTTCGCTCCGGAATAAATTTATCGTTGGGCGTTAAAGTTATTACATCGGCTAATTCTTCCTTCAAAAGTTCAGCGACATACTCAGCAATTGCCGGCGATGATGTGAAACCTGGCGACTTGATACCGGCGACATTAACAAATCCGCGCGGAGTTTTCAGTACAGAAATCTCAAAGTCTCCTGATTCCGTGTTCGCTCGAACTCCTGCAAACGTCGTGATGTTCATGTTAACCGGGAAATTCGGCACAAGTTTACGCGCTCCCGTCAAGACTTCGGCCAATCCTTCAGGCGTTGTTGTCCTGTCTTCGGGATCTTCCTGTTCTGAAGCTGTCGGGCCGGACATTAAATTTCCTTCAGCTGTCTGCAAAACTGTAATTCCCTTGCCGACTTTCGATGGACACGCGAACAAAAAGCTGTGAACAAATCCCCCTGTTGTCCTGTCGAGCAAGTAATATTCGCCCTTAGTCGGTATAATCTTGAAGCTCGTATCTCCTGCCCATGAAGCAATTTCTCCGGAATGAACTCCTCCAGCATTAATCACAACCGGCGCGAGAAATTCCCCTTTGTTCGTCGTTATGCCTCGAACTTTGCCATTGTCGAGAAGAAGTCCTGTCGCTTGCGTCTCAAGGAATAATTTAGCTCCGTTAATCTCCGCACTCTCAATCATCGCGTTGACGGCCTCAAAATTATTGATTATTCCGGCTTCTGGTGACCATAATGCCGCAACAATCTCACCTGAAACATTCGGCTCTTTTTCCCTGAGCTTGTCGCCTGAAATTATCTCAACGCCGGGACTTCCATTAGTCTTGCCCTGCTCGAGCAATTTTTCAAGATGTTTAACCTCGTCGTCATTGAACGCGCAAACGTAAGAACCGCACTCGTCCAAATGCACATCAAGTTCATCTTTGAGCTTATGCCATAACTTATTGCCGGGCACGCAGAATTTCGCTTTCATCGTTCCGGGTTTATCGTCGAAGCCTCCGTGTATCATTGAGCTGTTCGCTCGTGAAGCTCCTGCAGGAAGTTCCGAAGCCTTATCGATTACGGCAATCTTGAGCTGATATTTCGACAACTCACGCGCAATTGAGGCTCCTGTAATTCCTGAACCAATTATCACAATATCGTAATTCATGAATTTTTATTCCCCCCTCTATAAAATAAATCTCCCTCCGTCAATCTGCTCAACAGAGGGAGAAATTTTTCATAAAATTTTTATTTGCTCAGACTGTTGATAATCGCTTCAGCCTCAGCCTCAACTTCTCCGTCAAGCCAGAACACGATAAATACAAACTCTTTTTCGTCATCAAGAATGTAATTCAGCGTGTTATATTCCTGGCCTTCACTCTCATCCGTTGAGCGGTATACAGCAGCTTTTACGCCGTTAATTTCCGTGTATTCGACGGCCGCATTCACTCCAGCATAAGTTTTCGCGCATTCTTCAAGAGTTTCTTCCTTCTCGATTTCATAAACGTCAAAGTCAAGCGAAGTTTCAGCACTCTTGTAATATGCCGTCAGACCTTCTGCCTTATCTTTTTCCGTAACTTCACCGTTCACGAAACTATCAGGAGCTTTCAACGTGAAATTCCCGGCCTTAATCTCAACTGCAAAAGCTGAACCGGCAATTAACATTACAGCCAGAATAGCCGCAAAAATTTTTCTCGTCATAAATTAATCCGTCCAAGCTCTGGATTTCTCGATTGCCTTTTTCCAGCCTGCATAAGCCGTCTCGCGTTCGTTAGCTTCGAGTTCGGGCGTAAATTTCCTGTCTTGTGCCCAATTCGCGCGAATATCGTTCTCATCTTTCCAGAAGCCCACAGCAAGACCAGCCGCGTAAGAAGCTCCGAGTGCTGTAGTCTCATTAACGACAGGACGCACAACATCAGCACCGAGAATATCAGCCTGTAACTGCATGAGCAAATTATTCACAACAGCTCCGCCATCAACTTTCAATGCCGCTAACTTCTTGCCGGAGTCCTTCTCCATTGCTTCGATAACGTCGCGTGTCTGATAGCAAAGGCTTTCGAGTGTCGCACGGATAAAATGTTCTTTGCGGACGTAACGGGTTAATCCAACGATTGCGCCGCGTGCTGTCATGTCCCAATATGGCGCGAAAAGTCCTGAGAATGCCGGGACAAAATAAATTCCTGCGCTGTCTTTCACCTTGCCAGCATAATACTCACTGACAGGGGCATCATCGATCATCTTTAAGTTATCACGGAGCCACTGAATTGCCGCACCTGCGATTGCGATTGAGCCTTCGAGAGCGTAATAGCATTTGCCCGGTTCACGAGAATAAAACGCCGTCGTCAATAATCCATTCTTTGAGGGGATTGGTTTATCGCCGATGTTCATCAACATGAAGCAACCTGTTCCGTAAGTGTTCTTAGCCTCGCCCTCACTCAAGCAAGCCTGTCCGAACAAAGCCGCCTGCTGGTCGCCTAAATCTCCTGCAACAGGAATTTCCGCACCGAACGGCCCGGATTTTACGGTGTTGCCATAAACGTAACTTGACGGCATAATCTTAGGAAGCATTGACGCAGGAACCTGAAGCTCCTTCATCATTGTCTCGTCCCATTGAAGAGTTGCAATATTCATCAAAAGTGTACGTGAAGCGTTCGATACGTCCGTAACATGTACGCCACCATTGGGGCCGCCGGTTAAGTTCCAGATTAACCAAGTGTCTGTGTTGCCGAAAAGTAACTCGCCTTTATCGGCTTTTTCGCGAGCACCGGGTACGTTGTCGAGTATCCAGCGAATTTTTGTGCCGGAGAAATACGGGTTGATTAAGAGGCCCGTGATGTCCTTAACTTTTCCTTCGCCCTTCTCGTTCTGACCCCAGCCGGGCTTTTTGAGCCATTCAGCGCAGAAGTCCTGAGTTCTCGTGCACTGCCAGACTATAGCGTTGTAAATCGGCTTGCCTGTCGCTTTTTCCCAGACAACGGTCGTCTCACGCTGATTTGTAATTCCTACCGCCGCAATCTCGTCCGGACTTGCGTTAACTTGAGCGAGTGCTCCTCTGATTACGTCCTGAGTTCTGCTCCAGATTTCCATTGCGTTATGTTCAACCCAGCCCGGATGCGGGAAAATCTGCTCATGTTCCATCTGATATGAACCGGCCGGCCTTCCATCCTTCGTGAAGAGCATGCAACGTGTACTTGTCGTGCCCTGATCTATTGCGGCTACATATTTCTTCTCTGACATTGAGACTTTTACCTCCTCAATTTTCGTTTTTGTTTGTTCGGATTTCGCGGGTTCTATTGAAGCCGTTGAAGCTGCTGTAGAAGTTTTTGGGGTATCAATTTGCGGCTGAACTTCATTTACGGCTTCTGGTTCTTTTTTCTTCGAGCCGAATAATTTGAATAACATAGCCTATAACTCCTTAAATGCGGGGGTAAAAATTTTCCGGCCATCACGTTAAAACGAGACCGGAAGAGTGATTTACATAATTCCGAATGCTCTGCAGAAGTAGAACGCGATAACTGCACCGCATACAGGTCCGAGAGTTCCAACCCATGAATAGCCCCAATCTGAGCCGCCCTTGCCAGGAATCGGAAGAATGAAGTGTGCAATTCTTGGGCCTAAATCTCTTGCAGGGTTCATTGAGTAGCCAGTCGGGCCGCCGAGAGCCGCACCGCATCCGTAAATTAATCCGCCGACGAGATACGTGCCAAGTCCAGCCGTTACAACTCCTGCTCCCTTTGAGAAAATGCAGTTAATTATCGTAACAAGGAAGAATGTAGCGATTGCTTCGGTGATGAAGTTGCAGCCATAATTTCTTCTTGCAGGTGCTGTGCTGAAAACTCCGAGCTGTGATGCAGGATCTGTGCCTTCCCAGTGATTGAGATATGCAAGCCATACGATTACGGCGCCGATGATTGCACCGATGAACTGAGCAATAATAATCGGACATGAAACAGACCATGAAGCATAAGTTCCTGATAAAGTCTTCGCGATTGTTACTGCGGGATTAATGTCAGCTTGAGGTGAACCCATTGCATTGGCCGCTAAAGCACCGAGTACGACTGCCCAAGCCCAGCCCCAGCAAATATGAACCCAGCCTGCGCCGTTACCTTTTGAGTCCTTGAGTGAAGCTGCTGCTACGTTGCCATCGCCGAATACTACGAGTACGAGAGTTCCGAAGAGTTCCCCCCAAACGGGGCCGGGAGTAAAGAATGATCCCATGATAAACAATTCCTCCTGATGTAAAAATTTTTGATGAATGCAAGATGTTTCAGAAAAAAATTACGTGATAAAATCCCCCGCTAACACGTTAAAGATTTCCTGAATGATTTAATTGATGAATGATGTTGATAATTTTAGTATTTTATTTCTCTGTGTAAATAGAGATTTTGCGGTAAAATTCCCCTCCTGACTTACAGCCAAAAGGGGAAAAATATACTCAGCGTTTTATAATAATGACAGGTGAGTAAATCCTTTCAGAGTTCAGCCAGATTGATAACGTAATTTTTCTGCTTTCAGGAACATACGAAATTTCTTCGCCGGCTTCATCGTAAAACTCCACAATATTATCATCGTCAGAAGGCCCAGAAGAATTTGCTATGTAAATTAATTCTGCTCCTTCTGGTGTTTCATCACTCAGCTCAACTGTGAAATCATATAAGCCTGACACGTCAACAGAGATAACAGGGATTAACGCCGCAATCACGTAGCCTGACGTGCTAAAACTTTCAGTTACTACACTTTCAGGCAGACTTACAGCCTCATATATGCTCATGCTCGCTTGATTTTCCCGAGTAATGCTCTCGCCAAGCTCTTTATTCCCATCGTTGACAGCTGACAATGAAGATGATGACGACGAAGCATTAACTTTCAGAATGAAACTCTTGGTAACATATCCGTAGTCATTCGCGGCCTTAATCTTGAACTTGAAAGTCCCGGTTTTTGTTGGAGTTCCTGTTATTTTACCGTTAGATTTACCCAGCTTTAGACCATTGGGAAGTGTTCCGGATTTTAGCGTCCATTTAAGCGGTGTTGTCCCAGAGGCTTTGAGAGTAATGCTGTACTTTGTGCCCTTTTTCCCTGTCTTAAGCGTCGCTCCAGTCGTAATTGCTGGTGCTGTTCCGATTGTGATGGTAAATGTCCTGTCATATTTGCCGTAATCATTTTCGGCTCTGATTGTGAATGTAAATGTGCCTGCTTTCGTCGGAGTTCCCGTTATTTTTCCAGATGATGCTTTGAGTTTTAAGCCCTTAGGAAGTGTTCCAGATATCTTGCTCCAGGTTATCGCTTTAGTTCCTTTAGCTTTTAGAGTTTGCGTGTAGCTTGTTCCTGTAATTCCATTCGGAAGGGTGGAAGTTGAGATTGATGGTTTTTTACCAACTGTCAGCGAGAAAGTTTTATAGACGTAACCAGCGCTGTTAGTTGCCAGTATTTCGAACTTAAACGTACCTTCTTTTGTCGGTATTCCTGTTATTTTTCCTGTCGAGCTATTGAGTGTCAGACCATCAGGTAAGTTTGATTTTGCAACCAGATCCCATTTAATTGGTGTTGAGCCTGTTGCTTTGAGGGTGAAGCTGTAGCTTTTGTTCAGAATAGCCCTAGTAAGAGTTGTATCAGTCGTAATTGTCGGTTTCGTTTTTTCGCGGATAATTTCTACTCCTTCATCGCACGATATTTAATGAGCGGCAAGTATCTAAGTTTAAATAACTAAGTTGATTATTTTCATATACAGATATGATAGTTCTGTACAATTGCTAACGTCAAGCGCTGTTAAATCATTACTCTCACATTCCAAATAATACAGAGCTGAACAATCTTCCAAAGGATAGTGTTTGCAGAGATGAACAGCCACTTACGTCAAGAGACTTTAAATTATTACTGTTGCAATTTAAAATGTCTAGAGAGATACACTTGCTTACGTCAAGAACGATTAGTTTATTTCCAGCACAACGAAGAGCGTATAGAGATACACAATTGCTTACATCGAGATAGGTTAATCTATTTCTTTCGCATGATAAGAACCAGAAAATAGGAGAATCGCTAACGTCAAGTTTTGTTAAGTCATTACTGTTGCAAGTAAGAGATGTGAAAGATGGGCAATCTTTTATAGAAAGAGATGTTAATTTATTGTTGCTGCAGTCAAGATGTTCTAAAGATGGACAGCCTTTTACTATGAGATTAGTGATTTTATTGTTAGTTAAGTATAGCTCTCGCAAAGCAAGACAACCGCTGACATCAACATTAGTTAATACTTTATTCTCGCTACAATCTAGTTTTTCAAGAGCAGTAAGATATTGTATGCCTGTTAAATCATATACATGCTCGTAATCTCCTCCCAAAGTCAGCTCTTTAATTTTTTCGATTTCATTTACATTTAGAATATTGTCTTTATTGTTATCATAATATCTTGAGAGGATACTACGCAAAACTTCATCAGGAAAATTTTTTGAGTTAATCTCGATATCTGCATGTCCGGTCGAAGCAAGTATTAGACTAAAAACATAACGCACAATATCAACATAAAAGGTTTCTTCATTAGCTTTATGTCTCCTTGAATTTTACAAAAAATCCCCAGCCCTGAAGTGAGCCGGGGAAAATTTCTTTCTTGATACTAACGCTTTGAGAACTGTCTCTTTCCTCTTGCGCCCTTCTGGCCGAATTTCTTGCGTTCAACCATTCTCGGATCTCTCGTCAATAATCCTTCCTTCTTAAGCGCTGGTTTCAAGTCCTCGTTCATCTTCACAAGTGCACGAGCAATTCCCATTCTTACGGCTCCAGCCTGACCAGTTAAGCCGCCGCCTGAAGCATTCACGAACACATCAACGCGTCCTTCAACGCCTGCTGTCTTCAAGGCCTGGTAAACCTGAGACTGCCATAATAAACGCGGGAAATATTCTTCGACTGCACGATTATTAATTTTCACTTCGCCGGTTCCTGAGCAAATTCTTACGCGGGCGACTGCATTCTTTCTTCTGCCTGTTCCCCAAATATATTTATCGTCTGACATTAAATTTTTCCTCCTGTTAATATGCTAAATTTCAAGAGTTTCAGGGTTCTGCGCTGTATGCGGATGTTCTGAGCCTGCGTAAATCTTGAGCTTGCTGTCATATTTAAGCCGGTTTCTCGGAAGCATTCCCTTCACAACATGCCTGAATAATTCTTCGGGCTTTGACTGCAAGAGAACTCCCCAAGTCTTTGACTTATAGCCGCCTGGATGTCCTGAATGATAATGCCATGTGGACTGCGCCGCTTTTTTGCCGGTGAGCTTAACTTTTGCCGCGTTGATTACGATTACATAGTCTCCGGTATCAACGTGAGGCGTGTATGTGGGCTTGTTTTTGCCCGTTAAAATTCGAGAGATTACAGCCGCAAGTCTTCCGATTGACCTGTCAGCCGCATCAATAACGTACCATTTTCGATCGACCTGGCCGGGTTTTGCCAAGTAAGAGCTGCTGCCCGTCATGATAAAAAATTTCCTCCTGCAAAAATTAATAGAGCGAACGGGGGCTTGTCCGCATGAATGATTATTTTACCGTAATTAGCCGGTTGTTTTCAAGCATTCCCGGAAGTCTTCCGCGTTTTGCAATATCTTTTCCGTTGACCTGCTTCAAATCCATAGTCATATCCATTGGGACAGCATGAGCGATGTAGCTTCCGACGCCGAAAATGTCAGCTCCGGCTTCAGCGAGAGTTTTAATTCGTTCGGGATTAAGTCCTCCTGAGACGACGATTTTTACGCGATTAAAGCCTTCATGATTGAGCCTGTAGCGAATTTCTTTTACGAGTTCGGCTGTAACTCCTCCGCGTTCTCCTGGTGTGTCAAGTCTCACAGCACCTAATCTATCGCCCATTTCACGAGCAAGTCTCAAGGCTTCCTCGCATTCGTCATGAAACGTGTCGACTAAGAACGTCCGGCCAATATTTTCCGGCAAAACTTTATCGTAGGCTTCAGCGAGTTTCAGAGTGTCACCCATGATTAAAATTGCCGCATGAGGAACAGTTCCCGAAGGTTCACGTCCGCAGAGTTTCGCGCCGAGTACACAACTTGCCGCCGTACAGCCGCCAAATTTCACGGCCATAGCTTCCATGACAGGAGCAATCGCAGGATGAACATGACGTGCTCCGAAGACTAAGACGGGTTTACCTTGAGCGGCTTCAACACATTCACGAGCGGCCGTCGCCCAAGCGCATGAACTTGAGAGCATTCCGAGCAAAACAGTCTCGTAAATTCCGAAAGCCCCATAAGGCCCCTTAATTCTCATCACAACTTCTTTAGGCGAGAAATATTCACCCTCAGTGAGAGCTTCAATCTTGACTGGAGCGTCCTTCAATAACTCTAAGACTTCCTGAAGTCCTGCGAACATTCCGTTTGTGCGAGTAAAAATTTCGGCGGTAACTTCAGTATCAAGCATATTAACGCTGCCCAGAACGTCGCGAGTGTTAATAAAGTAAATATCTGTGGTAGCACCTGAAGCTATTTCGTCGTGAGTTGCGCTGTAAAATCTTTGAGGATTGACATTGAGATCCGTAACTTCTTTAAGTGAGTTCAACAACTTTCAATTTCTCCTAATATAATATTAATTCAGGAAGACAATGAAGAAAGATGTAATCATGAAGATAATTGCGAGTACGATTGTGAGTTTTGTGAGCGGTGAAAATCTCTGCCATTGGCCGGAATCCGCTTGAGTTCCTCCGCCGAATACTCCTGAGAAGCCGCCTTGTTTACGCTGTTGAAGAAGAATTACACAAATCATTATGATAGAAACGATTATGTGAACGATTGACAATAACGTGCGCATAAAAAATTAATTCCTCCTGTTAAGATAAAATCAAGAAAAATTTGCGGGAATTAGTATATAACAATGAAGGCTGATTTTACAAACTTGCGATAAATTTTGGGGGGCAACGACACGGGTATGTGCCGGACGGGTGGGTAGACTTTTTTCTTAATCAACGAGGAATGCAAAGTCAAAATTTCTCCATAATCAACGAGACACAAGACAGCGAATTTTTTCCCTATGACCTTTACCCCAAATTTATTCCCTTATGCTTATTTTACAAACGGCTTGAATAAACTTTTGCACCATAAGATTAATAATTTCACCGCACGCATTTTTAACTCTTTATGCTTCGACGTGATTAACTTGATTATCAGCTTCAACGGTGTAGTTCGTGTAATCTCTTTCACTTCACGTTTATATTGCAGATAATTCAATCTCTGGAGCATTAAGGCCATAACCCCGTATTCACTGCTTCTGAGCTTCGAGAACTCCGCAAGGTCATTCATGCCTTTACTCTTGAGATATTCATATCTGTCATCAAAGGCTTCTTTTTGATCCCGGAAATGCTTCATGTGATTGCTGAGATTAAATTTTTTATGTGCGAGTTTTCCCATAACGCTTTCATTATGCTCGCGGTTAAAATATAAAACTTCTTGAGTTAAAGCTATTTTCTTGCATTCTCCTCCGAGCCTGTGAATACGTGAAGTATCATCTTGTCTATTGCCGGCTGGAAAACGTACATTCTTGAATAATTCTGCCTTGTATAACTTGTTCCATATTCTGAGATAAGCTCCGGAAAATCCCGGCATTACGAGCCTGTATAAAAACTCTTAGCCGTTAATAATCTCAACCGGATAATTTTTCCCCTCAGAAGAAATTACATTCTCGCCACCGAGATAATACATAAACTCACACATGCTCATATCAGCTTCATTCTCGACTAGCAATTTATATAATTTTTCGTACATGTCCGGAGCAAGAAAATCATCATCGTCAACTGTTGCTATGAATTTTCCTGTTGCAGCGTCAAGGCCCGTGTTACGAGCAAGACCATTTCCGCCGTTTTGTTTATGAATGACTTTTACGCGTTTATCTTTCTCGGCATAATCATCACAAATTGCCTCGCTTTTATCAGTGGAGCCGTCATCAACAAGAATTAATTGCAAATTTTTATAAGTCTGGGAAAGTATGCTTTCAATACACTGGGATAAATATTTTTCGGCATTATACACTGGAACGATTACACTTATGAGAGGACATAAATCACGCTGTTCGCATTGTAGCGATTTCTTCGGTCATTGTCAATACTCCTTTTGTGAAATTTTTTTCGAGCAGAATAATTCTATCATACTAAAAAGTTTCAAGGGAAAATTTATGTTGGAGCGGATGACGGGATTCGAACCCGCAACATTCAGCTTGGGAAGCTGACGCTCTACCATTGAACTACATCCGCAGTAACTTACGCATGAAATTCTAGCGCATGATTAATATTTTCGCAAGACAGACATAAAAATATAACACGTT
>ERZ842401.6648-NODE-6648-length-12272-cov-13.918720_pt1 | contig 12272 bp, 12 predicted proteins | sample MGYA00521270_ERZ842401 | MGnify/ENA primary metagenome ERZ842401 (study PRJEB31892, sample SAMEA3878208) | bioreactor metagenome | biome: Moose rumen | place: Sweden | collected 2011-10 | study: EMG produced TPA metagenomics assembly of the PRJEB12797 data set... | reverse complement strand
AAAGTTGAAAGGAGCCAAGTCCCCTGGAGACCAGGTGCCCTTTTTGCATTTTGCATCTTATGAGCACTTTCACGCTGCAAAATGAAAAAAAATTTGCATATTCCAAAAATTTGTAGTACTTTTGCAGCGGATATGACTATGCTAACGAAGAAATTTACCGATGAACAAGTACAAGCCGTGGTGAAGTTTATCACGGAGCATCAGCATTTCGTTATCCTCACCCATACCTCCCCCGATGGGGATGCGCTCGGCTCATCCCTCGGCATGGGACACTACCTGCGTACATTGGGCAAAGAGGTGCAATGTATGGTGCCCAACAGTTTCCCGGATTTTTTAGCATGGCTACCCGGCATTGCGGACGAGATCAATTATGAGGAGCAAACATCGCAAGCACTCGGACGCTTGGCTACGGCTGACGCCGTCATCTGTACCGATTTTAATGAACTCAAGCGCATCAACGCTTTAGGACAACAAGTGCTTGCCCTTAGGGCGGCAAAGGACCTGCCCGTTTTGATGATTGACCACCACCTCCTGCCTGAGAACGATACCCCTGTAGCGGATATATTACTATCTCATCCCGAGTCACCCTCTGCCTCCGAACTCGTCTATCGTCTTATCGCAGACATACAGCCCTTCCTGCATGGCACCATCACCCAAGAGGCTGCTACATGCCTCTATTGCGGCATGATGACCGATACCGGCAACTTCTCCTTTAATTCCAATTATCCCGACATGTACGAGATTGTCGGCGAGTTGGTGCGCTTGGGTGTCAATAAGGACGAGGTGTACAATAATGTCTTTAACCAATATAGTGTGGGACGCCTCAAATTGATGGGCTACTGTCTGTACCACAAGATGCGCCTGTTCCCCGCGTATCATGTGGCCCTCATCACCATCTCCGGTAAGGAACTCTACCGTTTTCAGTTCAAGAGCGGCGACGCCGAAGGGCTCGTCAACCTGCCCCTTAAGATCAGCGACATCTATTACTCCTGCTTCATGCGGGAGGATAAGATAGCCGAGCATGAGAGAGCGCAAGCAAAGGGAGCGAAAAAGAAAATCAAGATTTCTTTCCGCTCCCAAGGAAACAGACCCGTCAATATCTTTGCACGGGATATCTTCAACGGCGGTGGGCACCTCAATGCCGCCGGCGGGGAATACTACGGCTCGTTAGAAAACGCCGTACAACTGTTCCTTGACCATTACCCCCAGTATCTCTCTAAGGATTAAACGACGCCACTGAAGCCCATGAACGCCATAGCGAGTAGCCCTGCTGTCAGTAAGGCGATAGGCGTACCTTCCATGCCCTTAGGCACGTTATTGAGTTGCAGTTGCTCACGGATACCTGCGAACAGGATAAGCGCTAACGTGAAGCCTAATGCTGTAGCGAAAGCGAACAGCGTCCCCGTCAGCAGGTTGTAACCGAGCCCCGCCGGCAACTTAGAGAGCAACTGTTGAGGGTCGGCTACGATAATAGCGACACCTAAGATACAGCAGTTGGTCGTAATCAGCGGCAGGAACACACCTAAAGCGCGGTACAACGACGGACTCACTTTCTTGAGCACCAACTCGATCATCTGAACCAAAGCAGCAATCACGAGAATAAACAAGATGGTCTGCAGGAACTTATCCAAGCCCCAGAGCACCAAGAGCTTCTGCAATAGGTAAGTCACTATCGTCGCTAAGGTCAGCACAAATGTTACTGCCAAACCCATGCCGACCGCAGTATCCAATTTCTTACTAACACCCAAGAACGGGCAGATACCTAAGAACTGGCTCAAAACGATATTATTGACGAATATCGCCGAGATGAATATAAGAAAGTATGCCATATTATTTCTTCATTAGTTTTTGTACCAAAGCCATCAGGTAAGCGAGACAGATGAAAGCCCCCGGGGCGAGGACGAAAATGAGACTCCCGAAATCTTGCGGATAAATCTGAAAGCCGAAGATAGCCCCCGTGCCGAGGAACTCCCGTAGACAACCTAACACCGTCAAACTGAGCGTAAAGCCTATACCCATACCCAGGCCATCTAACACACTGAGCCCCACACTGTTCTTAGCCGCAAAGGCTTCCGCACGACCTAACACAATACAGTTAACCACAATCAGCGGAATGAACAAACCTAAGGTCTCGTAGAGCGCCGGCACATAAGCCTGCATCACTAACTGCACAATGGTCACGAAAGTCGCAATAACGACTATGAAGGCAGGGATACGCACCTTATCGGGAATAAGGTTCTTCAGCAACGAAATAACGACATTGGAACACACCAAAACGAACATCGTCGCTAACCCCATAGACATACCATTGATAGCCGAAGTAGTGGTAGCCAAGGTCGGACACATGCCGAGCACCAGACCAAAGGTCGGGTTCTCCTTTAAGATACCATTCGTGAAAACTTGCATTGGTTTATTCATACTGAACCTCCTTTTCTTCGATGATGAGTGAATCGGTCTCCGCTTGGAGCACCGTTGCGCCCGTATGCGCATCTATATGCGCCTCGGAATAGGCCTTATTAACAGCCTTGAGGAACGCTCTGGACGAAATGGTCGCTGCCGTGATAGCATCCACATCCCCACCATCCTTGCTCACCGCCAAGGCACCTGCCTTACGACCGATGATATTAGCGGCAGGATGGGTCGGGTCATTGAACCAGTGCTCCATCTGTGCTCCGAGCCCCGGAGTTTCTTGGTGCTCCAACACTTGGTACCCCAAAACCGTACCGTCGGGTGCTATACCGACCATAAGAGTGAACTGACCACCGAAACCTACTTCGGTAACCTCTATCGCTTGTCCCTCTTGTCCATTAAGAACCGCGAGACGAGCAGCCTCTTGCTTGGCCATAGTCTGTGCCTCAATGCGCTCTGCCGTCAGCTTATACACACCTGCTAACAGACCCGCTGCCACCAACGTAATGATGGTCAGCGACAGAACCATGTTCGCAAAGGTACTTTCTAACTTCTTCATATCTCTTCCTCCTTTCTATTTTGCCTTATGTACTTCTCCAAAACGCTTGGGCTGCAGACGGTTGAGGAGCGGTACCACGGCGTTCATAATCAGAATAGCGAAACTCACACCTTCCGGATAATCGCCCCACGTCCTGATAGCCATCACGATAAAGCCTATGCCGAAAGCATAAATGACTTTCCCCCAACCGGTCATCGGGCTGGTCACATAATCCGTCGCCATGAAGAAGGCTCCGAGAATAGCACCACCGGAGAGCAACTCATAGAGGATATATGAACCTGTGGTGAGCCCTTCCGGTAGCGTACCGCATAGACCTGCTATAGCGCACCAACCCGCCATCGTAGCGAGCATCACTACCGGGATATGCCAGGTGATGACCTTGGTGCAGATGAGCACCAAACCACCTATGAGCAGCAGCAACGCACTGATCTCACCCATCGAACCTGCCATATGACCGATGAACATGTCCCAATAAGAGGGTAGAACATCCAAGACAGCAGCATCGCCAGACTTGAGCGCATACTTGAGGTAGAAGAGTGGGGTGGCTTCCGTCGCGGCATCTATGTAGTGCGTGGCAAAGCCCAACGGCCTCGGCCATGTCGTCATCTGAGCAGGGAAGGAGATGAGCAGGAACACGCGCCCCACCAAAGCGGGGTTGAAGATGTTCTGACCTAAACCGCCAAAGGTCATTTTGCCGACACCAATCGCTACAATAGCACCAATCACCACTATCCACCATGGCAGATTAGCCGGCAGGTTAAAGGCCAGCAATAAACCCGTCAAGATAGCCGAACAGTCATCGAGAGTCGGCTTGGTCTTCAATAAGAACTTAGCAATCAGCCATTCGGTCAGTACACAGGTTGCTACACTGATTGCCATCGTGATTAAAGCACTCCAACCAAAACATACCACACTCACGCCATACGCCGGCAGTAACGCGGCTATGACGATGAGCATGTTCCGACGCACACTGTCGCCGCTATGCGCATGAGGAGCACCTGAGACAATTAAGTTATTCATATTCTTTGAGTATTTCGTCCAATGTATATTCTTGTTCACTATAACCGGCTTCGCGGAACGCCATCTCCTTGGCTTTGTCGCTATCGTAGGTCATGTAGGTGCACTCGCATGAAGCACAGAGCTCGCCCTTGCTGTTCCATAACCCGCCTTCAATAACGGCGATATGGTGGCTGAGACTCTTGAGCCGCGCTTTCAGCAGCAGATAGGGCTGACCTATCTCTACGACCTTGCGGTACCTGAGATTCATCTTAGCCGTATACCCTGAGGTGTGCAGCACCGCGAAAACGACCCACCCGCACACTTCGTCCAAGAGCGTCGCTTGGATACCGCCATGCACCGTGTTAATCCACGACTGGTGGTTGTAGTTAGGCTTCCACGGAGAGATAATCTCGTCACCCTCTCTATAAAAGCGCATGTGTACTCCTGTCGGGTTATCTGGACAACAACCGAAACAGTTGTACTCCTTCATATGGAGCCACGGGTTGATAATCTCTCTCATGACCCCTTATTGCTTTTGTGCGCGGGCACGGATGATACCCCCTACCTTGGCTTTGCCGGAACGGATATAGTCGAGTAGCGGTCTGTGGCTGGGGCAGGTGAACTGACAGCACCCGCAGTCGATACAGTCCATGATATGGTGCTGCTCCATCTCGTCCCAACGACTGAGCTCACTGAGCCTGCTGAGCAAGTAGGGCTCAAGCCCCATCGGGCACGCACTGACGCACTTGCCGCACCGGATACAGTTAGCTGCCTCCACACGACGAGCGTCCTTCTCGGGCAGGAAGAGCAGGCCGCTGACACGCTTATTAGCCGGCATATCTACATTCTGCATCGCACGACCCATCATAGGACCACCACCGATAATCATAGCCGTGTCGTCCGGTATACCTCCTGCACACGCTATGACATCCGTCAGCGGTGTACCGAACCGAACAAGGTAGTTACCGGGCTTCTTGACCGACGGACCGGTTACGGTCATCACACGCGAGATAAGGGGCTGGTGCTTCTGGATAGCCTGATAAACAGCATAGACGGAAGCCACATTGCTCACTACCGCTCCTACCTCTATAGGCAGGGCGCCGGAGGGAATCTGACGACCGATACACGCGTCAATAAGCTGCTTCTCACCACCCTGCGGGTACTTGAGATTAAGCGGCATGACGGTGATACCCAAGGATTTAACCGCTAGCGACTGCATAAGCTCAATAGCGTCCGGTTTGTTCTTCTCAATGCCGATAACGGCTTTCTTGACCGAGAGCGCCCGCATCAATATCTTGATACCCAATATAATATCTCGTCCGTGCTCAAGCATCAACTCATGGTCACAGGTGAGGAACGGCTCACACTCTACGCCGTTGATAATGAGCACCTCGGCTTTCTTGCCGGGAGGTGGCATGAGCTTGACATGTGTGGGGAAACATGCACCGCCTAAACCTACTATGCCCGCTGCGGCTATCGCGTCTATAATGGCTTTCGGTTCTAAATCTCCTTCACGGATGAACCGGTCCGTTTGGTCAATCTCAGGCAACCACTCGTCACCTTCTACATCGATGAAGATAGCGGGCATCTTCATGCCCCAAGCGTCCGTCGTTGTGTCAATCTTCATGACCGTACCACTGAAGGGGCTATGGACATTCGCGGAAACAAACCCTCCTGCTTTGGCAATAAGTTGACCGACCTTGACTTTATCGCCCTTTTCAACCACCGGCTGCGCCGGAGCACCGATATGCTGTACAAGCGGAATAATGGCCTTCTTGGGCAACGGTACGGCTTCTATCTTCTTATGCACCGAATAAATCTTATTGTCCTGCGGATGAACACCGCCAATCTTAAAGGTACTCATACTGTTGCCTCCTCTTTTTTAGATTCTTCTACTTTGGGTGCTTCTACGTTGGGTGCTTTCTTTTCACTTTCCACTTTCAACTTTTCACTTTCCACCGGCTTCCGTGGCGGGAAATTGACGGCATGGATGGCACCGGTCGGGCACTCCGCCTCACACTTACGGCACAAACGACATTTCTCGTAATCAATATACGCCACATTATCTACGACATGTACAGCATCGAACGGACAGATGTTTTGGCACTTACCACAACCGATACAGGCATTCTTACAAGCCTTATGGGCTACGGCACCTTTGTCCTTATTGACGCAGGTCACAACCATGCGCCTGTTCTTCGGTCCCTTGTTGCGGAGCTCAATGATGTGCCGCGGACATGCTGCTACGCACTTACCGCACGAGGTACACTTATCTTCGTCCACTTCAGGCAGACCCGTTTCGGGATTAACATGAATAGCACCAAACTGACATGCCGCCTCACAATCGCCGTCGCCCAAACAGCCGAAGGGACAGTTGGTCTCTCCGACATAGAGCGCGTGCTTGATGGTACAGGACCTTACACCGTCATAAACACTGGTTCTCGGACGAGCCTCACAGGTACCATTACAGCGCACGACAGCCACCTTAGGTGCCGAAACAACGGCTTCTAAACCCAATATCTGACTGACCTGAGCCATAACCGCCGAGCCGCCTACCGGACAATTGAGCCCCTCAAGACCCGTTGCCTTACAGCATGCTTCTGCCATATTACGGCACCCGGCAAAACCACACCCGCCGCAGTTGGCACCCGGCAAAACGGCCTGTACCTCATCAATGCGCGGGTCCTCATCTACCTTAAACTTCTGAGCGACCACATACAGCAGAACAGCTGCTAAAAGACCTGTGATACCCAATACTAACAAAGCAATTAGAATAATGTTCATATCTTTTGTAACTTCTTATCCTTTATCCTATATCCTATCGCTAAAACTACATAATACACGGCTACTGCACCGAGGGCAATGATGGCACTGACAGTTTCCGACACTGCCGGCAGACGACCTAACAATACACTACCTACAAGCAACAATAGCGGCACAACAAATGCCACTACTATTGCAATCCAACGGTCTTTGCTGGAGATCGTTACATCGTCAGCGATTGCCTTTTGGCATATCCCGACAATAGCACAGGAATTACAGCCCTCAATCATTAAAACCCGAGGATATTAAACTTCTTACCGTCCTTGAGGATATATATCTGTCCGTTCTCAATGACCTTATGTGCCCCGGAACGTCTATTCTCGTTGACCTCGTCTAATGCTGTTTGGTCACCAATGGCTGTCACACGCAGGTAGGTGTAGCGACCGGCTTTACCTATCTTAATGATATCGCCGATAGTGGGCTCATCTGTCGCATATACCCACATTTCGAAGATACGCAAGTAGTCCCACAAACTGATGTAATTGTCGTCATCACCCGTCACATTGTAGGTATAGTCAGCTCCGATGGTAATGTACTCAGGACAGGATATATCAAGATTCCACATCAGCGTTGTGCTGTCGTACGGCGCAAAGGTGGAGTAGAAGGCAAAGTACTGGTAACTGATATCGCCGTCATAACGAGCGATATACTTGTAGTACGGCGAAACTGCAGGCATGAACCGAATGTCAATGGTGTCACCGTGTACGCCTGTTTCATAACCGAGTTCGGCAATAGCATCAATGTCCTGATAGTTTTCCCAAGTCGGCATAATACCATTCAGCATAATATACGGCTCATAACCATTAACACTGATGATGCTGTCTGAATAATAAACCTCGGTTGCCCCAATATGGGTGTGGCACTCAGCAGCGTAGATACCGAATGTATCGGTTACGTTAAAGCCTGTGATAACCACTTGGAACGCGTCGCGCAGCAGTATGCCTTCGCTCAGCAACTCGCCATACTCACTCTTTTCTTGCATAGGGAAGGTCAGCACCTTACCGTACCGTTTATTGGCGGCATTACTGAAGGCTGTTAAGTTGCTACTGTTGGCATCTGAGGACGCTAAGACATTGCCGTCCTCATCTTGTATCTCCATGTGTAGACTATCCACCCTTAGAGCGTTATTAGGGGCATAGGTGGACTGGTTGATACTAAGTGCTAAACTGACCGACTTAACATAAAGCGGTGCTTGCGGCTTGTCGTAGCGTGTGACCATCCGGTCAATGAGGGTCGTGTCCGTTCCGTAATAGAACTTGCCATCCTCGTCGCGGAGCACCATGGAGAGACCATTCTCCTGAATAGGTTCAGCAAGCGTCAAGGGCCATAAGCCGTCCGAACTACTGCCGGAAGGCAGACCACCGGCACACAAACCACTCTTCTCAGCCGTCCAATCGGACCGCTTAGCGAGCATCTGGTACTGCGAGGTCGTGCCGTCGGCATAGGTCACCGTCTGCAGGGGAATAGCCATCTGCCATGTGTAACCGGCATCGCCGTCTGCGCCCATAGCGTAGGCCTCGTCCCAACCACCGGAAGCTGTGATGGAGTCCGTGAAATCGTAGGTCGCGGTCATGCCGTACAGAGCATCTTCTGCTTCAGAGGGCCAACGATAACCAACAGGGGTCTCGTACTTCACTTTCGTGTATGCTCCTGTCGCCGAAATCGGCCATACCCAAGCCGGTATACTATCCGACCAAGCACCAATCACACCATTGGAGGATAGCCAAGTACCCTTTCCTGCCAAATCAACACCGAGGAAGAATGTACCTTGAGGGTTCTTATAGCCGGCTCTGTAGGCAGGCTCGCGCCTCGGGGCGGGTTGTGTCTCTGCTACTTGCACCTCGTCTTGAACGGGCATCGGCACTGACCAATCACGAGCCGGTGTGGTAATATGCTTCGCTTGTAACTCCTTCTGTAACTGCGATTCGGGGTGCGGGAAAGACGCTACGCGAACCTGCCCGTTAGCGGTAAGCATACCGACTAACATCACTATAAATAGAACTATCTTTTTCATATTCTTACAGGGATTTAATGTCAGCAACACATTGAATAACTTTATTAGCATCGGTTGTGGAGGTCAGCACCATCTCAACGAGATTGAGTTTAGAACCGGAGTAAGATGACGCTGTGAAGGTGTCACAGAAGATGTCTGTCAGTCGCGCTGCGCCTTCCGCTGTGGTACTGCCTAACCGTAATAGCAACGGCTCGATAGACGCATCTGCCGAACGGTAGCGGAACGTGATCTTGTTCGCCGTGTTGGTATAACGGAGATTGAGGTAACCCTGGAACAACTTACCTTCTACATCGTAGTTTACGAGTAAGATATAAGCGTAGTCCCCATTGTTGACCTTACGCCGCGCGTAGTTGATATTGTGAATAGTCGCACCTTTAGCTGCGGCATCGCTCTTGATCGCCTCAATAGCGGCATTGGTCGTAGCGTCCGTACCGGCAGCACGGTAGGACCACAGAGCACCCTTATTGAACTTGAAGTTGAAGTAATCGGCAGGAGTGAACTCTGAAACGAAGTAGATGGCGTTATCTGCGGTGCAAATGAGCTTGGATGTGTCTTCGTTGATGACGAAGTCCTTAGCACTGATACCATTAGCCGTGGGGCTCTGGTTGTAGAAGTGCATGGCACCGGGGGTTAAAACGAAACCCAGTACCGTATCTGCTCCGTTGCGGGAGTAGGTGAGCGTACCATCCTCGTAGGTCATCGTCAAGATTGTGTCATAACCTATATAGGTGAACTGCGCCTCGTCATTACCGGAGAAGGTCAAGGCGTTGAAATAATCAATATCCTCAAAGTATGCCTCCCAGTCTTGACCTTCGTTCAGTTTAAACATATCAATATAGGCACCTCTCTTCTTGCTCTTGAGATAGAAGTAATCGGGGGATGATTGGAGTATAACAAACTCATAATCACCATTGTATCCAATGCCGTCACTTAGCGGGTCGGAGAAAATATGCAGTAGGTCGTTATAGCTGTTGAAGGTCAGTGTCACGGACTGCGTATAGTCAATATCCCAAAGGCTCGTTTCGGTCTTGTAACTATTGTTCGAGCTGATTTGGTTCTTGGCAGCTACGCGCACCGAACCATCGGCTTTGAAATCGCAAATAAGCGCATACCCTGCCGCATCGGGGCTCGGGAAATAGCGCATCTCCCAGCCGTGAGGAGCGTCCGTTAGGTAGGTAATAGCCTGAGCGCGTTGCTCTAACAGACGCTCCGCAGCGGTCTTGTCGAACAGGTTTCCCTCTTCGCGAGAGCACGATGCCAGCACCATTACAAGGGCAGATAGTATCAAAACACTCTTTTTCATCTTATTCATAGTACTTGTATAATTGGTTCATAACTACTTCTTCGGACAGATTGTCCTGCCGTCTTTGTACCTCCGCTCGGATAGAGTCAAGCTCATAAGCGTACTTCTCTCTCAACCAAGTCTTGCAATAGTTAATCTTGGTGGCGATAATGGTAGTACCCTCTTGGTCTTCGTTCATCGAAACGATATGGGTATGGTCTTCTGCCATCTCAAAACCGCGCTTCGCCCATGTAGCACGGGTATCCGTGATGTACGAGGAAATAACCTCTACGAAGTCCTCATGAGCCTCACTCATCGAGTAGGGGGTTACAAAGCCGAGCGCATAGGCTTCCTCATCCGAGTGATACTGCCAGCCTTGTGAGTCGTACAGACCGGCCGTAATACGCTCATACTCTTTCGGGAAAGACTTCGTCTGGTGTAAGATGTGGCTGAACTCGTGGTGCATCACGTGGAAGATGTATTGGTTCATCCATGCCATATTCTTGAGGTTAAAGCCGTTCATGTTATAGAGTGTAATCTTGACACCGCCTTCTGCCACACCGAGCACCTCCGTCTGTTGCTCCGCATTAATGGCGGGAGACCCTAAGACATTGATGATACGCGGCGCATAGAGTTTCAAGAACTCAGGGCTAATCTGCTTGGCATAAACATCTATCCAGAGGTACTTAACGGCGCAAGCCACTTGCTGCGACAGATTGTACTTGCACGGCACCAGGTTGTAGTCCATATCGGTTGTTTCGTCACCTAATTTATACTGAAAAGCAATGTTGTACGGCACGAGCAGACTGTCATACAAGAACCTATCGAAATTATAGGTATAGGAGTTCGTGTCGAGAGTAGGTACGTTTTCGAAAATGCTGGTCTCCGACAACTTATCACGGTTACAAGCCGTGCACATCAGTACTGCCGCGAGAGCTACTGTTACTACATGTATATTCTTCATAATCATATCCTTTCTCTTTATTTCAAATCAAACGGAACCAACTGAGGTGTATTGCTCTTAAATTCGACATAGAGCTCAAGGTCGTTCTTGGTCGGAGCGGTGAGATCGTTGGTCACAGTGATATTGTCGCCCATCGTCACACGCGGGTTAGCCTCTTGCCCTGCCAAGATAGCCTCTTGCGGCAATTGCAGCGCACGTCTGTCATCGTTCCACGTCAAGGTCTTGGTCTGTACCGGATAACCTATCTCGTGCTGAATCTCTATGCCATAACGCTTGATATCAAAGAGACGCTCACCATCATGCAGTTTCTCGAACCGTCTGAGTGCCAGCACGCACCAGATATATGGCTTTTGCTCATCCGTGATCGTCCAAGTAGACGACATGTCGTAGTTGTGCAGGGTGGGGCAGCGTTGTGACACAAGCGACTGCGGACTAACCACGGCTGTCTCGTAATTGAGGTTGTAGAACGAGTTGATACGGCTGTCATTGAGCTCCTTCGTGCAGAGCCAACTCTTGCAGTAGAGATTCATGTCTGCCACAGCAGCTGCCGTTAGGTTAAGCATAATCTCTGCTTCTGCACGAGCCAACAACACCTCACCGGCTGTCAGCTCCCGACGAATCTCGTGGGCATAACCGATACCGGCAATCTTATCTGTGTACTCAAAAGCCACATCAATCTTCGCTAAGAACCCGCCGAAGTTCTGGTTATACTGCCAGATATTGCAGCCAGGGAACCGATCATCCCAGCATGGACCATCACCGGTCAATACTGCGTTTTCAGGAACACGGTTGAAGGTATAACGGCAATAACTTGGATGGAAGGAGTAAAGGTAGAAAGACATCGTGTTGGTAATGAGTAAGTTGCTGTTACTGGTCACATCCACCCAAGCATTTCGCTCTTCCTCGCCATTACCTAATGCCTTAGCTGCTGCAGCATCGAACATCATCTTCTTGGCCTCTGCCTGGCTAGTACCTAATATGAGGTTAGCCTGCTCAATCACCTTCTCATAATCACGCTTGAACAAGTAGAACTTAGCCGCAAAAGCGTGTGCCGCTTGCGTGTTGAAGTGGTACTTAGGCACGGTATAATAACTGTCGGAAACCCACTGGAGAGCTTGCTCCAAGTCCTCTTGGATATGTGCGTAGGTCGATTGCACCGAACCACGATCATAATCAGGTTTAACGGTCGTTTCTGCTGCCGTCATATAATGGATACCGAGGT
>ERZ842401.6647-NODE-6647-length-12272-cov-30.517885_pt1 | contig 12272 bp, 10 predicted proteins | sample MGYA00521270_ERZ842401 | MGnify/ENA primary metagenome ERZ842401 (study PRJEB31892, sample SAMEA3878208) | bioreactor metagenome | biome: Moose rumen | place: Sweden | collected 2011-10 | study: EMG produced TPA metagenomics assembly of the PRJEB12797 data set... | reverse complement strand
TTCTCTCGTAATTCCTTTACAAAATCCATCGGATTCCCCTTGAAAAATAGATTCATTTATAAAATACCACGATTGCGCTCATCTTGCAAGGTCAAGACCAGCACTCTTTTATAACGCTGTTGTTCTTTTTTGCGTTTTTTGTGCGCTCGTGAGTGCAATCAAAATAACGCGCAGAAGCACCTTTTGCCTTGCATATTATCATTTTTCGGGCTATATTTACGGAATGAACATCTGCCTTTTTTCTGCCGACGAAATTGCGCGCGGCGTGATTGAAGCCCGCGATGAGCGCGCTCGGCACATTTTGAAAATCCTGCACAAAACGCAAGGCGACTCGTTTTCGGCGGGCGTGGTCGGCGGGCTGGCTGGCACAGCTCTCATCAGCGCGGTTGTTGACGGCGAAATCCATTTTTCGTTTACGGGCGAAAGCGACGGAAAACCGCTTTTTCCGCTCGATTTGGTCATCGGCTTTCCGCGCCCGATTCAACTCAAGCGGCTGTTGCGCGACGCGGCGGGGCTTGGTGCGCGCTCGGTGCATTTAACGGCGACGGAGTTGGGCGAAAAATCGTATTTGGAAAGCAACATTGTCAAGGACGGCGGGGCACAAAGAATGCTTTTGGACGGCACGGCGCAGGCTGCAAGCACGCACGTTCCCGCGCTTTTTGTGCACAACAGCCTTGTCGAATGTCTTTCGGTTTTGGCAGAAAAATCGGATTCGCTCAAGATTGCGCTGGACAACGTGGGCGCAGAAAAATCGCTGATAGCACTTTTTCCCGCGATACAATCGGCGGCGAGCGTGACGGCGGCAATCGGCTCGGAGCGCGGCTGGAGCGAAAATGAGCGGCGGATTTTGGAAAGCGCGGGCTATGCGCGGTGTTCGATGGGCACGCGGGTTTTACGCACCGAAACGGCGGCAACCACGGCGATGAGTCTGATTTTGGGTGCGATGGGCTTTTTGGGCTGATTTTTTGCAATGATGGAGAAAATATGGATAACGAAACGATAAAATCGCAGCTTTTGGAAATCGAGGAGTCAAAACTTGATTTTTCGGTTACGCTGACGGGCAAGGAAAGCAAGCGCGTGAACGGTCTGTACAAGCCTGAAACGCGCGAAATCCTTTTGCATAACAAGAATTTCAGCGACGACAATGAACTGATGTACACCGCAATTCACGAGTACACGCATCATCTTATCAACGAAGAAGAAATTGCGGAGGCGGGCGGAAAAGAGCCTCTGAAATCTTCGCGGGTGCACAACACGGCGTTTTGGGCAAAATTCCACGCGCTGCTTGACATCGCCGAGGAAAAGGGCATTTACAAAATGGATATGACTTCTTCGCCCGAGTTGGAAAAACTCACGGCGGAAATCCGCACGGATTATCTTGAGGCGAACGGGCGGCTTATGGTGGAGTTCGGCAAAAAACTCGCCGAGGCGCATCGTTTGTGCGAAGAATCGCATATTCGCTACGAGGATTATCTTGACCGCGTGCTGCGTCTTCCGCGCACTGCCGCGGCTTCAATCTCAAAAGTTGCTGCTGTTCCCGTGAATCCCGCGATTGGTTTTGAGAATATGAAGATGGTCAGCTCAATAAAAAAGAGCGAAGACCGTGCTGTTGCCGAGGAAATGCTCAACAAGGGCAAAAGTCCCGAGACTGTGCGCGAGATGATGAAGCGCAAGGCGAGCGGTGAGGGCGACCAAAAATCTAAGCTGGAAAAAGAAAAGCAGAGACTCGAGAAGACCATAAATGAGCTTTCACGCCGTCTTGAAATTGTGGAGGAACACCTTGCAAGTATGTAGAAAAATCGTATGTGCCGCCGTTTTTTCGGCTACATTTGTTTTACACGCACAAAGTTCTGTGTCAATGCCAGAATCGCCGTCGATGCCCGAAATGCCGAGCGTATCGCTGCCGACGTTTTCCACCAGTTTTTATGCGCCGGGCTTCAACACGACTCGCACCAAAAAAGAAAGCGAATCCGCTTCGAGCGCGGAAAACACCGCCAAAAGCGAATCTGCTCCCGCTAGCGCAAGTGCAAAAAACAGCCTTCCGATTTCGCTTTCGGCAACCGATATTTCGTCGCTGGGCAATATGGGGCTGTTGGGCAATCTTACGAGCGCAAGCGACGCGGCGAGTTCGTCAACAACGACCGCGCTGTTACAGCAGATTCTTTCGGAGCTGGCGGAGTTGAAAAAGCAAGTCGCCGAAACGCAGATTGCGCTTAAATCGCAGAAAATCGTAACGACCGCGGAGGATTCCTCCACGGACAGTTCGCCCGCAAAATCGCAAGAGGCAAAGACCGAGGAAGAGCGTCAGGAAAATACCGTGCCTCGCTCGGCGGCATCTCTTTTGCGCTTTACGGTCAACGGCTACAGCCTCATTTCAACGTGCCGCACGGTGTATGTGTCAACAATGCAGGCGGACGGTTCGTTTTTGGTAACGGGCGACCGGCGCTATCTTTCTAACGGCGCATTTTTTACCGAAACGTTCTATTTCCTTTTCCGCCCGTCTGGAGCGCGAAACGGCACGGAAACGTATACGGTGGCGGCGAGCGTGTCGCAGGGAACGCCGAACCCGTATTCGTATGTCTATCGATTATCTGAGCGGCAGAATTTAACGGCGGAGCGCACGGGCAACTTGGTTTCTCTGACCGACAGCGCAGACAAATGGCACGTCGATTTGCTTTTGGACATCGGAGAATAAGATGGGAAAACTTGAAGAAGGCATTGCACAAATTGGATTTTCGGGCGAGCAAGCCGAGCAGATTCGGCATAAAATGGATTTGTATATCAAGGAAATCCAGCTTTTTAACAAGACCGCGAACCTCGTCGGCACGGACGATTACGATGAACTTGCGGTGAATCACGTTTTGGACAGTCTTGCAGGCGCGCCGCATTTTGCCGCTCTTACCGAGAAAAGAGCGCGCGAGGAAAATCGGCGGCTTACGGCGGGCGATTTTGGCTCTGGCTCGGGATTTCCGGGGCTGGTGCTTGCCTCTGTTTTTCCCGACATCGATTTTGTGTTGATTGAGCGAATGAAAAAACGGTGCACGTTTCTTGAAAACACGGCGGCGATTCTTGCGCTCAAAAATGTAACCGTGCTGAACAAAGACGCGGATAAAGTGCCGCGCGAGAGCCTCGACATCGCGGTTTTTCGGGCATTCCGCCCGCTTACGAGCGAAATGACGCAGACGATTTTTTCTGCGCTCAAAACGCACGGCGTGGTGATGGCATACAAGGCGAAGAGCGAAAAAATCGCCGAGGAAATGGCGGGCATTACAAAACTCGTGCCGTCGTTTCAAAAAATCGCGCTGACCGTGCCGTTTCTCACCGAAAACACCGCCGAAGTCCGCGAACGAAACCTCGTGATTTTCCCAAAACATGCTGTGCCTGTGTCATTTTGAGTGCTTGACACGCCAATCTTTTTTCCGCTGTCTGTTGAAACAAGGGGGGGTAAGCCCCTTGCTGCCTCTGTCTTGTCTTAAAAAAGATTATTCACGTCGAGCGCGATAATGAGTGCGAATTTTTTTAGACACGCGCTGCCGAGTTTAAAAGTCATCGAATATCTATTTAAACACGAGCATCTTTTTTTAAAAGAACTGAATATTTTTTTAGACACGGCTCTCTTTTTTAAAAAGCAACGAATATCTATTTAAACACGAGCGTCTTTTTTTAAAAGGACTGAATATTTTTTTAGATACGACCGCCTTTTTTAAAAAGCAACCAATATCTATTTAAACACGAGCAGGAAAATGACAAGAAAAAAGTGTCACTTTTAAACCAACGATTAAAGTTGACACTTTTTACAAAGTGTATTTCTTTATTTTAACACGACTTCTCAAAAAAACAATGTGTCATTTTTAATCCTTCGTTTAAAGCTGACAGGTTTTGCAGTTAAAACGAACACTTTTCGGAGGTCTTTTTATGAGAAAGATTTTTTCCTCAAAGACACATTGGTTTGTTGCGCTGCTTTTGGCGGCAACATTGGTTTTCGGCTTTTCGAGTTGTTCCAGCGACAGCGATGATGATGACGATTCAACATCGAGTTCGTCTAGCAATTCTTCGGCACCGTCTGCAAGCGATTTGGCAGGAATAAAACTGTCGGATAAAAATGCGAGTTCTTTAAGCGCACTTGAAACGGCAGGACAAACATTAGACGACGACAAGCTAGAAGGCGCGTGGATTGTTGCGTTCAACAGCTCTGGAACAGGCGGCTACGGCTATGACTATGAAGGGGACACAGCGGACGCAATGACGTGGACAAAATACGCCATTGCTTATGATGCTTCTACGGGGATTTTATCCGTTCCTGATTCAACGGATTCTGACGACAATACGACTATATATCTTGTGAAAACCAGCAGCGGATTTGCAGTTTGCCCAGTTTCAGAAGACGACAATGCCGGTACTTCGTTGTCAGAAGTCTTTGGCACTGGACATACTCTTTCTGACGGTAAAATTTATTATTCAAGCGTACAGGTTGGAACATATTCTGAATCTGGAAATGTGACAACGATTACATATGGAAGCGAAACAGTCTATCTTGTAAAAATTTCTGGTTACTATTATTACGGAGCTCCACTGTATACCTATTCAGGCGAATTGCCGTCTTGACGCGTATATTTGACTTGAGCAAAGCCGCTTTCATAATGGAGGCGGCTTTTTTTTCGCTGTCAACGGCGGAAAAATTTGATGATTCCTGCTGTTTTTTTGGAATGAAAATACTTTTTTTATTGCGCAAAACCCGTTACTAACGTAAAATTGAATTATGAAAACAGATAAAACAAAAAGACTCGGGCTTATTTTGGCATCGCTTCATCAAGGTGCGTCCGTGAAATTGTGGACACAATTAGCGCAAAATGCCGCACAAGACGCAAATCCTTTTTTTATTTTTGCAGGAGGCAGACTCGGCAAAAAAAGCGAAAGCGACCATCTCAGAAATTCCATATATAATTTGGTCAATACCGAAAACCTTGACACGCTTATAAGTTGGGCAAGTGCAATCGGCTCAGGAGGCTCATTCGACGAGCTCAAGCAGTTTCACGCACATCTTGAGCCGCTCCCGTTTGTTACAATCGGGCAAAAAATCAGCGGCACGACCGAAAATCACCCGTGTGCCGATTTTGACGCATACGAGGGAATGCGCTCCCTTTTGCGCCATTTTATCGACGTGCATCACGCAAAGAAAATCGCATTTCTGCACGGTCCAGCATCGCACAAAAGCGCGCAGGAGCGTTATACGGCGTATGTGGAAACCGTGCGCTCAGAAGGATACTCAAGCGACGAAATCTCAAATCTCACGTCATCTTCGTTTTCGTGGAACGAGGGCGAAAAGGCAATCAAAGAGCTTGTTGAACTTCGCGGCTTAGTGCCAGGACGCGATTTTGACGCGCTGGTGGCTTCAAGCGATATGATGGCGCTGGAAGCCGAAAAATATCTTGAAAAAAAAGGCTGGAAAATCCCCGAAGATATTATCTTAGGCGGCTTCAACAACAGCGAAGAATGTAACGTTGCCGACCCGCCGCTTACCACGGTGCATATGCCACATTGCGAGCTTGGAATGGACGCATACAAAATGGCTCGCGCGCTGATGAACGGCGGTGAGGTGGGCGAAGACACAATGCGGGCAACGTCGCTGATTGTGCGCGAAAGTTGCGGTTGCAATCAAGTTCATTCATGGCTCAAAAAAAATGCTCAAAGCGCAGACATTGTTGAGAACGAAGAAAAGTTTTTGGCAAAAATAGCCGAGATTTTGCGGCTTTCGGCAAAAGAAAAAGAAACACAGCTTGCGCCTGCGTTTCACGATGCAGCAAACGGCAATCAAGATAAAGCACTGCAAAAATACGGTGCATTGGTGTTCAAATTTCTCAAATCGGGCGGCGAAATATCGGATTTGTTTGCGATTTCAGAATTGATTGACCGCGCTGTTTTCATTCCCCAACCGATTCGTTTAACGATGCTTTCGGGTATCGACAAAATGGTTATTCAAATGCAGTCGCGCGTTTCGGCACAGCACCGCTACGACTCGTATCGGCTTCACGCCGCGCTCAATTCGCTCAAATGCGACCTTTTGACCGTGCACGACCGCGAAAGTTTGGTGAAACTGCTCGCAGAAAATCTGCCGAAAATCGGCATTGAGCGCGGAGCTATCGTGCTGTACGAAGACAATACGTTTTCTCGCTACATCGGCGGATTTTCGGAAGACGGGGCGGATTTCGGCGACAACGAGATTTTTCCGTCGAGTCTTTTGGTGCCGTCCACGCACACCGCAGATTATGCAACGGGCGTTTATATCGTGCAGCCGCTGTTCATCGAGAATCAGCCGCTCGGCTATTTTATCGCGAGTTTTACCGACGCTGACGGCACGGTGTACGAGGATTTGCGCGCGGCAATCAGCTCGAGTCTGAAAAGCATTTTGCAATTTGAGGAAACAACCGCGGCAAAAAGCGAAGCGGAGCGGGCAGAGTTTGCCAAGACCGAATTTTTTGCGAATGTGGGCAGCGATTTGATTGACCCGCTCAAAGAGATTTCGGCAAAAATCGACAGCATTGAAAAAAATGTGGAGTCGGGAACGGTGGAAAAAGACATCATTTCTGACCAAGTGTTGTTTTTGAAAAGCCAAGTGTTAACGCAACTTGAGAAAATGGAAACGCTCGTCGATTTAACGCGCAGCCAAATTAACGATTTGCCGATGGACAAACGGCTGTTTGATATTCGCGACGCAATTCCCGAAATCCAGACGGTCGAAATTGCGCAAAATGAACTGCCGCTTGTGTTCGGCGACTGTGAAAAATTGTCTAAAGCGCTGGAAATTCTTGCACAAGAGGGAAACGGCACAATCCGCATTACGCCAAAACCGAACGGTATGCACCTTGTGGTGAACACGGGGCGCGTGAATTGGCATTTGCCGGCATTGCAGCTCGCCGAAAAAATCATTGCGCTGCAATTCGGCGAAATCAAAAAAGCCGAGAACGAGGCAACCGTGATTTTCCCGTATCCAAATATCGCGGGACTGCCGCCGCAGAAAACAACGATTTTGCCGAGCCGATTGCTTTTTATCGGAAAAACAGAAGAAACGTTCGGGCTTGAATTGCCGAAAATGCCGTTTGAAGAAAAATCTGGAGAAGAAACCGACGAGAATTTCCTGCTGTTATGGAATGCGGAAAATTCGCTGGTGGACGACGTTCTCAAAGTATACGCGATGCGAAAAAGCAATACATTGTGCCGCATTCCCATTTTGTGCAGTTCCAAGATATTTGAGGGCAAAACGTTCCTTGAGGTGCTTGAGCAAAAGGTGCGAAAAGAAAAGCGCTCGCCTGTGCTGTTCGTGAATTGCCGACACACGCGCTATTCGCCGTGGGCAACGGACAAAAACAGTATGTCGATTCCGTCGATGGACAATTTTGAAAAAATCCTTGACGAAATTACGCCGTCGCTGATTATTTTTGAAAGCGTTGACGAAGCGGCAATCAAGCAAATCCGCAAGAACCGAAAGACCGTGCTTGTGCCGATTTTGGTAATTCCCGACACGATTGTGTCTGAAAAGGACGTGGCATTTTTGTGCGAAAATCCGCGCATTATTTTGTGCAATCGCGGGGCGGCGGAATCGGTGCAATTCAGCGAGCGCGTGCAGTCCATTTTGTCGGGCGACGAGATTTTGCCGCCGCACACTGGCGCGCTGGTCAAAAATGCGATTTTGTATCTGAACAAATATGCTTCGGAGCAGATTGTGCGCTGGAAGCTCGCCGACGAAGTGCACGTCAGCGAGGATTATCTCACGCGCATTTTCCACAAAGAAATCGGGCTTTCGCTCTGGGAATATCTGAACCGATACCGCATTTATATTGCGACGCAGCTGCTGCTTGAAACAAACGACACGATTTACGAAATCGCTGAAAAATCGGGTTTCCAAGACCAAGCGTATTTCTGCCGCGTGTTCAAAAAAATCTACGGTGTGCCGCCGGGAAAAATCCGCACGAACACCCGCCCGCAAAAATAGCGGAAACAAAAAAGCACCCTTGCAGAAAAGAAGGGTGCTTTTTTATGCGCGTTTTCTTATTGCTGAATCTCGAAATGCTGGTCAGAAAACTTTTCCCCCACATTCCGAATAATCGCTTCATCGTCATTGGTTATCTTGAGCCAAACCGCCTTATAGCTGTCCAAATCGTCATCGAGAGGATTTCCCTTATAGCCCTTTTTGCCCTTTACAAGCAATGTGCCGTAATAGCGAAGCCGATTGCGATTGTTTACCGCCCAAATCTCGACTTCATAATCATTGTTATCTTTCGCCTTGATAACGATATTATCTTCTGCATCTTCAGAAATCTTAAACCGCTTGTAGCCCGCGTCGAGCAAATCATCTTCCGTTTCGATTTCTTTCTTTTTCGGTTTTTCTGCTTCCGTTACCTGTTGCTGTGTCTGTTGCTGTGTTTGCTGCTGAACGGGCGGCTGTTGATTTTGCTGTTGCTGTCCCTGCTGCTGTTGCATTTGCATAAGCTGCTGAATCAGAAGCGAATTCACGATAGCCGCTTGTGTGTCATTTGCGTTTGATTGCGCAAAAACGGCGGTTGAAAGCAATGCTGCACCCAAAATCGATAGCACTCTTTTCGTTTTTGTACCCATATAAAATACTCCTTGCCAGTTTCAATTCGTGGCGGAATACGGTGGTTACACTTCGATTGAAGTATTACAATCGTATTCTAATGCGCAGATTGAGAGTTGTCAACATTTGCACACGCATTTTGAAGTATAGTTTCGCCTATGGGAACTTCGTTTAAAGAAAATCTGCGCACATTGCTCGACCGCAAAGACATCACGATAAAAGAATTAGCCTATCTTTCCGACGTGCCAAAACGCTCGATAGAAAATTATCTCAACGCTCGCGCTTCTATGCCGCCAGCGGATTACGCCTGCAAAATCGCAAAGGCGTTGGGGACTTCTGTGGAATATTTGGTCAACGGCGAGGCAGAGAAAAAAAGCGCGTTTTCCTCCGAGGCAATGCAAATCGCGCGGCTGTATCAGAAGTTGCCGACAAGCGATAAAGCCGTGGTTGAGCGCATCACGAAAGCTCTTTCGGAGTAAACGTCTGCGGACAAACGCGTTTTGCACCAGAACTTTTTTCCAGACAATCGATTTTGGAAGGTGTTTTAAAAGGTCTGTATGCCGTTATCGCACCTTGACGTGAATAATCTTTTCAAAATATCGTGCAGAAAAAGATTGCCGTATCAAGTTCAGCAATGACAAAAGGTGCGCGAAATGGATTTTGCTTTCGTAAATATTTTTTTTCAATACGCCTTTAAGAATTGACCTTTGTAAACATTTATTTTGCTTGCGCGAAATGTTTTTGGGCTTCGTAAATATTTTTTTTCAATGCGCTTTTAAGAATCGGGCTTCGATTAAATAATATTTTAATGCGCCTTTAAGAATTGGCTTTCAATTAAAAAATATCGTGTCATTCCCAACTTGTTTCGGAATCTCATTTTTTTTGCAAAGGCGAAAAAAAGATTCCCGCGTCAAGCACTCTGAATGACAAAATATTTCTGCGAACCTTTCTTTTCAAATCGCACATCGCAGGGCAAAAACGGCTATTGCTTGGCAAAAAGAAGTCGAATCATATCTTTAATGCTCTGCGCCACGGTGGTAACGCCGTCTTCGGTTTCGGGCGCAACAATGCGGTCGTAGCCCATCGACTCGGCGGCTTTTATGCGCTGCTTGAGACGACTCACCGGACGGATTTCGCCCGCCAGCGAAAGCTCGCCCATCACCACGGTATTTTCGCCGAGCGCAAGGTCTGTGCGCGCCGAATAGAGCGCCGCCGCCAGAGCCGAATCAATCGCGCTTTCCGAAAGCCGCACGCCGCCTGCAACGTTGATGTAAATGTCTTGGTCGCTGAATTTAAGCCCCGCACGTTTTTCAAGCACCGCCGCAACCCGCGATACCCGAGCGCTATCGATTCGGTCGCTATAGACGCGCGTCATCGAGGATTTTGCAGGCACGGTCAGCGCTTGGATTTCCACCAAAAACGCACGGCTTCCCTCAAACACCGCCGCAATCGCCACGCCCGCGGGGAACGCTCCGCTTCTGCGCGTGATAAACAGCGAACTCGGGTCGGCAATTTCCAAAAGCCCCTTATCCCCCATCGCAAAAATGCCCAGTTCATCAATCGAACCAAAGCGGTTTTTTTCTGCGCGCAAGAATCGCACATCGTCCGCCGAGCGCTCGAACGAAAGCACCGTATCAACCATGTGTTCCAGCGTTTTTGGACCGGCAATATTGCCGTCTTTGGTGATGTGCGCAGTCATAATCATCACGGTATCCCGCTCCTTTGCCCAGCCGATAAGCTCGGCAGCGCAATATTTGAGCTGGCTTATCGTCCCGGGAATCACGCCCGCTTCCACACTCGACACGGTTTGAATTGAATCGATAATCACAAGACTCGGATTGAGTTCGTCGAATGCGTCATTGATGTCCTCAAGGCGCGTGGTGCAGAGGATTTGTATTGCGGACGTATCGAGGACAAGACGGTCAGCGCGATTTTTTATCTGCGACGCGCTCTCTTCGCCCGAAACATACAGCACTTTTCCCGACGTCTCGCCCGAAATGCGCATTTTTGCCGCCGATTTTGCAGGCACGTCTTTGAGCTTTTGCGAAATCGCCGCGCACGTCTGAATCAGCAGCGTTGATTTTCCGATGCCCGGTTCGCCGCCGATGAGAATCACGCTCCGCTTCATTGCGCCGCCGCCGAGCACGCGGTCAAACTCCGCGCTTCCTGTTTTGAGCCGAGAGCCTTCGAGCGCATTCACCTCCGAAAGCACCACGGGCTTCATCTTTACGGCAGGCAATGCCGAGCCCGCCAGCGATTTTGGCACCGCCTTGGACGTGGATTCCACAAATGTATTCCAATTTTGGCACTGCGGACAACGCCCGCTCCACTTTGCCTGTGAGTATCCGCACTCTGAACAGGTGTATATCGTTGTGTCTTTTTTTGTAGCCATAAAAAAAAATCCCTAAAATCTCTAATTTTTTATTGACAAACTCGTACGTTTCTTGTATTATCATAAATGGCTTGTGAGTAATAAGCTGATAAACTCTCTCCGATGTCCATTTTGTTGCTGGACATGTAAAAGTCTTGGGTAATGTCATTATCCAAGACTTTTATTTTTTTACTGCGCTTCTCGGCACGTTTGCGTGAACAGCGTGTTCGGCGCGACGGAATGGGTAACCCACGTATTTCCGCCAATGGTTGAGCCTTCGCCGATTACGGTATTGCCGCCCAAAATCGTTGCGTCTGCGTAAATCGTAACGTTGTCCTCGATTGTGGGGTGACGTTTTTTGTCCTGCAATTCTTTTTTCACGCTCAGCGCGCCCAGCGTAACGCCCTGATAAATCTTCACGTTTTTTCCGATGATGCACGTTTCTCCGATAACCACGCCAGTACCGTGGTCAATAAAAAACGACTCGCCGATTACCGCGCCCGGGTGAATGTCGATGCCCGTTTTACCGTGTGCGTATTCGCTCATAATGCGCGGGATTACCGGCACGCCTTTTTTGTGCAATGCGTGTGCAATGCGATAGACCGCGATTGCCTCCAAGCCCGGATACGACACGATGATTTCCGCCGTGCTTTTTGCCGCGGGGTCGCCGTCAAACGCAGCCTGAGTGTCGAGCAAAATCTGTCTGCGCAGTTCCGGAATGTCGCTGATGAGCGAAGCTGCCGTTTTTTCTGCGAGCGAAAAGCAATGCGATAATTGCACATCGCGGAATTTGATGGGATTGGAATCATCGCATTTGACGTACAAAAGCGCCTTTTGGATTTCGTGCGTCAGTGTGTGAATAATGCGGTGCACACGCTCGCCTGTGATATAGCGCAATGTTTGCTTGTCCAAAAACTCCGCAGTACGATAGCCCGGGAAAACAAGGCTCTGCAAATCGTGAAGCACTGCAATCACATTTTCGCGATTCGGGAAAATATTGCGACCAACAAGGTTCGCCCCACCGTATTCCTCGTAAGAGCACAAAATATCATCTATCATTTTATCTATATTCATAAAAATCCACCTGCCAATTTTTTTAAGCCTACCAAAATCCTGCAAAAAAGTGAATAGCGCACAAATTCTGTACTGCCACAAACGTTTTGCAATGTCGGTTATTTTCAAAATATTTGTCCTTAAATCCGCTTGCATTTGCTTTGCAGAGGGCTTACAATCAGAAACACACACATTCTTACTAGGAGGACAAAAATGTCCAGAAAGAAACAATCAATGGACGGAAATCAGGCGGCG
>ERZ842401.6646-NODE-6646-length-12276-cov-7.849030_pt1 | contig 12276 bp, 8 predicted proteins | sample MGYA00521270_ERZ842401 | MGnify/ENA primary metagenome ERZ842401 (study PRJEB31892, sample SAMEA3878208) | bioreactor metagenome | biome: Moose rumen | place: Sweden | collected 2011-10 | study: EMG produced TPA metagenomics assembly of the PRJEB12797 data set... | reverse complement strand
GGATTCATATCTGTGGAAATTACAAGAGGCGTTGCTGGGGGTGAGTCCAAGCTTTCCCGGTTGCATTTTTCCATGATACATGATATCAATTCTCCACCACGACATCAAGACGACATCGGGGCGACATTGGACGACATTTGCACGGCATAGGACGACACATTTTTTCATATGAACTTTGCAAGTGTCGCCATGCCGGGCTACGGCAAGCACAGTAGAAAAGCAACTGCCATGTTGCCGCTGATGCCTCAATAGATTTCACAGGATACATGATACCACGTCAAACCTTGGACATGGGTGGGACATTTTAGGACATTTTGGGACATTCGTGGACTTTTTCTGATGAAACTTCTCTCTTAGAAGCAACGTGTAAATGGAAATCCCAAAGTGTGGACAAATGAAAAGGTGGAAATCCCAAAGTGTGGACAGCGAAATCATGACAAATAGGTGGAAAACGGGAAATGGGGTGATATAGTAAAAGAAAGCGAGGTAGATGCACATAACAAACGTAGGCGGTAGATAAAAACATACATTCCAGTAATCGATCCAGAATGAGATAATGTCCCAGTATCTCGAGAACTGGGAGGTAAACTGTATCCCGAAAAATGGACACACGAAATAATGACAAACCCATTTTGTGGACATAGAAGGGCTCACGAAATTGTAAAGTGCTTCATAATTGACATGAGGAGTGAGGCATGATGAAGCAATTTATTTCATTTTGTTGTCAGACAGCTCACTGAATAAAAGCTATTTTTGTTCTATTGACCCTTCATCCATAATTGCGGTAAAATAAATACGCATGAGTTGCGCAAACAGAGTTGGCTATACAAATTGTTCGCAAAGGATGATATATGGAGGGCGTTTTCTATGGCGTTTTTACAAGTGACACTGTTTTCTCAGTCCCTGATGCGCACGGTGCCGGTAAATGTAATCTTACCGACGGATAAAATGACCTTTCCGGGGCAGCCTGAGAGGCCTGAAAAACCGTACCCTACGTTGTATCTGCTGCATGGTGTGTTCGGCAGCTGCATCGATTGGGTTTCCGGCACACGCATCCAGCGCTTTGCGGAGGAAAATGATCTTGCGGTGGTGATGCCCTCCGGCGATAACGCGTTCTATGTGGATCAGCCCAAGGGGCATAACAACTATGGAGAATATATTGGACAGGAACTGGTACGGCTTACCAGAAAAATGTTCCCCTTATCACGCAAACGGGAAGATACCTTCATCGGCGGTCTCTCCATGGGTGGCTACGGCGCGCTGCGCAATGGCCTCAAATACAGCGATACCTTCGGCGCTGTGATTGCCCTGTCCGGCGCGCTGCACATGGAAGAAATAGCCAGCCGAACAGAAGATAAAGCGTTCTTTTTGGAAAGCAAAAGCTATGCCGAAGCCTGCTTCGGTGATTTAACGCACTTGCTGAACAGTGATAAGGATCCCAAATGCCTGATGCGGCAAATCCTGAAGGAGGGAAAAGAGCTGCCGGCCATTTACATGGCCTGCGGCAATTCCGACAGCCTGCTTTCCGTTAACCGGGATATGGCGGCTTTTCTGAAAGAAAACGGGGCGAACGTTACCTTTGAGCAGGGGTCCGGCGCGCATGAATGGGATTTCTGGGATCGATATATCAAGAAAGCCATTGATTGGCTGCCTCTGGAAAAGGGAACAGCGGGAATCAGCAGCGGCAACGTGGGCATTTAATGTAATGAATCGAGGCGAGGGTTATGAAGAAAAGGCCCAACCTGTTTTCTTCCGCGATTTTTCGATTGCTGCTGATCATACTTGCCGTGGTCATTCCTTTGAATATACTCACCCTCGTGCTGAGCCGGACTGTGCTGCGGGACGTGGAACGCCAGATTTCGCTGGAAAACCAGAACGCTTTGGATCTGTACGTCAGCCAGCTGGATTACACCATGAGTCGCGCCGCTACCGCCATGAATCGCTTTGTGCGGGAGAATGTGGAGTTTTTGACGCTCAGCGACAAAAACACGGAAGGCAGCGCAGCGGACGCTCAGATGCAAAGCATCGTCAAACTGCGGTACGAGATAAGAAAAAAGCTGGAGGATCATTCCATGATCTCCGGCATGCTTACCTCGTTTCCCGAGAAAGACATCGTTACCCTGGATGGGGCCGGGAATGCGCAGGCTGCCTTTGTCAGAAGCGTATTGCTGGAGCAAATCAATGGGCAGGAGTTTGGAAACAGAAAAAACTGGAGGCTGAAGGAAAAGGACGGCACAGCGCTGCTGACGTTTGCCAATCGGTACAGAAACGGATATTACGCCCTGTGGATTACCATGGACACCCTGCTGAGACCCTTGTCTCCCAAAGGAAACAGCGATCACGCGCTGTATATTGTGACCGATCAGCAGGGAATCACCTGCGGTGCAACGCAGGGAGGCCCGAAGCGCCTGGATCTGTCGCTCTCTTCTGTCCGACTGGATGGAAAAGATTACATCCAGGTGATTTCCACCGCGAAGCAGGCTGATCTGTGCGTGGTGCAATTATTGCCCCGGAATGAAATCAGCCGCCTTCTCCCTGCCGCCACACGGGTTCTGATGATCCTTTCCTTTGCCGCGCTGCTTCTGATCCCTCTGCTGATGCTGGCTATTCAAAAGCTGGTGATCACTCCGATCAACAAGCTGCTGGACGCTATGGAGCATATCGACCAGGGAGACTTGGAATATCGCATTGACACCGCGAAAACCTATGGCTCCGAATTCGACGCTTTGAACAGACATTTTAATTACACCATGGACGAAGTGAAGGATTTGAAAATCCGGGTGTATGAAGAAAAGCTGAAAGCGCAGAAAATCCATTTGCGGTTCCTGAGCCAGCAAATCCGCCCCCATTTTATCCTCAATACACTGAATATCCTGTACAGCTATGAAAAAGAGGACTTTCCGCTGATCCAGCGGATGATCCTGTGTCTGTCCCGATATTTTCGTTATGTGGTGAACGCAAATGAGGATTACGTACTGCTGGGACAGGAAATTGAACACATCCGCAACTATTTTGAAATCCAGCAGGCTCGTTTTTTGCGCACCTTTCAAAGCGAAATCGTATGCGATGAAAGCCTGTACAGCTGCATGATCCCACCTCTGCTGATCCAGAGCTTTGCCGAAAACGCCATCAAATATGCCCTTCGCCCCGGAGAGGTCATCAGCATTGCGATTCGTGCCGAAGCGACGGCAGACGAACGGCTGCACATCAGCGTGATTGACAACGGCACGGGCATATCGGCTGAAGCGCTTGAAAAAATTCAGCGTTTCGTGCAGAAGCGGGAATACCAAAAAGATCTGGGCGTGGGCATTCAAAACGCCATCGACAGGATGGATCTGCTGTATCATGGGAAAGGAAGTGTTCAGGTAAGCAAAAATGAACCTCGCGGAACCCGGGTGGACATCATGATGCCGATCCAGCGAAAGGAACTGTCTGACGATGAATGCGATTTTGATTGATGATGAAACGGTGGCTCTGAGTGCGCTGCACCGTCGGGTGGATTGGTCCAAATATGGCATCAGGGAAGTTTTTCTGGCTGATTCCATGCAAAGCGCCCAACAGCTTTTTTCAGGCCATCCCATTGATATCATGATCTCGGATATCGAAATGCCTCGCGGCAGCGGACTGGATTTATATGAGTGGGTCAAGATTTACTATCCCCATGTAGAATGCGTATATGTGACCTGTCATCCCGATTTTGCCTATCTGCGGAAGGCCCTGCAGCTGGGAAGCGCGGATTATCTGCTCAAGCCCATCGACTATGTGGAGCTTGATCGTATTCTGACCCAACTGGTAAAGCGGCTTCGTGAAAGAAAGCCCCATGCCCAGCCTGAGACGGTCATGGAAACGGGACAGGAAAAAAACGCCGCGGAAAACGATGTGGTGCAGGCGGTCAAGGATTATGTGCGCGTCCATATCAGGGATACCATCTATATCGGGGATATCGCCGCTTCCGTATTCCTGAACGAGCAGCACCTGATGCGCATTTTCAAGCGGGAAACAGGCGTTTCGGTGCTGGAGTATATCACCGGGGAACGGCTTGCCGTGTCGAAGCGGCTGCTGATAACGACCGCATTGCCCGTCAATCAGGTGGCGCTGCAGGCAGGCTATGAGAATTATTCGTATTTTATCCGTTTGTTCAAGCGCAATTTCGGCGTGACTCCACAGGTATACCGGCAAAACGGCGGGAAAACAAACGAATGATACAAAAGTCACAAAAGTGCTATTGGGAAGTCATCATTGATCTATCAACAAAGGACTTGGCTTGTTATGATATAGCCAAGTCCTTTGTTATAACATTCAACGACTGACAGGAGGAAGTATCAATGAAGAAGATCGTCGCTCTGCTGCTGAGCATCATGATGCTCGCCCTGGCCGCCGCTCCGGCGCTGGCCGATGAACCCTATGAAGTCAGCATTCAGTTTGTGGGTCTGTTTGAAGAAAACAGGAACATTGCCAACGTGGAAGCTGCCTTGAACAAGATCACCCTGGAAAAGATCGGCTGCACGGTGGATATCGTGCCCGTGTTCATCGGCAATCTGCCTTCCACCACCTCTCTGGGCGTTGCCGGCGATGAAAAGCTGGACATCGTGGTGGCCGGCCTGACCTCCCCTCTGGATACCATGGTGAAGGATGAGCTGCTCCTGCCCCTGGACGAGCTGCTGGCTGAATATGGCCAGGATGCCGCCAAGGCCACCGAGCATGTGGCCGCTGCGCAGAAAATCAACGGCGTCACCTATGCGATCTCCGGCTATTCCTACGCCGCGCTGGCTGCCGGCTTTGTGTACAACAAGACCATGGCGGAGCAGTATGGCATTGATATGCACGACTTTATGACCATGGACGATCTGACCAAGGTGGGCGAAACGCTGAAGGAACATGGCGTTTATCTGACCACTGTGGGCTCCTCCGACCAGTGCTACTACAAGTTCTTCAATGGCGGCGATTACTTCGGCAACAGCGCCATGGGCGGCATTCTGGATCCTGCGCACTCCACCACCGTGCAGAACGTGTACGCGACTGAGGAAATGCGCGATTTCTGGAAAACGATGAAGCTCTGGACCGACTCCGGTTATATGCCCGCGGATCAGCTGACCGATACCACCACCGTGCAGGAATACTTTATGCAGCAGCACATCTTCGGCACCGCCTCCAGCTTTGATCCCGGCCAGATTTCCTCCTGGCTGAATCCCAATTTCGAAGTCGGCGTGGTACAGCTGACCGATGCGGTTATCTCCACCGGCAGCGTGGATGAATTCATGCTGGGTATTGCTTCCAACTGCAAAAACCCCGAAAAGGCGATGCAGCTGATCAACCTGATCTACGCGGATCCGGAAGTCAACAACCTGCTGCAGTACGGCGTGGAAGGCACCGACTACCTGCCCGTGGAAGGCTCTGACAAGGTGATCACCTTCACTGGTTCCCAGAATGAAGATCACAACAGCTACTATGCTCCCTTCGTCCGCTACGGCACCAAGATGAACTGCAAGGTGACCGCTCCACTGACGGAACAGTATTACGAGGACCTGCAGGCCTTTGAAGATTCCGCTGCTGTTTCCCTGAGCCTGGGCTACACCTTCGACAATGACGGTTTCGGCGCGGAAGCCGGCGCGATCGCCGCTGTGATGGCCGAAAAGCTGCCCATGCTGAACGCCGGTATGGTGTCTGATGTGGACGCTGCCGCCGACGAATTTGTGAAGGCCCTGGAACAGGCCGGTATCAATGATGCCGTCAAAGCCAATCAGGAACAGCTGGACGCCTTCCTGGCCAACAAATAATCCACGAACGATGATGGCAAGGCTGCCCATATACGGCAGCCTTGCTACATGTAAGGAGGTTTGTCACTGTGACCAGTATAGCAAAAGCCGGGAAGAAGAAAAGCCTGTGGGCGAGCCTGAAAACATGGTGGCCTTTCTATTTGATGGGTCTTCCGGGACTTGCCTATATTCTCATCAATAATTATATTCCTCTGGCTGGACTGCAGATCGCGTTTAAGGATTTCAGCTATAAAAAAGGCATGTGGGGCAGCAAGTGGATCGGATTTAAGAATTTTGAGTTTCTCTTCCGCACCAACGATGCCTGGATCATGATCCGCAATACACTTTTGTACAACGTGGTCTGGATCATTCTGGGGGTGGTTCTGGGTGTAACCGTCGCCATCCTGTTCAACGAGATCCTGGGCGAAAAGAAAAAGAAATTCTACATGACGGTGATCCTGCTGCCGTACCTGATGAGCATGGTTATCATTGCGTATCTGGTGTATGCGTATCTGTCTCCTTCGGCCGGCCTTTTCACAAAGGCGATCGAGCGTATAACGGGCACCGCACCGGCCTTTTACCAGGAAACCAAGTGGTGGCCGTTTATCCTGACCTTTGTGAATCAGTGGCGCGGCATCGGCTTTGGCATGATCATGTACTTAAGCTCCATCCTGGGCATTGATCCCAGCCTGTATGAAGCCGCCAAGCTGGACGGCGCAACCCGCTGGCAGCAGCACATCAAGGTGACCATCCCCCTGATGAAGCCTACCATCGTCATGCTGTTCATCCTCAGCCTGGGCCAGATTTTCCGTTCGGATTTTGGCCTGTTCTATCAGGTGCCTATGAACCAGGGCGCGCTGTACCCCGTCACCCAAACGATCGACACCTATGTGTACCGCGCACTGCTTAAGTTCAACAAAGTGGGCATGTCCTCCGCGGCCAGCCTTTTGCAGTCCGTGGTTGGGTTCGTGTTCATTGTAGGCGCCAATAAAATCGTATCCAAGCTGGATGAAAACAGCAGTCTGTTTTAAGGAGGGAATGCAGAATGAAATTGAGAGAAAACCGGGGCTGGGTCATCAGCGCCAATGTGGTCATGTGCATTCTTTCTTTCCTGGCGCTGGCGCCCTTTGTGCTGCTGATCATTTCATCGTTTACGGATGAGACGGCAGCCCTGACCAATGGCTACAGCTATCTGCCAAAGGCCTGGTCGCTGCACGCCTATGAATACATTCTGAACCAGAAGGCCATGCTGGGCCGGGCTTACATGATGACGATCGTGGTGACAGCCGTTGGCACCAGCGTAGGTGTGGTCATGACCGCCATGCTGGGCTACATGCTGTCCCAGAAAGGCTTGCCTGGGCGCAAATTCTTCAATTATTTCATCGTGTTCACCATGCTGTTTAACGGTGGATTGGTGCCCACGTATATCATGTACGTGCGCATGCTTCATATCAAAAATACCATCTTCGGCCTCATCGTGCCCAATATGCTGATGAGCTCCTTCATGGTGATGCTGGTGCGCAACTACTTTGAAAACAGCGTGCCCCGGGATCTGTACGAAGCTTGCCGGATCGACGGCGCGACCGAATTCCAGACTTTCTTCAAGGTGGCGCTGCCCCTGTCCACGCCTATTCTGGCAACTGTGGGCCTGATGATGGGCATCGCTTACTGGAACGACTGGCAGAACGGCCTGTACTATCTGAGCGATTCCTCCAAACACCTCTACACCATTCAGAATATTCTGAACAACATCAACGACAACATCGCATTCCTGGCTTCCAACGCCACCTCCGGCGTCAGCCTGGCGGAACTGCCTACCACCACAGTGCGTATGGCCATTGCCGTGGTCGGCATCCTGCCCATCCTCATTCTGTATCCCTTCTTCCAAAAGTACTTTGCCAAGGGTATCACCATGGGCGCGGTCAAGGGCTGATCCGGACGCATTTATCCGCATATTCGCTCCCGGGAGACGGCCTTGCGCAGGAAAAAACGCGCCGTCTCCCTTTTTCATCCATGATGGAGGGATCATAGAATGACACAGGTAAAAACAAAGCTGGGCATCCTGGAGGGCATGGAAAAGAATGGCTGCCGCGTCTTCTTTGGCGTTCCTTACGCCAAGCCGCCCGTAGGCCCTCTGCGCTGGCACGCGCCGGTGGCGCTGGAGCCCTGGGAAGGCATTCGTTCCGCATGCCATTTTCCCAACCGCAGCATGCAGGATGAACACGAAGATCCTTTCTACGAAAAGGAATTTTATGATGAGCCGCAATACCAGACCGATATTTCCGAGGACAGCCTGTATCTGAACATTTGGGCCCCGAAGCAGGGGCAAATGCTGCCGGTGGCTTTCTGGATCCACGGCGGCGCGTTCATGGGCGGCTTTGGCCATGAAAAGGAATTTGACGGCGAAGCCTATTGCCAACGCGGCATGATCCTGGTCACGGTCAATTACCGCCTGGGACCCTTCGGTTTCCTGGCGCATCCCTGGCTGTCCGAAGAGAGCGAGCGGGAAGGCAGCGGGCACATTTCCGGCAATTACGGCATCCTGGATCAAATTGCCGCCCTGCAATGGGTACGGGACAATATTGAAGCCTTTGGCGGCGATCCAAACAGAATCACCGTGTTTGGTCAGTCCGCCGGCTGCATGAGCGTGCAGACGCTGATTTCTTCCCCCCTTACCTGGGGCATGATCTCCGGGGCAATTCTGCAAAGCGGATTGGGTCTGAATTACGATCACACCCTGGCGCAAGCAGAAGCGCAGGGATGGGAATTCTCCGAAAATGCCAAGGTGCGCAGCCTGGATGAAATGAGAAGCCTTTCGCCCCGGCAGGTCTTTGACGCGGCCGGTCCCATCATTATGAAGGGCTTTCCCAAAATGGAGCTGCCCTATACGCCGATCATCGATGATTATGTGCTGAAAATGGGCTATGATGATACCGTTCGGGAAGACTGTGTTCACACCGTTCCTTATATCGTGGGCTCTACGCTGAATGATATTGCGACTGATCCCCAGGCGGTGGCTGCCGGTGAAAAAGGAAAGGTTTACGACGGCTGCACTGCCTTCTGCGAGACCCTCAGGAAAAATGGCAGGGAAGCGCCTTATCGGTATTATTTCACCCGACAGCTGCCCGGCGACAGCGCGGGGGCTTTCCATTCCTCTGAACTGTGGTATATGTTCGGCACATTGGGTCGCTCCTGGCGGCCTTTTACGGAGGGTGATTACCGCTTATCTGCACAAATGCTGGATTACTGGACGAACTTTATGAAAACCGGTGACCCCAACGGTCCAGGATTGAAAAAATGGAACGCCTGCCAAACAGACGCAGATATTCATGTGTTTGACATTGAATAATCAACGCCTGCAAAGAAGGAGAGAACCCTATGAAAAAATACATCTGCAATCCCATGAACCTGCCGTATAAATACAATTTCGTAAAGGCCAATCTGCCCTTCCTTGGGGATGGAAAAATGACGGTTTATCGGGAAGCGGCAGACCCAACCCTGGCTTATTTCAAAGGGAAATATTACCTGTTTCCTTCCATGACGGCGGGATTCTATGAAAGCTATGATCTGTGCGACTGGACATACCATGCCCTGAAAGCGCCGATTCCCATTTTCGATTACGCGCCGGACGTGAGGCCCGTGGGCGATTGGCTGTATTTCTGTGCTTCCAGACGAAACGAAGTCTGCAATTTCTACCGCACAAAGGACCCGGTCAACGAGCCCTTTGAGGAAATCCCCGGCACCTTTCCCTTCTGGGATCCCGACCTTTTTCTGGATGACGACGGGCGGCTGTATCTGTACTGGGGCTGCTCCAACATCACGCCCATCTGGGGCGTGGAATTGGACCCAAAGACCATGAAGCCCCTTACCGAACGCAAGGTCATGTTCCGGATGGATAATAAGCGCAGGGGCTATGAACGGATCGGAGACGACCATATCAGCCCCAAAGCAGGCGTGGATATCGAAGCCGCCGCGGAAGAACTCTATCACAAGCTGATGCAGATGCCAAAGGACATGCGGGAAAAGGAAGGGCTGACCAGCGAGGAAAAGGTGCGCGCCCTGGCCCGGGGCTTTGCCGGGGACGATCCCTATATCGAAGGCGCGTTCATGACTAAGCACAATGGAACATACTACCTGCAATACGCCTTTCCGGCCACTCAGAACAACATTTACGGCGACGCCGTGCTCGTTGCCGATCATCCCTTGGGGCCCTTCACAATTGCCAAAAATAATCCCTTCTCCTATAAACCCGGCGGCTTTGCCAACGGCGCGGGCCATGGCTCCACCATTGCCGACGCCCAGGGGCGTTACTGGCACACGGCGTCCATGACGATTTCTGTCAACAACGATATGGAGCGGCGGCTGGGCCTGTGGAAAGCGGGCTTTGACGGGGACGGCGAGCTCTACTGCGATCAGCGCTACGGCGACTGGCCCATGGCCATGGACGCCAAGCCCTTTGATCAACCGGATTATATGCTTCTTTCCTTTGGCAAGCCGGTGACGGTATCCTCCGGTACCGGCGCGGAAAAGATCACAGATGAAAGCATCCGCACCTGGTGGCGGGCGGAAAGCGATCATGATGAATGGGCGCAGGTCGATCTGGGCCGGGTGATGGATGTGCGCGCCGTGCAGATCAACTTTGCCGACGAAGGCATTGACGCAAAGATCCCGGAAGGAGCGGATCACCTGGAAGCACAGGAAATCCGATATATCGATACGGAAAAGCGCGTTACCCGCTGGCTGCTGGAAGGCTCAAAGGACGGGAAGGACTATGCCATCCTGGCCGATAAGCGCCAGGTTGAAACCAACCTGGGCAACGATTTTCTGGTGGAGCAGGCGGGCTGGCAGGTGCGCTATCTCCGCCTGACGGTAAAGGAAGTGCCCTTCCGCCAAAAAGTTGCCGTTTCCGGCCTGCGGGTGTTTGGCCTGGGCCATGGCGCGCTTCCCCAAGCCGCTTCCCAGGTGCAGGCGACACGCATCAGTGATTTGGATATGGAGGTGCGCTGGCATCCGGATGACGCCGTGGGCCATAACATTCTGTGGGGATCTGCCCCGGATAAGCTGTATCACAGCTATATGGTGCTGGGCCGGAATCAGCAGCGCATCGGCGCGCTGATGCAGGGGCAGCCCGTATGGGTGCGGGTGGACAGCTTCAATGAATCCGGCATTACGGTAGGAACTGTATTCCCCGTGGAGATGAACATATGAAGATCAATTGCATTCGCATCAACGGGTTAAAGGAACCCATTGGCTATGAGCTGCCCTTTCTGTCTGTTTCTTTCAAGGTGACCGATACATCCAGCCAACGGCCGCAGAACATCGCTATCCGGCTGCTCAACGAGCAAGGAGCTGTATTGGCCCAGAAAGAAAGTGCTCACCTGAATATGACTGGCGAGCGCTTGGAAGCTGCGCTGAAACCCCGCTCCCGCTATCGGGTCAGTATATCCATCCTTGGGGATCAGGGGGATGCGGCTCAGGGGGAAACATGGCTGGAAACAGGGAAAATGCAGGAATCCTGGCAAGCGGATTGGATCGCTGCGCCAGCAGGCACATCCTGGCATCCGATCTTTCGGCGTTCTTTCCAGGTGCGCCCTGGCCTTCGCCGTGCCAGACTGTATGCCGCCGGGCTGGGACTGTTTGAAGCGAATATAAACGGCAAGAAACTGGGAGATGAATACCTGCTTCCCGGCATAACCAACTACGAAAAACGGATTCAGGTCATCACCTTTCCTGTAGATACGCTCCATCCCGGTGAAAATGAAATATCTTTCCTGGTGGGCAAAGGATGGTACATGGGCGGATTCGGCCTGGAAAACAAGGAAAACATTTTTGGCAGCCGCATGGCGGTGATCGGTGAAATGTATTTGGACTACGACGACGGAACAAGCGATTGCATCCGAACCGACAGTTCCTTTCACTGCAAGCCTGCCTGCATTCTGGACAGCGGCATCTATTATGGCGAAAGCATCGATCAGCGGGAAGGTTCCGCAGCTTGGCAGCCTGTGGAGATCCTGTCCGATCCTTCCACAGCACCTGGCACATGCTGCTTGCAAAAATCCTCCCTGCGGGATCGGCTCAGCCCGCCTATCCGTGTGATAAAAAAGCTGCCGCCGCGCAGCGTCCTGCATACGCCGAGCGGGGAAACCGTGCTTGACTTTGGCCAGAATCTGGCTGGCTTTCCGGAATTCGACGCCGATTTTCCATCAGGCACTTCCATTGCACTGGACTTTGGAGAAATACTGCAGCAGGGAAATTTCTACAATACCAATTACCGGGACGCTCGTTCCAGGCTGGACTATGTCTCCGATGGGCGGAAAGAAACCGTACGACCCCATTTCACTTATTTCGGCTTTCGATATGTACGGGTTACTGGATGGCCGGGAGAAATTGATCCTGCCGCTTTCCGCGCCTGCGTGCTCCATTCCCAAGTGGACAGAATCGGTTTTCTGCGCACAGGGCATAAGAAGCTGAACCGGCTTTATGAAAATACATTATGGGGGCTTGCCTCCAATTTCATCGA
>ERZ842401.6645-NODE-6645-length-12277-cov-3.361807_pt1 | contig 12277 bp, 11 predicted proteins | sample MGYA00521270_ERZ842401 | MGnify/ENA primary metagenome ERZ842401 (study PRJEB31892, sample SAMEA3878208) | bioreactor metagenome | biome: Moose rumen | place: Sweden | collected 2011-10 | study: EMG produced TPA metagenomics assembly of the PRJEB12797 data set... | reverse complement strand
GAAGTAGCACGACTGGAGCCAGCCGTCGGGATGGAGCATCGTCTTCCACGCGAAGACGCGCACGACGAACGACGTCCAGAACGGCAGCATGATCGAGCCCGCGACGATGGCGCGCCAGCGCTTGTTCATGCGCGCGATCGCGTAGGCGCACGGCAGCGCGAGGACGATGCACCAGACCGTCACCTCGAAGGAGAGGCGCAGCGTGTTCCAGACGATCGCCGGATAGTCGGGGTCGACGAGCTCGCGCCACGTCGACAGCGACCAGTCGCCGACGCCGCCGTTCGCGGTGTGGCCGTGGAACGTGAACGCGAGGACGATCACCGCCGGAATCGCGAAGAAGAGGAGCAGCCAGAGGAACGACGGCGCGGTGACGAGCCATTCGGTCGGGCGCGAGCGCAGGGGGTTCTTCGTCATCACTTGGACTCCACCATGTACCCGTCGTCGGGATGCCACCAGACGAAGACCTTATCGTTCCACGTGATCGGCTCCTGGTCGAGAAGGAACCGAGAGTGCGGCTTGAGGGCCGCGATACGGAAGTCGGAGCTCTTGATCCAGTACTTGGTGTAGACGCCCTGGTAGACGATGTCCTGGACCGTCGAGGGGTAGACGTTGATGGACGCGCCCTTCTCTGGCGGAGGCGGCGCGAGCGTCACGCGAATCTTCTCGGGGCGGACGGAGAGATCGACCTTCTGGCCGACCTTAAGCTGTTTGTCGTTGTAGGCGCGGATGTCGGGGAATCCCACGGGGCGAATAGTGCAGTAGTCGCCTTCCGTCGCGACGATCTCGCCGGAGAAGAAGTTCGTGTCGCCGATGAACGAGGCGACGAAGCGCGAAGACGGCGCCTCGTAGATCTTCGCGGGGCCGTCGAGCTGCTCGATCGTGCCGCGGTTGATGACCGCGATGCGGTCGGAGAGCGACATCGCCTCGCCCTGGTCGTGCGTGACGTACATGAACGTGATGCCGACCTGGTCGTGGATCGTGTCGAGCTCGAGGAGCATGTGCTGGCGAAGCTTAAGGTCGAGCGCGGCGAGCGGCTCGTCAAGAAGCAGCACCTTCGGCCGGTCGACGAGGGCGCGCGCGATTGCGACGCGCTGCTTCTGGCCGCCCGAGAGCTGGTTCGGGTACTTCCATGCGTGCTCGCTCATCTGGATCATGTCGAGTATCGCGTCGACCTTCTCCTCGATTTCCTTCTTCGGGAGCTTCGCAAGCCGCAGGGAAAACGCGATGTTGTCCCAGATCGTCATCGTCGGAAAGAGCGCGTAGTTCTGGAACACCGTGTGGACGCGGCGCTCGTTCGGAGCGAGGTCCGTAATGTCCTTGCCTTCGAGGAAGATGCGGCCTGAATCTGGCTTTTCGAAGCCGCCGAGCATCCTGAGGAGCGTCGTCTTGCCGCATCCCGAAGGTCCGAGAAGCGAGAAGAACTCGCCCTTGTTGACAGAGAAAGAGACGTCGTTGACCGCCGTCAACGCGCCGAACCGCTTCGTCACATGGTCGAAGACGAGAAATTCGTTGCTCAATTCAGGTATGCCTCCATTAGGACAAGCTTTGGTGTTGGGGGGAATGATACCTAATTTCACCGCAACGCGCAAGGGGTGAAATTAAAGAAATTCTACCGCCGCCTTAGCGAGACGAGAGTCTCGAATCGGGCGGTGCGGGGGAACATGTTGAACCAGCGGGCCGATTCGACCTCATAGCCCCTCGAGATTACCCGAAGATCGCGCATCAGCGTCGCCGGGTCGCACGAGACGTAGAGGATGCGCGGCGCATTTGACGCGGCAAGCCATTTTGGGACGTTCGGCTCGAGCCCGCCACGCGGCGGATCGACGATCACCGTCGTCTTCGGCCCGATCTTTATGCGGCCGACGTTGCCCCCGACCTGCTCGGAGAAGAACCGCGCGTCCACCGCCTTCTGCGCGGCGGCGTTGCGCTTCGCGAACTCTATCGCCTGACGCCCTGACTCTATGCCCGTCAGCCGCGGCGGCTTGCAGCATAGCCCCAGAACGCCGACGCCGCAGTAGAGGTCGAGGACTTCAGGCGCTTCCGCCGCGCCCTTCTGGTATTCGGCCGCGACAGCTTTCGCAAGCTCCTCTCCGACATCCGTGTTCATCTGGTAGAAACCGTCCGCCGGAACTTCGAAGTCGAGCCCGCAAGTCGTTTCCTTCAGAACTAAGTCCTTCGGCGCGTCGCCTATCCACCACTTGACGCCGCTCTTCTTCGTCCAGCGAACGGTCACGCTTCCCTTGCGCTCTGTGTCCTTGCGAATCTGAATCGGGCCAGTCGTCAAAAGCGTCGTGACGGCGCGGCGTATTTCGCCAAGCTTCGCGTTGATCTCGGGACGCGCAAGAGGATCGTCTGCGACGTCGACGATTTCGTGCGACGGCTCGGTGCGGTAGCCGATGCGCCACCCGTTTCCGTATTTCGCAAAGTGGTATACGACCTTGTTGCGGTAGTTGAACTCCGAGCCGCCCTTCACATAAATAAATTCTGGAACTTCAATGCGGGCGCGCTCGAAGAATTCCTTAAGCTGGCCCTCCTTCGCCTTCAGCTCGCCATCGTAGGAGAGATTGGCGTAGACCATTCCAGGCACAACGCGCTCCGCGACACATTCAACGCGGTCGGGAGACTTCTCCACGACCTCGACAAGACGCGCCTTGACGAAATGCTTCTTCTCTTCGACGATCTCCGCCTTGACCTGCTCGCCCGCCCATGCACCTGTAACGAAAACAACACGCCCGTCACCAAGGCGACCGAGCCCGTCGCCGCCATAGACGTTCTTTGCAATGTAAACCGTTGATGTCATCTAAACTCTCCTACTCTTCTTCCGTGTATTCTGTGTATTCCGTGGTTCAATTACTGTCACTCATTTTCTTTATGAGCGCAATCTCGTCGCGGTATCCCTGCAGGTCGCACGGCGTCTCAAGGTAGAAAGGCAGGTCCTTAAGCTTGGGATGGTTCACGACGCGCATAAGCGCATCAAGCCCTATTTTCCCCTTGCCGATCTTCTCGTGGCGGTCCTTGTGCGCGCCGAGGACATTCATCGAGTCGTTGAGATGAATCGCCTTGAGCCGGCCAAGACCGACAACGCTGTCGAACTCCGCAAGGACCCCGTCAAGGTCATTCACTATGTCGTAGCCGCCGTCCCAGACATGGCACGTGTCGAGGCAAACTCCGAGAAGTGTTTGATTGCCAAGCTCTGATTCGGTAGCGTCGATGATTGCACGAATCTCGGCACAGTTCCTGCCGTCCTCGCTGCCCTTCCCGGACATTGTCTCGAGGAGTATAGTTGTAGAAGGAAGTTTCCCGCCGTGTGCATCGCGCCAGCGACCGAGAATGCGCACGAGCATTCCAGATATGAGGTTGATTCCCTCTTCCGCGCCCTGCCCGACATGGCTGCCTGGATGAAAGTTGTACATCGCGCCCGGAGTATGTTCAAGGCGTTCCAAGTCGTCTGCCATCACTTCTTCGGCGAATTCCCTGACGCGCGGCTCGGCGCCTGCCGCGTTCAGCGTGTAAGGCGCGTGGGCGAGAATCGGACCAATGCCGTTCGCCTCGGCAAAATCGAGGAAAGCGGCGACATCGCCCTTGTCTAACGGCTTTGCAGCGCCGCCGCGCGGATTGCGAGTGAAGAACTGAAATACGTTCGCGCCGATCGAGACGGCCGTCTGCCCCATGGCGAGATAGCCCCCCGACGCACTAAGATGACATCCTATTTTCATTGTTTCTCCGTCTTCGTCACTTCAATCCCAGGATGCGCGAAATCGCGCTCGTGACCTTGAACATCGCGTTCTCGAAATCGTCCTTCTTCGCAGGAACCGTCGCGCTCTCGACGACGGTCTCGCCCTGCTTTAGCGACACCTCTACTTCGTTCCCAGCGCGGCGGACCGATATCTCGAACTCGACCACCTCCGGCGGTTCCTCCGGAGTCTCGTCAGGCTGAGGTTCCTCTGGCGGCGGTTCCTCGGGCTTTTCCTCGTTTTCCGGCTTCGGCTCGTTCATCTCCTCGAGAATCGTCCTTGCGAGAAGCTCGATCTTGCGCCGGACGCTCGGGAAAAGCGATTTGTGCTGCTCGGCGGCGTTCGCTGGACGCTTCGCCTCGTCAGGCCAGAGCGTGTTGAGACGAGACGCTTCCCACGACTCCTCGGTCGCCTGGGTAAGAAGCCCGACTATGGTCTTCAAATCGGGAGTGCGCGTCCAGAACGAGTCCTTGCGCTTCTTCGCCTCGGCAAGAACCTGCGCATGGCTTCCATCGACGATGGCGTTCTGCGCGGCGATTGCGCTGCGGGCGATGTCAAACGCGGCGGCCACCTCGGAATCGGCGCGGCTGTCGGCTTCTTCCATGAGGGGTCTGCCCTTCGGCGCATCCGCAAGGGACTTGAGCGCGGCGAGAGAACGCCACTCCTTGACCGACTTCACATAGTCGCTTCGCGCCGTCACGTCGTCCGCAAGATCGGCCGGCGGGAACCAGGTTCCGTCAGCGAGCGTGGGCCACGTGTCGTCCGCCTGGCGCTTCGCAGCAGTCGCACGCGCCTCGCGCCACTTTGGAAGGACCTCTTTCTTGACTTTTGCCTCGGCGGACTTCTGAATTCGCTCGCCGCCAAGACGCGAGGCAAGGTATCCCCGCAGTTCGTCGCGCTCCGACTGCGGAGCGTCGTTGCATGCTCCGTCAAGAGAGCGGGCGAGGAGCGCCGCGGAATAGCGGGTCGCAAAGACCTTTTCGCTCTCCGCCTGTTTCACGTGCTTTTGCGGCGACTCGACGATCTCCTTCAAGATCGAATCGACATCGACTTCGACATTGGTCGCTTCCATCTTCTTTTCGAGGCGATCGAGAGTGCGACGCTCAACGGCGGGTCCGACGGATTTCTCGAAGGTTCCAGCAAATACGCCCCACGCCTTCGACGGATCATCCGCCTTTTCGCGGCGCTCCTTCACGTTTTCTTCGAGACGCGCCTTTAGGTCTGCGGCGAGCTTCGAAGGCGCCGCAGTGTCGCACCGCGCGCGCATAAGGTACTCCGCTTGGCGCTTCTGCTCGTGGCGCGCGTCCTTTATGACGGGCTCAACCATGCGCTCGCTGATGAACTGGCGGTTCTCGGAAAAGACAACCGTCTTCTGCTCGTCGAGGATGCGTTTTTGCATCTGCTCGCGAAGTTCCCAGTCCTCCTTCTCGTCGAATTCCGCTTCCGTGGGACGAGTCGCGGCGACGATAGTCTTCGCCTGGGCCTCGACTGCGGCCTTCCGCTCGGCGGCAAACGCGGCAGCAAAATGCTTGTTTGCGATTTCGTCTATTAGGGTCGAGATAGAGTCTTTTAGAGTCGTGTTAGGGTCATTTAGAGTCGAGATAGAGTCAGTTAGAGTCGAGATAGAGTCAGTTAGAGTCGAGTTAGGGTCAACTCCGACACTATTCGACCCCACGCCGACACTATTCGACCCTATGCCAAGGCGCTCGTCTATGGCGCGCGCCTTCGTGGCGAACTGCGCGCGCAGCTCGTCGGCAAAGACGCCGCGGCAAAGCGCCTCGGCCTCGTCCGGCTTCTCGAACTTCTTTGGATCGGCGAGCATCGCCTTTTCAAGCGCCCCCGGCGCTGGGCCCTCCTCGCGCAGCTCATCGCGGACGCGGGAAAGCGAGATGTCGCGCGCGCCGTCGCGCGCCGTCGAGTCGAACTCGGCGTTTCCGGCCGAGAGCGTCGCGGCCAAAATAAATGCAATCATGTTCACGGCAGAACCTCCGCGCCTGTCGCCTCTGCGACGAGCTTAAGCGACTTTGCCTTTAGTGCGTCCGCAAGTGCGCTTGGGTCGGCGATGTCGCCGAGTGCGGACGGGTTTTCGATCCACTGGCGCTGCAGACGCGCGGCAAGAGCGCGCTGAACGCCGCGGGCGTCGAGGCGAACTTCCTCGACGGAACGCGCGATCTCGTCGTCGAGCCACGTCTTTTCGTCGTCGGTAAGCGCGGCTTCCTCGAGCTTCGCCTCATTGAGGACGGCCGACTTCCACGCGACGGCGAGCGCGGCAGAATCACGGTAGTCGGCGCATGCCGCCGCGGAGCCAGACGCAAACGCGGCCTTCGCCGCCGGCGCGAGCTCGATGCGCCCGCCCTTCACGTGTTCGTCGGCATCGAACGAGCGGCGGCCGTCTGTCCCCTGGGTCATCAGCGCGTTGAGCCCGTATTTTACGCGATGGTCCTCGGCAACCTTCTCAAGCGCAAGGACGAGCTTCTGCCTGTTCACTTCGAGGATTTCCTCGGCGCGTTCCTTGCGCGACATCTCGACGAAGATGAAGTAGGCGATCATGAAGACCATAAGTAGCGCGAACACGACCTGGAGAAGAAGCCCCTGCAAGTCGTCGGTCGTCGCCCGACGAGAGGCATCTCCCCCAAGGAGCCGTTTCAGCGCAGCGCGGTCAGATTCAGTCATGGCGCGTCCTTATCCCCTGAGCGCCGCGGCAATCTTCGCAAGGCGCGCTTCCGTCTCGACACGGGCTTCGTCCGCGGCCTTTGCGCGGCGCTCGAGCGCCTCTGTCTCGCGCTTGAAGAACTCGACATATTCCTTCTGGCGCGTCTCGAAAGACTGTTCGTAGTCGGAAAGACGCTTCTCGAAATGCGCGGCATATTCGCCGCGCCGCTTCTCGAATTCCGCCGCGTCGGCCGCCGCCCTGCGCGACGCTTCCGCCGCGTAGTCGTCGAGGCGCTTGCGAAACTCCGCCTCGAACTCCTGCTGGCGCTTCTCGAACGCGTCAGACGCCGCGCCGAGGCGCACGACGAGCCGGTCCACCGCCGCCGCGAGATCGCCGTCGTCCGTCTCCGCAAGCCCGGTCTCCTCGAGGAGCCGCGTGAAATACGGCCTTACGAGCGGACGGTCAATGAGGAACACCCAGACGACTGCGGCCAAGGTCGAGAAGAGCGCCGTATGGAGGCACTGCATGAGGTCGGCCATCGTCACCGTGTCGAGCTTGAAGTAGCCGATTACGATGATTCCCCAGAGCGTGCCGAGAAGCCCGAGCGCGACGTTCAGCTGGTCGGACCCGCGGAAGAACGGGAAGTCGCCAGCACGCGCACGACGGCCTGCGAGCATCCGCGACAGCGAAAGCGTCATGCAGAGGAAACCGAGCATCGGGATAAACGTCGTCACCGCCGAATAGTCGACGACCGCCCAGTCGAGCCAGGGGATGAACCCCGACGCCTTTGCCGCAAACGCCGACGAATCTCCACCGGCGGCGATGAACGACGACCACCAGTTGAAAATGGCGACGACGTTGTTTGCGAAGGCAAGCACGCAGAAGACTGTCGCGCAGACGCACGCGGAAAGAAGGACAATGACTTTTTTCATAGTATCCCCGTTGGCATGTCAGATGGTATCGACCAGCTCTCCTTTGAGAAGTCGAACGAGAAAACCCTTATTCCGTCAGGCGCGCAGTTGCGCTTGAACGCCTGCGAGACAAGACGGTAGAGGAACGTGTCGAGCGTGCGGCCGATGAGGTCGAGCCCGAACGTCTTGCCGTAGCGCTTCGCCGCAGCGTCGTAGAGCGCCTTGCGGCCAAGGCCGTTCTTGCAGAAGTTCCAGATGAAGAAGTCGTGCAGCTCATAGGGGCCGATCTTGTCCTCGGTGACCTGGCCCTTCACGAGCTCGGGGCTCACGGGCGTAGCCACGATGTCGAGTAGCGCTTTCGCCGCCATTCCCCTGCCCCTTGACTTCTGACTCCTGACCCCTGACCCCTGACGACTTTCCTCCGCCCACCACTTGCAGACCTTGCGGACGATTGTCTTCGGAACGCCGGAGTTGACGCCGAACATCGACATGTGGTCGCCGTTGTAGGTGCACCAGCCGAGAGCGATCTCCGACATGTCGCCCGTGCCGAGGACTATGCCGCCGACCATGTTGGCCTTGTCCATCAGGATCAGCGTGCGCATCCTCGCCTGCGAGTTCTCGTAAGCGGCATCGGGAGTCTTTCCGTCGTGCCCGATGTCCTTGAGGTGCTGCCTCACAGACTTCGCAATTGAGATCGTCTCCATCTTTACCCCGAGCCCTTCGCAGAGAAGGTCGGCGTTCGTCTTCGTGCGCTTCGAGGTGCCAAAGCCAGGCATCGTGTAGGCGTGGATGCCGGAGAGAGGAAGCGAAAGCTTCTTAAAGGCGCCGACGGCGACGAGAAGCACAAGGGCGGAGTCGAGGCCACCCGACACGCCTATAACGACATTCTTCACGCCGATTCGCTTGAGACGGAGCGCAAGGCCATCGACCTGTTTTGCGTAGACTTTCGCGGGATCGCAGGGGAACGGGGCGGACGCCGCACGCCCCTTCGGGAGCTTTGCGAGACTGCCGAGAGTCCCGCCGCTCTTGATGTATTCCTTAAGACGCTTGTCCATGTGCAAGATTATACCAAAATCGGCTGCAAAATCCTATGGCGTTTCGAGCGGGGGAATTATGGTATAATCTATGGTCAATGAAAGTTTGCTTCGAGACATTCGGCTGTAGGTTGAACCGCGCGGAGGCGCTCGACCAGGAGGCGGAGTATCTCGCTGACGGATGGGAGCTTACGAGCAGCCATTCAGACGCCGACGTCATAGTGGTGCGCGGTTGCTCGGTGACACGCCGCGCCCAGCGCGACTGCGAGCGTCTCATCGCGCACATACGGAAGAAATATCCGCTGAAGCGGCTTCTGATCGAGGGCTGCATTGCCACAGGCCACTCGGCGAAAGTCGCCGTGCAACACACCCCCAGCGCCCTTCGCAGGGAGAAAGGCGTCGTTCCCGTCCCCACGCGGACGGCCCGCGCCTACCTGAAAGTTCAGGACGGGTGCGCCGGGAAATGCTCCTTTTGCATAGTCCCGAAGTTCAGGGGCCAGTCGAAGTCTGTCGACTTTGACGCAGTCCTCGACAAGGCAAAGCGCTTCATAGACGCCGGCTACCACGAAATCGTCGTAACGGGCTGCAACCTCTCGCTCTACGCTTCTGGCGGAAAGCGTCTACCGGAGCTTCTCGCCGCACTCGCCGCGCTCTCGCCCGACTGCCGCATACGCCTCGGCTCGCTCGAACCGTCCGACGTCGCGATCGACACAGTCACGACAATGGCCGGCAACTCCAACGTCTGCCGCTTTATGCACATTCCCGTGCAGTCCGCGTCGAACAGGATACTCACCGCGATGAAGCGGCCATACCTCATCAAGGAAGTCAGAGACATCGTCTTCGCGATACGCAAGCAGATTCCCGACGCCGGGATAGGCTGCGACCTGATGACCGGCTTCCCCAGCGAAAGCGACCTCGACTTCATGGCTACAAGGGGAATGCTCGAGCGAGACCCCTTCACTCGAGTCCATGTCTTTCCATACTCCGAGCGCCCGGGAACTTCGGCGGCGGCCTTGACAAGCGTCGTTCCCCCCGAAATCCGCAAGGCCCGCGCAAGGGAACTGACATTGATAGCCGACAAGAAGCGCACTGCCTTTGCAAGGCACTTCATAGGCAAGGCGACGGAAATTGTGGTGGAAGACGAGGACACCTGTTCCGGCTGGACTTCCGAGTATCTCTGGTGCTCGTGTCCCAACACACACGTGCCGCGAAAGTCGCTCGTCCGCGTTCGCATCGTCGAGTCGAAAGGCCACACGCTCATCGGGACTGCAATCTGAATGGCAGGGGAAACTACGAAGACAGAGGCCATCTGCCTCGACATAAGGCCATGGTCTCGCACAAGCCATGTCGTGCGGTGGATGACCTCGGAAGGCCCCGTCACGACTGTCGTCAAGGGCGCAGTCAGGCCGAAGAGCGCGTTTCTCGGGCAATACGACCTGAACTACACCTGCGAAATCGTCTACTACTCGCGCGCAAAAGGCGAGCTCCACGCCCTGCGCGAGTGTTCGCCTTTGGCTACACGCGAAAACCTGCGCTCCAACTACCGCGCGCTCGTTCTCGCCGAGCACATGCGCGCGCAGGTCGCGACGCTCGCACCGCACGGCGGCGAATCTGGCGCATGGCACTCCACCCTCGAGACCGCCCTCGATTCGCTTGCCAGCGGCGCGGCACATTCGACGCGCCGACTCGTCGCGGCACTCCTCGACTTTGAGCTCAAAATCCTCGCCCTTTCGGGGCTTTCGCCGGAAATAGAGGCAGAATCGGGCTCGTTTTCGCTGCGCGGCGAACGCCAGATGCCCATATCGCAAGAGGTCGCCCGTTGCATAAACGATCCTGAAAGCGAAAAAAACTTGCAGATTCTACTGGACGCGGCAAGGGCAATTGGTGTATTCTATGTATTCCACCTGGATTCTGCCCCGGAAACGAGGCGGACAGTCCTAAGGATGATTTCCAACAACGAAGAAGGAAAAGAAGATGGCCAAGATTAAGATAGTAGGCACGGCGCTTGTCGCCGCGGCGCTCGTCGCCGGATGCTCGAAGAATGAAACGACCGACGTCACCACAGACGAGGTGATGGTGTCCGCCGGAGGGAAGGACCTCACTCGCAGCGAAATCGACAAAATGGTCGATGCATGCATTGCGAAGGAAGGTGACAAGCTCCCCGCCGAGCAGCTTGCCTACCAGAAGCGCGCGATTGCAGCGCAGATCGCACAATCGTTCATTCTTGACAACGTCGTCGTAACCAAGGCGACCGAACTCGGCTACACCCTGAGCGACGACGACTACAAGGCCTTCACCGACAAGATCCTGAAGAGGTTCGAAGGCCGTCCGGACGCGCCCAAGACAATCGACGAGTTCGCCGAGAAGATGCCTTTGCCAAAGGACTACGTGATGGCGCAGCTCAAGAACCAGGCGCTCATCGAGAAGATGATTGAAGGCGAAGTCTCGTCAAAGAACAAGACGGACTACACGGCCAAGGCGAAGGAAATCGTCGACGGCATCATGGAGAAGAACAAGGACGTTCCTGCAAAGACGGCCGAGGCGGAAAAGAAGATCAAGGAGCTGAAAGCCCAGATTGACGCCACTCCCGAAGCCGAAAAGGCCGCGAAGTTCGCCGAGCTCGCAAAGGCGAATTCTGAATGCCCGTCCGGCGCCAAGGGCGGCGACCTCGGGTTCTTCACCCACGGCCAGATGGTCCCCGAATTCGACAAGGCGGCATTTGAGCTGCCCGTCGGCAAGGTCTCCGACATCGTCAAGACCAGCTTTGGCTACCACATCATCCTCGTCACGGAAAAGAAGCCCGCAACCGAGGCAAAGGATGAGACGCCCGCCGAGCCGGAGTCCGTCAAGGCGAGCCACATTCTCGTCAAGGCGCCTACTGCAGAGAAGATTCCAGACGAGGCCGAGGTCGTGAAGTTCCTCAAAGACCGCGACGAGCGCTCCCAGATCGGCGAGTTCCTTCAGGACATTCTCCGCAAAGCCAACATAAAGACGGCAGACGAATACAAGTTCCTGCTCCCGCCCCCGGAACTCCCGAAGGCAGAGCCGGTCCCGGCCGCCGAACCGGAAAAAGCCGCCGAACCCCAAAAGGCGGTTGAAACCGCCGCCGAGAAATGATATACTTTCCCGCAATCGAAAGGAATAGCAGAAAATGAGCCAGCATGCATCTCTTAAGGGTTCCGGCAAGATCGTCTCGAAGCGCAACGTCCTGAAGCGTTTCGAACGCGTCGACCTCCTCCAGAAGCGCGGGGAATGGAAGGAAGGCAGCCGCGGCCTCGGTCTGAAGAAGACCAAGCCCGAGGCCTGAGCCTCGTCCGCACACAAAACAAGGAAGCCCGAGCCGTCAGGCCCGGGCTTCTTACTTTTCCAGACGAGCCGTCCGCCGCGCGGACGCCTTCGCTCACTCGCCGTAAACGCAGTCGAGCGCGTCGGCGATCATGTCGACAGCCTCCTCAAGGTCGGTATCGCGGAGAACCAGCGGCGGCAGGAAGCGGACGACATGAGGTCCGGCGGTCAACGCAAGGATGCCCTGCCCCTGCAGCGCCTCGACGACCGCCTTCGCGTCGTCTTCGACGACGAGGCCGAGCATAAGCCCCCTGCCCCTGACGTCGAGGATCTTTTCGTACTTGTCGACAAATCCCTGCAGAGCCTCGCGGAAGAGTGCGCCGACCTCTTTCGCGCGCGCCAGAAGCCCCTCGCCCTCGATCACGTCGATAACCGCGAGCGCGGCGGCCGCGGCGACCGGGTTGCCGCCGAAGGTCGACGCATGGCTCGGCGCGGAAAGGACGTCCGCCAGCTTCTTGTTCGAGACGAGCGCGCCGAGGGGAAGCCCGCCGCCAAGCGCCTTCGCGCAGGTGAAGAGGTCGGGCTTGACGTCGTAGCCCTGCCATGCGAACCAGGTCCCCGTGCGGCCCATGCCGGTCTGAACCTCGTCGACGATCAAAA
>ERZ842401.6644-NODE-6644-length-12277-cov-7.342333_pt1 | contig 12277 bp, 9 predicted proteins | sample MGYA00521270_ERZ842401 | MGnify/ENA primary metagenome ERZ842401 (study PRJEB31892, sample SAMEA3878208) | bioreactor metagenome | biome: Moose rumen | place: Sweden | collected 2011-10 | study: EMG produced TPA metagenomics assembly of the PRJEB12797 data set... | reverse complement strand
GCCGAGGAAGCCCATCATCTCTACGTGTGCCGGAACGGAGCTCGAACCTGCGAACTGTGCGTCGCTGTGCATACGTCCGAGCGTATCGGTCATACCATACGAAGCAGGACCTGCAGCCATGTTATCCGGGTGCAGCGTACGGCCTGTACCGCCACCGGAAGCAACGCTGAAATACGGCTTGCCGGCGAGGATACGCTCTTTCTTGTACGTTCCTGCTACCGGGTGCTGGAAGCGCGTCGGGTTGGTCGAGTTACCGGTGATGGATACATCCACGTTCTCATGCCAGAGGATAGCTACACCCTCGCGAACATCGTCTGCGCCGTAGCAGTTGACCTTCGCACGCGGACCGTCGCTGTACGCTTTCTTGCGCACGATCTTCAGTTCGCCCGTGAAATAGTCGAACTCGGTCTGTACGTAGGTGAAACCGTTGATACGGCTGATGATCATAGCAGCGTCTTTGCCCAGACCGTTCAGAATGCAACGGAGCGGGTTCTTACGCACCTTGTTCGCCATCTCGGCAATCTTGATAGCACCCTCAGCGGCAGCGAAAGACTCGTGGCCTGCCAGGAAAGCGAAGCACTGGGTCTCCTCGCGCAGCAGACGGGCTGCTAAGTTACCGTGACCGATACCAACCTTGCGGTCGTCAGCCACCGAACCCGGGATACAGAAGGACTGCAGACCGATACCGATTGCCTCGGCAGCGTCAGCGGCGTTCTTGCAGCCTTTCTTCAAAGCGATTGCGGTACCTACTACGTAAGCCCACTTCGCGTTCTCAAAACAAATACGTTGGGTCTCCTCGCAGGTCAGATAAGGATCGAGGCCGTATTGCTCGCAAATCTGGTTGGCCTCCTCGATGGAAGCGATACCGTTAGCGTTCAGAGCGGCGAGAATCTGTTTCTCGCGGCGGTCTTGCGACTCAAATTTTACTTCACGAATCATACTCTCTCCTCCTTAGTTTTTGCGTGGATCAATCGATTTAACTGCACCTTGCTCTTTGGTCGTGCGGCCGTAGGTACCGGTTACGCTCTTGAGCGCCTCGTCAGCGGGAACACCCTTCTTCACAGCGTCCATGAACTTACCCATGTGTACGTACTCGTAACCGCAAACCTCGTTGTCCTCGTCCAGGAACTCCTTGGTGATATAACCCTCGGTGAGCTGGAGGTAACGAACGCCCTTCGCCTTGGTGGAATAGAGCGTACCGCACTGGCTAACAAGACCTTTACCGAGGTCCTCAAGTCCGGCACCGATGGCCAGACCGCCCTCACTGAACGCGCTCTGCGTACGACCATAGACGATCTGCAGGAACAGCTCGCGCATAGCGGTGTTGATAGCATCGCAGACGAGGTCGGTGTTGAGTGCCTCAAGGATGGTCTTGCCCGGCAGGATCTCAGCCGCCATAGCAGCAGAGTGGGTCATACCCGAGCAACCGATGGTCTCAACGAGTGCCTCCTCGATGATACCGTCTTTTACATTCAGACTGAGTTTGCAGCAACCCTGTTGCGGTGCGCACCAGCCGATACCGTGCGTCATACCCGAGATGTCTTTGATCTCGGTAGCCTTCACCCATTTGCCCTCCTCGGGAATAGGTGCCGGTCCGTGATTCGGACCCTTCGCTACCACGCACATTTCTTGTACTTCTTTCGAATAAATCATGTGTCTAAAATTATTGTTTGTTTTAAAAATAGTCTTTCTTTTCTGGCGTTTATGCGCCGCTCATGCATGTGCGGCATCCGTTTCCGTCTCTCCGTGCCACACATTTTGCGCCGCAAAATTACTGCTTTTTTTTCGAATATGCAAGTACGCACGTTATTTTTGTCAAAAAATGTGATTTTTGAACGCTGTAATTTGCAAATATGGAAAAAATAGTACGGTGGCGCAAATCAGAACTGCAACGCAACGGATATCTCTCCCCGTCCGTTCAAACCGTAGATCCATCTGAGGTCGGGGCGGTGCGCTTTCTCGATGTTATAGAGGTTAACGGCTTTGTGCATGCGTGTATAACCTACCGCGAGACAGGTAACACCGGCTACGGTGGTTCCGGCTCCCAAAGAAGTGAGTGTATAGCTTAAATCAAGCATATAACTCTGTTTTATTTCGCCCCTGAGACACGAATAGAGCAGAGAACTGCCTACGGAGTTAATGGCGAGGCCTACTCCGAAACAACTCCATCCGGCTATGCTCAGTTTATGTCCGTTGGAGAACAATTCGAACGCCTCCGGGCAAGTGTTTTTGAGGTATCCTTTGAACTCGCGTTTGTTCATCAATTCGCCGTCCATCATGTATTTGTCTCCGACACGATAGACAGGCGATTGCGCCATCATTCCTACGGAGACCATGACCGCAGCCAGAATGACAACTAATTTCTTCTTTGCCGCAAGGGCGAGGCTGATAAAAGTTTTCATTGTGTAATGTTTTTAAAGTTTGTTATGTCAAAAATTTCAACAATGGCATCCTTGCTGCGCCGATAGCACACTACAGTATTATTCCCATGGTAACACAAGCGGTTCTTTCTCTGCGTCTTCATCGGCATAGACTGACCTGATACTATCGCACACCCCTCTCGGATTGCGCAACAGCGGCCTTGTCGAATAGAAACACTCGCCGCTGATCTCCGGGATAGTCCGGTTCAGGTCCATCTGCCGTTTGATCTCATTGCCAGTTGCCCAAGGGTTCGACTTGCTGCTTTCGACTTTCGACTTTTGACTTTCGACTAATCTGTACGGAGCCATGCCGATATAGAGTTTGCAGGATGTGCCCCGCACCTCATTCGCCCACCAGTGAGCCAGCACCTCGTAATCCGCCACTTTCTTACCGATCTCCCAATAGAGTTGCGGCATTACGTAGTCGATCCAGCCTTTTTGGATCCACAGACGGATGTCCGCATAGAGGTCGTCGTAATTGGTTATTCCGGCGCGGGTCGCGGAGCCTGTCGAGTCTACATTATTGTTCCGCCACACGCCGAAAGGCGAGATACCGAACTCCACGGAGTCTTTGCATTCGCGGATGGTCTCGCTGATAGCTTTGATAGCCAGGTTGACATTGTCTCTCCGCCAGTCATTGATATTATTAAATCCCCGGGGGTCTTGTTCAAAGGTCTTGGTGTCCGGCAGTTGCTGCTTGCCTGCCGGATAGGGGTAGAAATAGTCGTCCATATGCACCGCCTGAATGTCGTACCTCTGCACGATGTCCTGTACTATTGTACAGATCCATTCCCGTGTCTGCTCCAGACCCGGGTCAAAATACCACTGTTTGTTGTACTCCCAGAACCAGTCGCGGTGTTTCCTCCATATATGGTTGGCGCAAATAGCGGAGGTGTCCGTTGTAGCGAGAGTGACGCGATACGGATTGAGCCAGACGTGTACTTCCATATTCCGTTTATGCGCCTCTTCAATCGTCCATTCCAACGGATCCCATGCTTTCGACTTTTGACTTTCGACTTTCGACTTATCTCCCCACTCTCCTTGCTTTCCGGTCAGCCAATGAGAGCTGGGCTCAAACTCACTGCGATAAAGAGCATCCGCCGTCGGACGGACCTGGAAAATAATAGCGTTGATACCTATTGCGTGCAGCGAATCAAGTATCCAAATCATCTCCTCTTGCTGCATTTCGGTATTGCCCACCGCCTCAGGCGTCGGCCAGTCGATATTCGCCACTGTCGCAATCCATGCACCCCTGAAGCCGACTTCGGCTTTTAAGGTACAAAGGGACAAAGTACAAAGTACCAAGGTTACTATGTATCTAAAAACTTTCAACTCTCAACTTATTACTTTAAAACTTCTTTCAACTATCAACTATCAACTATCAACTATCAACTCTCCCTCCTTCAACGTGGAATATCTTGGCATTCTCGCTGGGTTTGAGTATTTCTGTGAGGTGCTGACGGTCGGTGTCGGTGATGAAGATCTGTCCGAACTCCTCTCCTTGCACCATGTTTACAATCCGTTCCACCCGTTCCCCGTCCAGCCGGTCGAAAATATCATCCAACAGCAGAATCGGTCTCAGGCTTTGAGCGAGGCGGTCTTTCGACTTTTGACTTTCTACTTTCGATAAATACAAAGCCTGTGCCAATTTCATGGCAAGAATGAAAGTGCGTTGCTGCCCCTGGCTGCCTACTTGCTTCAACGGCCACTCGCCCAGCTTCATCTCCAGATCGTCTTTGTGTACCCCTTGCGACGTCCAGCCTAATATCAAATCCCGCTGTCTTGTCCGTACATACGCCTCCCGCAAATCCCTGTCCTGCAACTGGCTTACATACCGCAATCCCGGAACCTCCGGACCTTCCGGATTGTCCGGATTGTCCGTTTCGGTCGCATTCTTGCGGCCGGAGATACGCCGGTACACCTCCTCGAAATACGGCTGAAACGCCTCAAAGAACTCTGTCCTTGCCTTGAAAATATACTCCGCCGGCTCCACCATCTGCCACTCCAGCACTTCTAATAAATCGTCCGGTGGCGCAGCCGCCTCGGTGTACTGTTTCAATAGCGCATTCCGCTGTTTGAGCAGGGCGTTGTAACGTGTGAGCGAATCGAGATATTTGCGGTCGGACTGGCTGATAACAACATCCATGAAACGCCTTCTCTCGTCCGACCCTTCGTCGATCAACTGCTGGTCCGCAGGCGAAATCATCACCAGCGGAATAAGACCTATATGGTCAATCAGACGCGGATAGTCTTTCTTGTCCCGCCGGAACTGTTTCTTTACGCCCTTCCGCAACCCGCAAGAGATGGTCATCAAACCATCCTCCGAAAACGGCTTTGAGTCCTGTAAGGACGGTCTTTCGACTTTCGACTTTGTACTATACACTCCTTGCACCATCGCCATTTCCTCTCCGTGGGTGATGTTCAGGCTGTCCTGACTCGTGAATGCCGACTTGGCAAAACTCAGCAGATAGATTGCGTCAAGGACATTGGTCTTGCCTTGTCCGTTGAGGCCTACGAAACAGTTGAGCTTGGGTGCGAACTCCAAACTCGCCTCGCGGATATTGCGGTAATTCAATATGTTCAATGATTGTAGGATCATACTTTTCTCCCTTCCTTTTAGGGAAGGGTCGGGGTTAGGCTTCTATGCATAAGCCTCCACATCCTCCTTGGTTATCTTCGCTCCGGCAAGGATTATTAGCCGTTCCACAACATTTCGCAACTGACGTATGTTGCCTGTCCATTGCTTGCCTTGCAGCGCCTTGATCGCATCGGGTTCGAAACTCTTGAGCGCTATACCCTGTTCCGCGCATATCTGATCCGCAAAATAGTCCACCAGCAGCGGAATGTCCTCCAGCCGCTCGTTGAGCGACGGTACATGAATTGGTATGACATTCAGCCGGTGGAAAAGATCCTCGCGGAAATTGCCTGCCGCAATCTCTTTCTGCAAATCTTTGTTCGTCGCCGCCAGCACGCGAACATTCACTTTGATGGCTTTGTCCGATCCTACCCGCGTGATCTCGCTCTCCTGCAACGCACGCAGCACTTTGGTCTGCGCAGCCAGACTCATGTCACCGATCTCGTCCAGAAACAGTGTCCCTCCGTCGGCTTGTTCGAACTTGCCCGCGCGGTCTTTGACTGCACCCGTGAACGATCCTTTCATATGTCCGAAAAGCTCGCTCTCTATCAACTCGCTCGGGATGGCGGCGCAATTGACCTCTACCATAGGACCGTTGGCGCGCGCAGAGAGGGAGTGAATCATATGTGCCACTACTTCTTTTCCCGTGCCGTTAGGACCGGTGATGAGTACACGGGCTTCCGTCGGGGCTACCTTATTTATTATTTCGCGCACACGGGTGATAGCCGCGCTCTGACCGATCATCTGAAGACCCTTCGCTGCCACTTTCTTGCGCAACTGCTTCGTCTCCTGACGCAGCGATTTGGACTCTAACGCGTTCTTGGTCGTGATCAGAATGCGGTTGAGGTCAAGCGGCTTGAGCAGAAAATCATACGCACCCATCTTGAGCGCCTGCACCGCCGTCTCTATATCCCCGTGACCCGTAATCATCACTATAGGACAGTCTATGGACTCTTCGCTTTCGACTTTCGACTTTCGACTTTCGACTATTTTCTCCAGCACCTCCATCCCGTCCATCTCCGGCATCTTGATATCGGAGAAGATCAGATCATAAGCCTTCGCTTGAGCCATTTCCAGACCCTGCTTGCCGTTCTCGGCTACGTCCACTTCATGCCCTTCGTCCGCAAGAATCTCACGCAGCGTGTTGCGGATGCCACGCTCATCGTCTATGATTAAAAGTTTTGCCATAGCAAATTACAAATTTGGGTGCAAATTTACGACAATTTTTTTAAATATGCAAACAATTGCGTATTTTTGTGAAAAAAAGCAAAATTATTTGCGCATATCAAAAAAATGTAGTACCTTTGTCCCGCAAAATGGTTTTGACCGATTTTTTTATTTAACAATTAAATCTTTTTAAATTATGAAGAAATTTTTCTCTTTTGTTGCTGCTGCTTTGGTAGCAATGACGATGAATGCTGTTCAGGCTTCTGAGATTGTTTACGAGGTAGCTCAAGCGATCGCGGCTGCAGATGCGGGCTCAATTAACACAGATGACATTATTGCAGTTCGCGGCGTCGTTACCAAGATTGAGTTTAAGGGAACGAACTTTAAGAAATACGGTTCGGTTAATATCTATGTAGCTGATGCAACCGGAGCAAAAGGTTCGTTCGAGTTCTACAATTGTTATTCCATGGAGAAAGACACGTTTAGAACTTCCACTCCGGCTTATGATCCTGCCAGTAGCTCATGGGCTTCGTTTGACGCCGTCGCTGATGAAAATGGAGTTGAAGTGGGTGTAGGTGATACGGTTATTGCTTCCGGCAAGTACACCAAGTTCAACAGCACTTATGAACTGCAACAAGCATGCTACCTGACAAACATTATTAAGGCTGTAAAACCGGAGTTGGAGCAGATTACGGTCGCTCAGGCTATTGCGCTGACTATGGAGTTGGATTCTATGGCTACCTCTGGGGCTTCATATATTATTGAAGGATATGTTGTGGACGCACAGGATTTCAGCTGGGGATCCAAACAGCAAATATTCTTCTTGGCTGATGATGCGGCTAATACGGGTGCACAGAAATTTGAGGCTTACTATTGTACCGCCTATGAGAATGATGCTCCACTGCCTGTGCTCAATGGAGACAAAGTGCGTCTGACCGGTCCTCTGACAAAGTACTACGACAAAAATCTTGGAGCTTATTTGCCGGAAATCAAGAATGGTCGTGCCGAATTTGTTAGCAAGGTTGAAGGCGACCGCTCGCAACCTGAAGCAGAAAGTATTACGGTTGCTCAGGCTCTTGAGGCGGGCGCGTCCGTCGCTGTAGGTCAAACAGGAGAAACAGCGTATAATATCGTTGGTTATGTAACTGCTTGGGAAGGCAAAAATAAAGAAGACGGCGGCTGGGCACAATATGGCAACCAGATTTTCTGGATTGCTGATGCAAATGATACTACTTTGCATTCCAATGACGCTGGTGCCTTTGAGGTATATCAGGGTGTGGCTCCGGAAGAATTGCACCTTGGCGACAAAGTGAGCGTTTATACCAAAATCAAAAACTACAATGGTGTTCTTGAATCAGAGACAAAGGCTCCTGTTAAGATCATTGAGAAAGCTGCGGTTCACTACGATACACTGAATGTGGCTCAAGCTTGTACAACTGCGCTTGCTTTGGGCGACAATGAGACTTCGGAAGAGACATATGCTGTACTCGGTTATTTCGCTAAATTCGCAAACAACGGTGAATACAACGCGCAGTATAAGAATGTATCCTTCTATATGACGGATGATCCTAATTCGACTTATGGTGACCTGTCTGTCTATCGTGCAAATATCTCTGAGGCGGAAGGTACAGCGCTGGCTGCCGGAGACCGCGTTATGGTTATCGGTAAACTGACCAACAACGTCTACAACAACAAGAGTCAGGCTCAAATTGCTAACGGAAAAGCTTCTGTTGAGTGGAAAGCGGCTATCGAGAACATTATTCTCACCGAGAAAGTGGACAAAGTGATTGTTGACGGCGTTCTCTATATCGTTCGCGACGGCAAACTCTTCAACCTCCAAGGTGCCCAAGTCCGCTAATCAACAACAGCGACTATCCGCTACTAAATGCAGCGCACCTGTCCGCTACTACGTAACGTACTAGTCCGCTTAATAACACACAGCGAATAGTCTGCTAATAACCTAAATGTATCCGCCGCATCTGGCGGATCCCAAAGAGGGACGCAACCACGCGTCCCTCTTTTTTTATCATCCCCTTTTGACCATCCTTCTCTTTGGCAGTCTCTTTTCTCCCTCCCTTGAGGGGAGGGCCGGGGTGGGGTTTCTTTCTTTCCCCTTTTTTTTCTCCCTCCCTTGAGGGGTGAAGGGCTTTGCCCGATTGAGCGTCCAGTGGACGGTCATAGAACCTTTTGGGGTGGGGTTTGTTTGTTTGTTTATTTGTTTGTTTAAGGTCGGAATAGACTCATTACCAAAGGATAACCCAAGGATTCCCCAAGGATAACCCAAGGATAGACGCCATTTTTTGCATTTTTAACGCATATACTATATATACGTAGTATATATACTTTTTTACCTCCCTTTACCCGTTCAAAATGCAAACTCTACTTTACAAAGAAACTTTTGGAGTTAAAAAAGTTTCCAAGTTTCTTGCATATGTCGAAAAAATATAGTAATTTTGTGCGCTTTTTCGCGAATAATATGGCAGAAGATCAAAAAACTCATATTATCAAGACAGCCGGCGAGATGTTTTTTCGCCTGGGGATTCGCAGTGTCTCTATTGACGATATTTGCCATGAATTAGGCATGTCCAAAAAGACATTCTATGTCTATTTTGCGTCCAAAGATGAACTTGTGGCACAATTATTGCATGCAAATGTTGCTTACATCGCCTCCAAAATGGAGGAACTGCTTCAAATGCGGGATTTCCGGAAACTGGTGGCGTGCTTCCTGAAGCACCAGGAAACGGAGAAAAATGACGTGCGGCGCGTACCGCAACTGGTGTATGACCTCAAGAAATACTACCCACGCCAGTTTGCAGAGTTCCAGGAGGAGTGCTTCAAGACGCAGAAGGAATATATCATGGCATATCTGGAGCAAGGACAGCAGGAAGGCCTCGTACGCGCGAACCTTAATATTGAATTGACAGCGGTTCTTTTTGCGAAGATACACAGCGATGCGATCAATGATTTTGAGGTGATAGAAGTTCACGGACATAACATGCACCAGTTGGGGCATACGGCGATGGATATTTTCGTCCGCGGCATCCTCTCCGAAGAAGGAATGAAACTCTATAATTGAAATGACGTCATTACGCATTACGCCCTTACGCATTACGTAATCCCGTTATTACGAAAAAAATAAAACAAGAATATGAAGAAACAATTATTAGTATTGATTGCAGCAGTAGCATTGAGCTCGAGCCTGATGGCAGAGGACCATGTGATGGCTGCGACGAAAAGTCATCAGCCCCAGGACACCTCGTCCGTGCCTGCTACGCTCAGCCTGAGTCTTGGTGAGGCGCAAAACTATGCTGTGAAGCAGAACAGGACGTTGAGAAACGCCTCTCTTGCCGTACAGGAAGCGTACGCGCAGCGGTGGCAGACGATAGCATCTATGCTGCCGAGTCTGGACGGAAATTATACCTACAGCAATTACCTTGGCTATAGCGCAACGCTCGGAATGATGGGCGGAGAGATCGAAATCAACATGCCTAATGTGGGCGCACTCGGTCTGACAGCAGCTGTTGGTATCAACGGTCAGGGAATCGTTGGAGTGCTGCTAAACAACATCGCTATCGACATGAGGAAGATTGCTTTGGAGCAATCGGAGAACGAACTGCGAAGCAGTGTGATGAGCGCTTATGTCTCCGTTCTTGCGCTTCAGAGCATTTCAAACCTCTTGGATTCCAGCTTGGTGAATATCCAGGACTTGGAGCAAATGACCCAGAATGCGGTCAATGTAGGAGCCGCCGAGCAGACGACAGCCGACCAGATTCGCGTGCGTGTGAACACGCTCAAGAACTCAATCAACACCCAGAAACGCAATATAGAACTGGCAACTAACAGCCTTAAAGTGCTGCTGGACGTGCCGGTGGAGACCGAACTGGTACTGACGGAGGACATCGATGACGTGCTTTCGCCCGAGCGGGTAATCAACCTTCTGGCGGAGAATTTCAATATAGAAAACAACCTCAATTACCAGTTGCTCAAAAAACAAACCGAACTCGCCAGACGCAATGTGCATATGGCAGGATGGGCTTACGGACCTACCGTCAGCCTCGCGTACAACTACACGAACCAGCAGTACTACGGCGAGGGCGGTATGCGTATGACGCCGCCGAACGTGATTCAAGTGTCCGTCAAAATGCCGCTCTGGTCGTCAGGAAAGCGTGCAGCTGGCGTGATAGAGAAGAAAATCGCATACGAAGAGGCAAAAAACACCCTCTCGGAAACAACAGACAATCTGGCTATCCAATACCGCCAGTTGTGCTTCAATCTCACCAACGCGTATGAGACCTATACGAACGAAAAAGACAATATAGAAGTGGCACGGCGCGTGTTCGCCTCCGCTACGGAGAAATACAAATACGGTGCCAGCAGTAATATGGAACTGACCAACGCTTCCAACGACCTGATCAACGCACAGAGTTCGTACGTCCAGGCTATGCTGAACCTTGTCAGCGCCCAAGCGGATCTGGAAGAGTTCCTCAATAAATAAGCCCTCGAAGTATCGTAATATCGTAATCCCGTAATCCCGAAAAATAATCCAATAACAAATATGAAAAAGAATATTCTTTACATTTTTGCCGCACTCGCTTTGATTAGCTGTGGCAGCAAAGAAACCTCCGTTGCAGAAGAGGAAGAGCGCGTGGAGCAAGTGCGCACGGTCGTTCTGCAACCGCGTGAGATAGAGCGCGAGATCTCTGTTTCCACCAACCTGCAAGGTTATCTGACCCAGAATGTGGCTCCTTCGCTCACCGGTAAGATCGAACATATCTACCGCGAAGTGGGAGACCGTGTGGCAAGCGGAGACGACTTGGTGCGCATGGACCAGACCCAGTACAAGACCACCAAGATCTCTATGACCAATCTGGAGATTGAGAAAAACCGTGTGGAGCAACTGCTCAAGACCGGATCGGCTACGCAACAGCAGTACGACCAGATCATGATGCAGTACAAATCGACCAAAGAGCAGTTGGAGTTTCTGGAGCAGAACACATATGTCAAAGCGCCTTTCTCTGGCGTCATTTCTGCGAAGACCTACGAGGACGGCGAACTCTACGGAGGTCAGCCAATCCTGGTACTCACACAGATAGACAAACTGAAAGCGCTGGTAGCTGTTCCTGAGACCTATTTCCCGCTCCTCAAAAAAGGAATGAAACTGACGCTGACTTCGGAGATTTATCCGAATAAGGTATTCCCGGCTACGGTAGAGATCGTTTATCCGACTATTGACCCCTCCAGCCACACTTTCCAATGCAAGATTGTTATTCCGAACGGTAGCAACCTGCTTCGTCCGGGTATGTACGTTACGACCACAATCGGTCTGGGAAAAGCGAATGCAATCGTGGTGCCTTACCAGAGCGTAGAGAAACTCGTCGGTGCGAATGACCGTTACGTCTTCATTGTAGAGGACGGTAGAGCAAAACGTATAGCGGTTACTCTCGGACAGCGTTTCGACCAGGACATCGAGATCATCGCTCCGGAGATCAAAGAGGGCGTGGAATTCGTCACCACCGGCCAACACAAACTCGTGGACGGCGTGAAAGTAAATGTAGTGGAATAACTTTCGTAATTACGTAATCACGTAATCACGTCATTACTGAAAAGAATATGTCAATTTATAAATCAGCAATCGAAAAACCGGTAACCACCGCCCTTATCTTTGTGGCGGTCATCGTCATCGGTGTATATAGTTTCCTGAAACTGCCGATTGACCAGTTCCCGGAGATGGACCCGCCGTATATTACGGTTATGACTACTTATCCGGGTGCATCGGCTTCCGAGATGGAGACCAACGTGACGAAGATCATGGAGAACGCCCTGACCTCCGTCGATCACCTCAAACACATCACTTCGCAGTCCAAGGATAACATCTCCGTGGTGACGCTGGAGTTGGAGTGGGGTAGTAACATGGACGAGGCGGTGAACGACGTGCGTTCGTTCGTTGATATGGCGGCAAACAACCTGCCGGACAACTGCGCCAAGCCGGTGATCTTCAAGCTCTCCACATCCTCCATGCCTATCTGCCAGTACTCCATTACGGCGGATGAGACCT
>ERZ842401.6643-NODE-6643-length-12278-cov-76.227767_pt1 | contig 12278 bp, 8 predicted proteins | sample MGYA00521270_ERZ842401 | MGnify/ENA primary metagenome ERZ842401 (study PRJEB31892, sample SAMEA3878208) | bioreactor metagenome | biome: Moose rumen | place: Sweden | collected 2011-10 | study: EMG produced TPA metagenomics assembly of the PRJEB12797 data set... | reverse complement strand
TAGCACAACAGGTTTTGGTTCTGTTTGTGGTGGTTCGAATCCGCCTTGGACAACATGGAATACCGGTCTCTATCGTGAGAGACCGGTATTCTTCTTTTACTGGTGTTTCCTCCAAAGCTTGCGACTTTTCTTCTCCATCGTCTTCACCAGTCTGTCGGGTCGCCAGTCGGGGAAGACGGCAGCTATCGTGTAGCGTTTCGCCTCGTCGGCTGTCATGATGGTCTCCGCGGTATGCTTCTCATCCTTCCGCTCGAAGGTCACCACGTTGGTCTGGGGAGTGATGTCGCGGCCCTGGGCGTCCATGGTGCCATACTCCTTGAAGTCGTTCTGCACCGTGTTCATGCCCCGATAGTCAAAACGCGTGGAATTCAGCTTCTCGGGTGTGAGCAGGGTAGTATGCAGCATGATGCAATGGGGCGTAGCGTTCCAGCCTCGGGCATATTCAAAGTTCGAAACGATGTTCTCCACCGTGCAATGGTTGAAGACGTAGCCCCACGGTGTCTTCGATGTCTTCGGCGCTGCTATGACGCAACGCCCGCTGCCATCCAGCGTGCGCTTCTCGGTGACCATCTTGCAGCGCTCAAACCACACGTCGCCATCACCGCAGATGAAGTCCACGGTACCGTGTATCTCCGAATCCTGAAAGAAGAACTGTGCCTGGTCGTTGTCCGAATAGTAGGTGTCTTGGTACGACAGCATGCGCACGCGGTTGCAGATGGTACGGGTGCCCTTGTCCTGCAGGGTGACGGCACGCCCTACTGCTCCGGCGGCATAGTAGTCCAGGGCGTTCTTCAGCGTCAGGTCCTGGAAGTAGTTGTTGGTGCCTCGGTTCTGGAAGACGGCCGTCTTGCTGATACCCTCTGTCTTGACGTCGGGCTTGTTCTGGATGATGGTACCCGTCATGCTCTGGCCGATGAGTGCGATGTGATGACCCGTGATGCGTGTCAGCACACGCTCACCGAGGTCGTAGAACCCGTTAGGGATAAGAATATAGAAAGGCTTGGCGTCCTTGTCTGCGTTCACCTTGTTAGCCAGTGCCACAGCATCCAGCAGACTCTGCGCATCACCCTTTTCCACCATCACCACCTGCTGGGCGAGTCCCGATAAAGGTAAAAGGGTAAAAAGGTAAAAAGGTAAAACCTTTCTAACCCACCCTATTACCTTGTTATTCATAATCTGTTTCATGATGTATTCTTTTTACTTTTTTACCTTTTCTTTAACCTTCCTGCTCTGCTTCTCCAGCTTCTTCAGCACGCAGTCCGGACGCCAGTTGCCGAAGATGCGCCTCAGCGTGTATTGCTTCGCCTCGTCGGCCGTCATGATAGTCTCGGCCTCGAAGGGTTGCGTATGGTCGCGCAGCGTAAAGGTCACCACATTGGTCTTGGGCATAATGTCGCGGCCCTGGGCATCCATGGTGCCATACTCCTTGAAGTAGTTGCTTGAAATCTTCATGCCCTCGTCATCGAAGCGCGTCGCTTCCAGCTTCTCGGGCGACATCAGCGTGGTGTGCAACCAGACGCAGTGCGGATTGGTATGCCAGGAGCGTCCGTAGTTGAAGACGGACACGTCGTTCTCCACCGTGCAATGGTTAAAGATGTAGCCCCACGATGTTTCTGAAGTGCGTGTCGCGGTGATGATGTTACAACCGCTGCCATCCAGGGTTCGTTTCTCCGTGACAATGCGGCAGCGCTCAAACCACACGTCTCCGGCACCGCAAATGAAGTCGATGGTGCCGTGAATCTCCGTGTCCTGCATATAGTGCTGGCACTGTTCGTTGTCCGAATAGTAAGTGTCTTGGTACGACAGCATGCGCACGCGGTTGCAAATGGTACGGGTGCCCTTGTCCTGCAGGGTGACGGCTCTTCCGTCGGGCTCCGCAGCATAGTAGTCCAGGTCGTTCTTCAGCGTCAGGTCCTGGAAGTAGTTGTTGGTGCCTCGGTTCTGGAAGACGGCCGTCTTGCTGATGCTCTCTGTCTTGACGTCGGGCTTGTTACGGATGACGGTACCCTCCATGCTCTGTCCTACGATGGCGATATTATGTCCGGAGATACGTGTCAGCGTAGTCTCGCCCAGATCGTAGTAGCCGTCGGGAATGAGTATAAAGAGCCGTTTGGCATTCTTCGCCTCGTTCCTGCGGTTAGCTTCACTGATAGCGGCCAACAGACTCTCCGCGCTGTTCTTCTGAACAACGATTACGCGCCGGGCTTTCACGCCCAACGTCATCATCAGACAGGCTATTATCAGTAGTATTTTGTTCATTTCGGTTAGCGTCGGGTACCTTTCTTGCACCCTTTCGTGTGCAAAAGTACGAAAAAATTTTGAGAATTCAAAATAATTTAGTAATTTTGCACCCGCTTTCGAAGCATCGGGATGTAGCGCAGTTGGTAGCGCACTACGTTCGGGACGTAGGGGTCGGGCGTTCGAGTCGCCTCATCCCGACAGGTTTAAGGGTCGGTTAGCACTGGAAGTGGTTGATTTTCAACCACTTCCTTTACTTTTCACCATTTTTATCTTTCTGTTTTTCCCGTGAATTTCCCGTGAACAGATAACGAATGAGTCTTACGAACCCTTATTATGACCTTCAAAATCCTATTCGACGACTGCGCTCGTAAGGGATGCCCGTAATATCATCCGAGGTAATCTCACGGTCAAGACAGCCGTCTTTGCTGTATCGCATCGCACGTTTGATATAAATCTGCTCTATCATGTTTTTGACAGAACGAGCATTAGCCCATGATTTCTTGCAGCTGCCTGACATTGCAGATGCAAGTTCCTCACGGAAACTGACCAAACCGTCTATAGTAAACGTGTGGCCGAAGGTTGTTAGATAACGAACACCAATCTCTACTAACTCGTCAAGCGGGTAATCCTTGAACTCGAAACGGTTTGTGATGCGCGAGTAAAGACCGGGATTCTGTTCCAGCATCCTGTCGAGCTTATCCTTATAACCACTGAGAACAACTGCGAAGTCCTTCTTATTATTGTCGGCCAGTTCAGACAACAGCATCGGCAGCACCATTTTGTTTGGGTCATTGGGATGGGTGCCCTCCAGAAGGTATGCTTCATCGAACAGTAAGATTCCTCCCTCGCTGTATTTTATAAGCTCTCTCAATATGTCTTCTGTATCACCAAAGCAGTCGCCCGTAAACACCTTCCTATCAGCTACAACAACGTGTCCTTTACTCAACAGCCCCGTCTCTTTAAGTAGCGAGCCGTAGAGTCGGCAGACGGTAGATTTGCCTGTTCCAGGATTACCATAATCAGCGAATGCAAGAATATCTGCATAACTGGATACTCTGGTGACATGCGAATACATGCCTTATTGTACTCAGCAAGGGATTTGAACTCAATCAGTCTCTTTTTGATGTCCTCACATCCCACCAGCTTGTTCAGTTCCTCCATAGGATACTTAAACGGATAGAGTATATCCACATGCTGAGAAATTCTTCTTGTCTTTATCCATTCAGGAGGAAAGCCTTCCTCTTCGGAAATGACCCTTTCAAAAGATGGCTTAACCTCTACAAAATCGTAATCAGAGTCGGGGAATGTAGTACTTGTACTGTTCAAACGTATCATGCCGATACACCTGTCAAGACACCAATTGCTTCCTCTCACGACAGGTTTTGCCTTTGGGTCACTAACATCATATCGCTTTGGGAAGGACGGATTGTCTTCCTTGGAGTTCTCCTGAATGAGAACTTGATACCTGTTGCCATCCTTCACTTGGAATAATCTCATCTCGGTATCTGCAAGTTGAAAAAAGCGTTCTTTGCTATCTAACAGGATGGTGCTATCATAATTGTCTGTCATTATTAAATCCTCCTCTAACCGTTAATTGTGTATTCGTGGAACATATCTGTAAACTGAAGTTCTGATTCGTCAACGAGATATTCTTCCTCGTCAGCTGCATAGAGATAATCCTCGATGGATTCAACAAACCTTTTACCGCCTTTTCTCTCTTTGATATCTGAGACCTTGATGAGTTCATGATATAATTTGTAGAGAAATGTCGTCTTACACTCTGTTGCCTCGTTCTTAATCCTAATCACAACATACCCATTCTCCATAAACTCTTTGTCTTTCTTTTGGTCATGCTTCTGGGCCTTGGCGGATAAATGGGAACCCCCATCTATCTCAATGGCAATCTTAGCATCTGGCAGAAGAAGGTCAGGATAGTACACATGACATCTTGCAAATCTAACCTTTCGATTTCTTAAGAAATCATCCTTGACAGAATCTGGCAAATAACTGTAGGCTCGCACCTCAGATTCTGTTCGCATTTTGATGCGGCTTGGCACCTTCTTTAATCTCTGTGCCGTTTTCTCTTGTGTAATGTTGATATTCATAATCTTTGGATATTTATTGTTAGTATTTCATATGCAAAGATAGTTGATTTTAGTCATACTAACAAATAAACAAATAAGAAAATAGTAGATTTTAATCATACTTAACAAATGCCATTAATGTATGATGATAATATTAAAATATTTTAATAATGTATGTGTTTAGTACGGCAATTAGAATATTTTGATTATTTTTGCAGTTGTATTATCGAAATCATACAGAGATGGATGTCAAAGCTATTATAAAGGAGAAAGGTTGGACTATAGAAAGAGTTGCTACGGAGATGGGGATAACACGTGTTACCCTATCTCAAAATCTTAGTCGTAACCCCACAGTCAATACCCTACAGCGTATTGCATCGGTCATTGGATGCAATGTTGGAGATTTTTTTCGTGATGAAGTTAATACACTCCCCTCGACAGATGTTTGCCCCCACTGCGGCAAACCTATTATCATCAAGACAGAGTTGTTGAAAGGTTAGTAATAGAAAGAATTGTACAACTACCTATAATCCTTAGGTGAAACCCCAAATTCTTTTGTAAAACTCTTGGTAAAGTAGGACGTGCTGCTAAAGCCCACCTGATACATAACTTCAGACACAGTGAATCTGTCCTGTTTCAATAGTACAGCGGCTTTCTGCAATCTTTGTTTACGAATAAAACTAACGGGAGTCTCACCTGTGAGCTGCTTCAGTTTTCGATAGAGTTGTTTCTGATCCATGCATAGCAAGTTACAGAGTTTGGTGACATTGAATTCCTCTGAGTGCATATTGGAGTTAATCAGACTGACAACACGCTCCATTAGTTCCTCGTCGTTTGTCAAAGCTGTCTCTTCATTTGGTACTGATGTCAGGCTTTCTATACGTGTGTTCTGCTCAATGGCTTTGCGCTTGTTCAAAAGTTGTACGATGTGCAACTGTAGTTTGCGAAGGTCGAAAGGCTTGGGCATGAACACATCGGCACCACTACGTATGCTCTTCAGCTCCGTATTTGTATCATCCTTTGCCGTCAGCATGATGATAGGAACCAACTCTGTTGAATGATTATGGCGTATGCGATGACAGAGTTCCGTACCGTCAATGCCGGGCATCATCTGGTCGGTAATCACAATGTTTGGAATTGTTTTATCTAACGTCTTCATGGCATCCTCTCCGCTCTGTGCAGTCAGACACCGATAGGAAGATTCCAAAGCGGTTGTCAGGAAATCAAGGATTTCATGGTTGTCATCTACAATCAGGACGGTCTGCTTTTCAGAAACTTCTGTTTCACTTTCCGTTTCTAATGCTGGAGCAGCACCAAGAGGCAGTGTAAAAGTTACCTTCAGACCGTCATTGTTCTCAGCCTTTACCTCGCCTCCATGCATCTCAACATACTTTTTGACAACAGACAATCCTATGCCAGAACCCTCACGTGCATTCTGTCCCATGTAATAGCGATTGAAAAGCTTCGACAGTTCGCTATTAGGTACTCCAGGCCCATTGTCGCTGATAGAAACGATAGCCTCTGACCGTGTATTTTCAACACGGACTACGACATTGCCTTTACCATTCTCAACATATTTCAATGCATTTGATAGAATATTACGGATTACCATCTGTACCTTGACCACATCAACATCCATCAGCAAAGGATTGTCAGGCAATTCCCTGATGATGTTTATGTTTCGTTCTTCAGCAGATGATGCAAACTCATCGATACACCCAGAAACAAGACTGCACAGGTCAGCATGTGAAGGGAGTATCTGGTTTTCACCTTCTGCCTCCAACTGCTTGAAGTCAAGAATTCGATGTATTAAGTCATTCAATCGCAATGCATTGCCGTGAATGGATTTCAGACTGTCTCTGAGTTTGGAATTAGATGTCTCTGATAGAAGTTTTGCCAAAGGTGCTATAATCAGGCTCAATGGAGTCTTCAACTCATGCGACATATCAACGAAGAAGTCCATCTTCTGCTGGGTCAGAGACATTACGCGCTCTCGTTCACGCTGTTCAAAAAGTAATTGTTCGCGTCGCTTATAGCGGTTCACTATCAACCAGACCACTATAGCGACAGCCAGCAGATAGAGCACCCATGCCCACCACCTGAAGTACCAGGGATATGAAACTTTCAAGATGTATTCCGTTACCGACCCATCGGCATGCTCTGAATCTGTAGTCAAATACAACCGATACTCTCCACCAGAAAGGTGGGGCAGCATGATTCTATTTGATCCGTTTGGCAGTGAATGCCATTCACCATTACTGCCTATCTTGTACCAAAAGACCTCGGCATTCTTTCGGTTGTATGCAAATGTCGACAAATCAAGCACGATGTCCTCACGTCCATTCAGCTGGATTACATTTTCAAATCTTGGAACACAATCTTCGACGGCAGAACCGCCAACCATCACAGAGGAAAGAAATACCTTGGAGGGAGCCATTGCTACGGGCTGACCTTGGAGACACTGCTTGCATATCGCATCCTCGCCACCCCATAGAATCACATCCTCCGCAGGCACATAGATACCAGCCGTAAAGCCATAGTCGGGTTTGTTGAAGGGATGAACAGAGCCATCTGCCGTATTGACATAGAAAAGACCTTCAGAAGTAGACATCCACAGACGCCCTTTCTCATAGACGAAGGCCTGTATCATGCCATCCTTCATATAAAACGAAGTTTCTTCCTTGATGTCTTTCTGAGTATCGTACTTGTACAAATGACCTTGCACATCAAGCCAGAGTATGCCATCGGCAAGTATCATGTTGTCGATATACATCTCCTTTCGCAACATAACTTCCATCGTATTCGTGTTGATGGATGTCAACCCCTTACTGGTATATGCCCACAGGATGCCTTTGTCATCAGGGATAAACCTGTAGATAGTGCTTACCAAATCGTCCTGACTACCGAACAGGCTCTCTTTCATCGTAAATATGCCGCCAGATGACAGCAAGGCTTTCTTGTCAACTACATAAAGCCCTCCCATATAGGTTGCTATCCACAGCCGTCCGACTACATCCTCGTAGATGTCGTATGCCCAGTTGGCATTCCTCCCCTTCTGGTCTGTCAGCGTAAAGTAATCGAACTCTTCCCGATTCGAGTCATATCTGGCGATACTGGCATCCGTTGCAATCCAGATGTCCTTGTCACGATCCTCATAGATGCTCCTTATGATACTTTTCTTTAGACCACTACCGACCTTGAACCATTTGGTGCTGGTTTGTGTAATGTGCAGGAGGCCATTGTCACCTCCCATCCATCGTCCTCCACTTGAATCAACGAGAATCCGGCTAAAGACATTGCCGTCGCTTGAATGGGTTATGGAAGGAAGGGGCATAGTCTCGAAGATATTTCCTGATTGTGTGACGGCTACGCCCCTGTCTGTTGCTATCCAGACAATGTCACCATCACAGAATATCTGGTGGATAGTATTGCTGGGCAATCCGTTTCTGGGGGATGAAGCGTCATGTCCTATTGTCTGGATGTTGCCCGAATCGGGATTGAGAATCTTCAAACCAAATTCAGAAGCCAGGAGGATCTCGCCTGAAGGAGAAGGGACAATCTGATTGAATGTACTACCAGAAGTGACGGTTTTTGTTTCCCCTGTTGTCTTATTCCGACAAAGCAGATGATGTTCCGTTCCCATCCAAAGATTGTCTGTTGGCTTGTCATACCATACGGCATAGACATTGTCGTTAATCCCTGCATCGTGGATCCGATTATGAGAATCCAAATAGGCGAGCCCATTGTAATGAGCCATGTACATACAATCATCTACAGGTTCAAACGAGAAGATGATGTCGTTCTTACCGCCAGGCAGGTCATAATGCTGCCAAACATGTTTTTTCATGTCAAGGCAGAACAAACCCTCAGACTTGGTTCCGACATATAGTATTCCATTATGGTATGCCAATGAGCGTACTTCACCTGTAGCAGGAACATCTTCGAATGGTGAAACAAGCTGCTCTGTCCTAAGGCTCAGCCATCCCAGGCCATTGTCACCGCCTAAACAAAGCATGTCGTCATCCAGAGCCACCATAGCATGATAATTACCCTCATAGAGCCTTCGGATATTATAGCCGTCGTATGCAAACAGACCGCGTCTGGTTGCAAACCACATCATACCTTGGCTGTCTTTGTAGATACGCTCCACTACGTTGGCCTCGTAAGGAAGACTAATCTTGTCGAACTGCATCATTCCCGCTGACGCGCCTACCCGTAGCCTTTGTCTGACCTCAGAAGCATGTGAAACATATGGCAACAGGATGAGTACCGCTGCTACTAACAATCTCCAAATACTATGTCGGACACCAATCATGCTGCAAAAATACGAAAATTATCAGAAAGTCCATGCTTTCTGCCAGACGATTTTGGGTTTTTCACCCTCAAAACGTAGTGGCAGCCATATATAGCGTGAGTCTGGAAGGTCAGTTTTCTTCCAGCGGTCGAAGAGTGCTACGTATAAATCTGGTTGTCCGATGACAGGTTGCACGTATGTACTCTGTCCGTAGAAAGTCTTGTCGGCATCCTCACCCACACAGGGATTACCCAGCGGTTCCCATTCCCCAAGCATGGAATCTGCCACAGCAACATCAGCCACATTTGGATCCCATCCAGAGCAGCCGGAAGTAAGCAGGTAGTACTTCCCCTGATGCTTGAACACCGCAGGTGCCTCACGGTATTTCTTCTCAAAGTTCCTTGTAAATGTCTTGGTAGGATTCAGATAGTCGTCTGAGAGCAGATGGACATACATGGTGGCATTGTCCTCTGCTGAACAAACCTGGTAGGCTTTCCCATCATCATCGACAAACAGTGTCTGGTCACGGCTCATTTCTCCGTTGGGTCTGAAACTTCCAAGATATGTAAAAGGACCGACAGGAGAGTCTGATACAGCTACTCCAGCACTGGCCTTTGAATAGTCTGCACTGTCAATGTGCATCCACATGACAAACTTCCGTGTCTTGGCATTATAGATGACCTTGGGTCGCTCTACGACCTTTGAGGTATGGAGGTCATGGAGAGAATCTGTCTTCTCTGCACTCAGTGCAAGTCCCTCAAAATGCCAGTTTGTTAGGTCTTTGGAGGAATAGCAGCTGACACCTGTAACATCCGTACGGTAGCACTCCCATGTAGCCCACTCGGGCAAAATGGTCTCACCCTGCTTGTATTCGCCATACCAATAATATATGCCATTGTGATAAAGTAGCCCACCGCCATGAGCGTTGATCACGTTCCCTTTGTCATCCAGCCATACTTCGCCTGGACGAAACATACTGTTGCCTTGTGCATGGCATGTCATAGAGATTGCAGTCAGTATAACTATGATGATTGTTCTCATTTTCATAAGCGTATAGGTTTTAAGGAGGGGAGGTGTCTGTGGCCTCCCCTCGGAATAATCAACCATTGTAATGATGAAGCAGGTGAGCTTACTCTATAAATGCATCCAAGGCTACTGTAGGCGTGCCGTTTTCAAAGCAACCCTTGTTGTAACCTTCATTGTATCCTGCAGGTGCCTGTGGCTCCCAGTAGAAGATGCCTGCAAGATGGTCAGTAGCCTTACCCTTGCTCATCAGTGTCGAGATACACTGCTTACAGGTCTCGGCCAGATTATAGTCCATACCGATCTCGCAAACCATCACAGGAACATTATACTTCTGATAGAGTGAGTTGATGTTGCTCACACAGGCATCTACCATTGATGCCCAGGAATCTTCGCCCGGATAGAGCGACATACCTATCATGTCAAACTTGCCGCCATTGGCTTTCAAGTTGTCGAAGATATTGGTGTAATACCAGAGGTTGTCTCCGCTGTCCAAATGCACGATGACTTTGGCATCAGAGAAAATGGCCTTCACGGCATCATATCCGGCAGTCACCAGCTCTGCGAAATTGCTTCCATTGTCAAGATTGCCCAACGGCCACATCATACCCCAGCGGGTCTCGTTACCTATCTGCACCCACTCTGGTTCGATACTGTATTGTTTCAGCAGCGACAGCATCTCTGTGACATGGGCTGCAACAGCAGTCTTGGCTTCGCTGAGTGAATAGTCGGCCCAAGCAGCAGGAATCTCCTGATGCCCTGGATCTGCCCAGGTATCGCTGAAATGGAAATCTATCATCAGTCTCAGCCCAAGCGCATTGGCACGGCGTGCCTTTACCAGCACATCACTGATATTATTCCATCCCTCGGCAGGATTCACCCAGACACGAAGACGGATGGAGTTAACGCCACAGTCATCCTTCAGGAGTTTCATACACTCAGTGGCCACGCCTTTCTTGTTGGTGAAAGTCAGGCCTTCGCTCTCCATCTGTGTGAGCCAGCTGACATCTGCACCCTTGGCAAACGTTCCACGCTCAATCTCCACCGTGTTATCTGCCTGACGTGGATTAGTGATGGGACTTTCCTGTGTGCAGGAAGCCTGCACACAAGAGAGAGTCACCAAAGATACTATTATCCCAAAATATTTTCGAATCATAATCTTCTATCGTTTTATTCCGTTATTGAATAGGTACACTTACACAAATCCACTGTGAGGGTATAGGTCTTTCCTGCCTCCCAACCGACAGGGTTGCCGTCGTTCTTCTTCGTCCAGCGGAGAGAACCGTCACTGCAGGTACCGAACCAGTAGTCCCATGAGCCGTTAAGCAGGATCTGTGCACCCCATGGTGTATCACCAGTAGCAGTTACCTGAGCGGTATAGACACCTGGTTGACCTTCTACGGCTGTCATATCCTTAACACTCCAGTCATCGTTGAAGCCCGTATAGGATACCTGTGTAATAGGATCGGCCATACCGTACCAGTACGACATCCAGCCCAGAGAAGCTATTGTGACATATAAGCCTTTACCAGGTGCCTGGATGTTGTTGTCATCAGTGCCGCCGATAATCAGTTTCCACTCCGAAGTGCTCGGATCCTGATTGACATGCGTCCAGTCATCCTTGGCCTGTGAGAAGTAGTATCCCCATGAGCAGTTGAAGTTAACGGCAGCTGCATAGCAGAGATTGTCCTCATCATACAGTGTCAGATACTGGTCAAAATTCCACGTATCATCGTTGCCGAGGATATAGAGAATCTGCGGAACCTCTGTCGGAGTATCACTACCTTCGGTCACCTCACACTTCCATTCCTTCGGGTTAGAGAGGTCGATTGACAAGGTTACCTCACCTGCGGAAGGTACATTTACGGTGATATTAGAAGGTGTCTGTCCGAATGTCAGCGCACCATTCTCCATGCCGAATGCAACCGGAGTGTCAATGGCAGCAGCATCATCCGTACCAGTGCTGGAGTTGTATTGCTTACCTGTGCCAGCTATCTGTATAGTGGCGGAACCAGCCTGAGAGGCCTGATAGGCAAGCGTCCACTTGTTGGCTTTACGGTCATAAGTCATCTCACCTGTAATGTCACCGCTTACTGCCAGCGATGGGATATAAAGGGCTGACCACTCCTGACGTACTGTATTGACAACGGTATAGTAACAGCCAGACTGTCCCGGGTACCAGAAGTTCCAGTGCTGATCATTGCTGCTGATAACGAAAGGCTTACCACCCCCATCATCACCGATATTGCCCCACAGGACACCGTTGCCTTCCTGCAACCACCAGTTATACCAGCCGCCTACACCGAGGAATCCGCTATAGATACCGTCGGAATTAGGAGATGCCAGTGTGTTACCCGTATCATTGCGACCTGCATCAAGTACAAAGCCAAGAGTCATGTCGATGCTATACGGTGTTACCTGAATCTGATAGACATTACTGTACTGAGGCTCCACATTGTTGGCCAATACAGAACGCATTCGTATATATAAGGTGGAAGCAATGTCGCTCTCCAGACCTACGCGTCCTACGAGTGAGTTCAGGCTCTCGGCAGTGAACTGCATAGAGGTTGTACCAGCCTCTGTCAGAATCTCAATAGGAGCATCGAATGAGTTCGTATTAGCGAACTGGAGCGTGT
>ERZ842401.6642-NODE-6642-length-12280-cov-3.862249_pt1 | contig 12280 bp, 12 predicted proteins | sample MGYA00521270_ERZ842401 | MGnify/ENA primary metagenome ERZ842401 (study PRJEB31892, sample SAMEA3878208) | bioreactor metagenome | biome: Moose rumen | place: Sweden | collected 2011-10 | study: EMG produced TPA metagenomics assembly of the PRJEB12797 data set... | reverse complement strand
GGGTTTTTCCCTGTTTTCACCTCAGTAGCTAAATCATTGTCAGCCATGATAATAACTTGACTCTTAGGGAATGCTAAGTACATGATTTCGACAGTTTCTTTTAGTCTATGGCTCTTTTTGTGCTTCCTCTGCCGTACTTAACCCAATACCTTCAAGAAATTCTCTCCCTATGTCGAGGTTATTAATGAAAATATCAACAGACTTTTTATCGCAGCTTTCGCCATCAGGTTTGAGAACACGCGCATAATAACAGCTTCATCAAGAATTTGAAGATATTCTGCTGCCTCAACAGCACTTATGCCAGAAGTAGCTCTTTTCATTTCCTGAAATAACTAGCCATCTTTGCTCCGCCATCGTGATAATGCTTAATGTCATGATTCTTTAGTATCCTCCTGAAATTGAATGCTGTTAATGATCTTATTACGCGTTTGAGTTAATTATTCTTCCGCCGTAGGAGGTAGTTTCAGACTTTTTTGCGTAACTGCTCATAAAACCTGCAATAGTAGAGACTATTTGTTTACCTTCTGCATGTGAGATGTTTTCAGGAGTTATGACTTCGTTAATTTGAGCTTCTGCCATTATCAGTTGCATATCTGATATCAGAACTTGCCGACTTAATCCCATATTTCTTAAAGTCTTTGAGTGAAGCCTCCATCTTTTCTTTACTGAATGCAGGAAATAGATTTTGCATCATCAAAGCTCTTGAGTAAAAGCTCTGTGGTAATAGTTTCAGTAGCGTCAATAAAGGCTGTTGCAATAGCGTCCTTGCTTCCTCAAATACATTTCGAAGATTTTTCTACGTCCTCTCTTAAAGGGCAATAAAGAATAATTTATCAAAGCATCCCTTGCGCAAAAAATTCTGGCGGAAGTTTGAAAATGTCATTTGCAGCAGAGACGATAAATACTATGCTTTACTTTTCCTGCATCCATCTAAGAAAATTCCCGAACAGCAGAGCAGTAACTTCATAATAACCACAGCCAATACCGGTAAGAACCTTTTCTATCTCATCAATACAATAAAACACACCATAAAACACAATAGCTTGTTTCAAAGCACGGCGCATGTTGTCTTCAGATTTAGCGACATATTTGCCAAACGGATTAAGAGAACTTTGAAGAGAACAGCAGCAACTTTAGTGACGAAACTCTTAGCACAGCAAGGCATACCGAGAACTAATACCGCTTGAGAGGTCAACGCCGAACTTGACATCTTTACCGAGTAAAAAGAAAAATTCAGCTTTCATCTTAAGACCGCCTATATCATCAATAGTTTCCTTGAAGTTCATCATTTCAAGAATGCAGAACTTCTTGATTACCTGCTCTCTTTCTCTTAGAATAAATTTCCTGTCAGAAGCGTCAAACTGTCCGTTACCATGATAAACGAGAGAAATAACCTGCTTTATCTGGAACACGCTTAAACCTTTAAGGGAAAACAAAGCTCACAAAATTCTTTCTTCCCCAATTTTCACAGCAACATCTTCAGCAAAATCGTTAATGCAGTCTCTTATTTCCTCATCATCGGGCAAAGAAACATACATTAAGAGTAATATTTATCAAAGAACGCCGTAAAATACCTAGCTTTAGCTATGGGGATATAATGCACAGTTTAGTATAATATTTTTGTTGTTAGACTTCCACGTTAAAAAGAATGTAAAGTAAAGTTGTGTCCCTTTTAGGAGCTATACCGTAGGAGCGGACTGGCCATGCCCGTAAGAGTGTCTGCCCTGCGCGATAAAGCTATAACATGCAAACTTCTTGCAAACACCCTTCCTTTAGGCTGGGGAAAGCTCAGGAATATATATCACACTTCAGGAACGCAAAAACTTTCACATTCAGTCATAAATATCTTCGCCTATTGCTGTAACTATCTTCGAAGAGAAACAGGAAGAGGCGGATAACACTACGCTTTCTCTTCTGAATAAAGGCTATTAGTAGGAAGGACATTGTTAGAGCTTCAGAGAGGTTATCATTATGACGGAAGTGCACGGCGAAAAGATAGCTGTACTGCTTGAAAACAGCAATCTTCCTAAATGAAAATAGGCCTAGGCTCAAAGAAGCTTTGTCCGTGTAATGAATTGGAGCAAACGGCTTAACGCTACGAAAGAGGGGCAGCTTACACTTGATAACACTGTATGAAAGAGTTTATGCCTGTTTTCGTGAGATACTGCGTAAAGTTTGAGACTGGTAACTGTGAACTGAATATATGCTCGCAAACTCAAATATTCTCGTCAATACATTTCATTTCTTCGTTGAGTAATCCAGAACTTGCAGAAGGCCTTAACATAAAGATAAAAGATTATCTGCTCTGCGATTACCTGAACATAACCCAAATCACTACATCCACAACAGATATATACAAGATTCTCATTACACGAAAAGCAAAACGTATCAGCTAGAAGATGACGTGCTTAAAACAGGATATTTCTGACAGAAAAATATATCCCCCAGCCGTTAGTGACTGAGGGACTTTCACAATTATCTACTCGTACTCCAAATAAGCACCCTTCATGGGACTCGCTGCTAACTCGCTGAAGAGTCGCAACACACCCTTCTTGTACTTCTTGGGACGGGGCTTCCAGTTCTTACGGCGTTCATCAAGGATAGCGTCCATCTCCTCAGGAGTCTTCCGTTCACCCTTCACGCCAATGATGTTGAGTTTTCGCGCAAACACGTCAAGCTCGATCATGTCGCCTTCCTCAACAAGAGCAATCGGCCCTCCTGCCATAGCTTCTGGGCTGCAATGTCCTATCACCGGCCCTGTCGACGCTCCCGAAAATCTCCCGTCAGTTATCAGCGCAATACTCCGGCCAAGTTCCGCATCAGAGCTTATTGCTTCAGACGTGTAGAACATCTCAGGCATACCTGAACCCTTCGGCCCCTCATAGCGGATAAACACTGCATCACCCTTCTGCACTTTGTGGTGAAGCACAGCGTCAAGGCACTCTTCCTCACTGTCAAACGGTCTTGCATTCAGCACAGCTTTGTACATTTCCTTCGGACAAGCTGTGTGTTTTATCACTGCACCTTCAGGAGCAAGATTACCCTTCAGCACAGCGATACTTCCTTCTGTGCCGATTGCCTTATCATAGGGTCGTATGATGTCTTCCTTCGTGATGGAGATTCCGTATTTCTTGTTGGCCTCGTCAAGCCATTTCCGGCAGCGTTCGTAGAATCCATTGGCCTTGAGTTCGTCGAGATTCTCACCCAGAGTCTTACCGGTGATTGTCTTTGCGTCAAGGTGAAGTACTCCGCGAATCTCCTCCATGATTGCCGGGACTCCTCCAGCATAGTAGAAGAACTCCGCAGGCCATTTCCCCGCAGGCCTCAGGTCAAGAAGATAATGCGCTCCTCTGTGAAGCCTGTCGAATGTGTCTCCGGTTATCGTGAGTCCGTACTCGTGAGCAATTGCCGGAAGATGAAGAAGGCAGTTCGTGCTCCCTGAGATTGCCGCGTGAACCATAATTGCGTTCTCCAGACTGTCCATAGTAACTATGTCGCTCGGCTTGATGCCCTCTTTTGCGAGTTCTACTACACGTTTTCCGGCGTTGTAAGCGTAATCGATGAGGTCGGGACTCGTCGCAGGAAGCAAAGCACTTCCCGGAAGACTCAGCCCTAACGCTTCAGCCATAATCTGCAATGTCGAGGCTGTCCCTATGAATGAACACGCTCCGCAAGACGGACAGGCATTATGTTTAGCCCAGAGGAGTTTTTCTGCGTCAATCTCTCCTCGCTCAAACTTTGCCGAATACATTCCGAGCTGCTCAAGTGTGAGTAATTCCGGGCCTGCACTCATTGTCCCGCCGGTTACCATGACTGAAGGGATGTTTACGCGTGCCATGCCGATTAAGTTTCCGGGCATTCCTTTATCGCATGAAGAGATGAATACTCCTCCGTCAAAAGGTGTAGCGTTTGCGTGAATCTCGATCATGTTCGCAATCATTTCACGGCTCGCAAGAGAAAAGTTTATGCCGTCGTGTCCTTGACTCTCTCCGTCGCAGATGTCCGTACAGAAATAACGTGCTCCGTAACCTCCTGCATCAGCGACTCCCTTACGCACAGCTTCTACCAGCTTGAAGAGATGTCCGCTTCCTGGGTGGCTGTCTCCTGCGGTACTCTCTATGATGATTTGGGGCTTGGCCAAGTCTTCGGGCTTCCATCCTGTGCCTATGCGTAACGGGTCAAGTTCTGGAGCAATTTTCCGTAATTTCTGGCTCGTTAATTCCATGAGCTTATTACCCCCCTAAATGTTTCTCCTCGTTTCCTATTTCCCAGTGAATAAGGAAGGTAAGTGCTCCTCTCAACAGGATTATTGCTCCAAGAATTATTAGCTCGCTCTTCTCTCGGACTATTACTGTTCTCAGTACCTCACCTCCCATCTTGAACTCAAGGGCTAATGCTATTCCCTGCGCAAGTGTCAATCTGACGTGAGGATCCCGCTTAATGCAGCCCCAGATACTTTTTGCTGTCGTTACCATCAGGATAACAACTCCTACGCACTCCATCAGGAGCACCCCATACTGAACTACTAGCTTGAAGATTATCTCGATGTGCTCTAATAATTCCATGTCTACACCTCCTGTCCTTATTCTACATGTTATTCCGCTAGAAACATAACGAAATTATCAGCGCAACAATAAATCCTGACACTCCGACCAGAGTCTCCATTATCGTCCATGTCTTGAGGGTAGTCTTCTCGTCCATGCCTACCAGTGATTTCACCAGCCAGAACCCTGAATCGTTGAAGTGTGAGCATACTGTTGAGCCTCCTGCGACTGCCGCTACTACACATGCCTTGTATAACGGCGTAAGACTCTGGACTGCTGGCATTGCGGCAACTATTCCTGCGGCCATAGTCATAGCTACAGTAGCACTTCCGACGCAGATACGCACAAGCGTCGCCACGATAAACGCTACAACGACTATTGGCATATTGATTGAAGCTACTGCATTGCCTATGATATTGCCGATGCCTGAGTACTGAAGCACATAACGTAACACTCCGCCGCAAGCTGTTACCAGAAGGATTAACCCTGTAGGCTCAAGGGATTTCGTCATTATCTTTTCCAGTTCCTCCATGCTATACCCGTGCTTTATGCCCAATACGTACATAGCAAATATTGTCGCGATTAACAATGCTACGAACGGTTCACCCAAGAAGTTGAACACGGGCATTGCGTTTTTCATTGCAGGGATGACTCCGAACACTGACTTGAAGATGATTAACACTAACGGTATAAGGATTATTCCGGCTATCGTTGAGAATGACGGCAGCTTTGACTCGTCGAAGTCAGCTTGATTCTTGATTGCGTCAGGCACAGGCACAAAGTACTTTTTCCCGCAATAGGCTCCCCATATAGGACCAGCGACTATCATTGCTAAAGTTCCGCAGAAAACTCCGATTAAAATTACCCAGCCTAAGTCAACGCCGAGCTGATTCGCGACGAGTACCGGTCCGGGAGTAGGAGGGATAAATGCATGACCTACAGCGAGTCCGGCAAGAAGGGGAATCGTGTAGAACAATGCGCTTCTGTTAGTGCGTTTTGCGAGCGTGAAGGCTAACGGGATCAGGATGATTAGTCCTGCGTCGAAGAATACGGGAATTGCTACGACGAGTCCGGTGATGCCGAGTGCCCAAGCAGCTTTTTCGTCGCCGAACTTCTTGACCATCGAGATCGCTAACGTCTGAGCACCTCCAGAAGCCTCAAGTATTGCCCCGAACATTGAGCCTAAGCCCACGAGCAATGCTATACCCTGAAGTGTGAGACCCATTCCGTCATTCACTGACTTGATGATGAGCGGCAAGGGCATTCCGGCTACAAGTCCTATTGCTATTGCGCCGACAAGTATTGAGATTATTGCGTGAACCTTGAACTTGATTATGAGGAGAAGAAGAATAACAAGTCCTACCAGCGCACCTAAAACGAGACGCGTAGAATCCAACATTACGCCTTCCATTAGCGTATGCCTCCTTATGAATTATTTGTGAAACGTCTTATGTTTTATGGATGATGTAAATTATAGGGACAAGTTTTTTGCAGGTCAATACGTTTTTTCCCGCTCCATTAACTTGATAATCATCTGACGATTATAGATAAGGTGCATCTCCATCGCACACTTTGCTCCGGTATGGTCATGCTTGGCGATTGAGTCTGTGATTGCCCTGTGAGTCTCTATTGTCTCGTGAAGCAAAAGCCTATGAGTAACATTCGCGAACGTGAACACTGCCGACACAATGAGAGGCACTAATTCCTCGACGACTCTATTTCTGCTGCAATGGGCTATCTTCTTGTGAAACTCTATATCCTTCCTGACGTGATCCTCTCCGGCCAAGTACAGAGCTTCAGTCTCATCACACAGCCTCACTATCTCCGCAATGTCATCATCATTGGCATTCATAGCTGCGAGTTCAGCAATGCCCGGCTCTATCATTAATCTCACGTCAAAGAGTTCCAGTGCAAGCTGTAATTTGTCGGTGTAGCGTGCTAATCGTAATGGGTCGTCCTCAACAGTGCTCGGACTCACAACAAAAGTCCCTGCTCCCTGCCTGACCTCAAGCACACCACGAGACGCAAGACTCTTCACGGCCTCACGTATAGTACTTCTTCCTGCGTTGAATTTCTGGGATAAGTCAAACTCGTTTGGTATCTTCTCTCCGACAAGAACTGGTGAATCCTGAATGTAGCGTAATAACTCCTCCTCTACCTGAGAGACAAGATGCCTGCGGTTCGCTCTGTTAGATTCGTTAGTCATAATGAGTAATTCTAGCAGAATCAAACCGCAAGCGTAATTAGTCCTATTACTGCAAAATCACTCTTCCTGCTCTGTCTGCACAGCTCGTAGTTGAGCGCAAGGGCAGCCGTCGGGGAAAACTCGTCTTCCTGTTCTGGCCTCACAATGAATTAATGCGCCCTGCACCGTCCGCACATCCTGTTGTGTAGAAACTCGCCTTACGTCCGGTCTTGGCCTCATACTCTCTGCCTATGACATCAATGAACTCATCAGCTCTCTCACTCTCGACTATGCTCACCGTACAGCCCCCGAAGCCTCCTCCGGTCATTCTTGAGCCGACGACTCCGGGAAATCCCCACGCAAGCTCTGCCAGTAAGTCCAGCTCTGGAATCGTAACCTCGTAATTGTCGCGCAATGACACGTGAGACGCATTCATGAGCCTTCCGAACTTGGCCAAGTCTCCGGACTTCAGGGCTTCCGCTGCTCTGAGTGCACGGGCATTCTCATTCACGGCATGACGTGCTCTCCTGAGAGTTACGGGATCTTTCACGCAGTAAGAATACTCGTCGAGTTCGTGTTCCGTGAGGTCGCAAAGACACTTGATGTCTCTGACCTTCTGGATGTCCGCAAGAGCTGCCTCACACTGAGTGCGTCTGAGGTTGTACTCTGAGCCTACGAGTGAGTGTTGTACGTTAGAGTTAGTGATGACTAGCCTGCATGTGCCGAGTTCCAGAGGAGCATATGAGTATTCGAGGGTTGAGCAGTTGAGGAGGACGGCGTTGTTCTTTCTGCCCATGCTGACCGCGAACTGATCCATGATCCCGCAGTGCATTCCGACAAAGCTGTTTTCTGCCTCCTGAGAGAATAATGCTGCCTTCACTCCGTCAATGTCAAAGCCGAGCATGTCGCTGAAGATTCTGACTGTGAGGACTTCAAGTGCTGCCGATGATGATAGTCCTGCACCGTCTGGTAAGTTGCCGCTGTAGAGAATGTCAATGCCGGAAGAGAAGCTATAGCCGTGAGACTTGAGGACGCTGACGATTCCGAGAGGGTAGTTGACCCAAGAACGCGGGCCGGTGAGCTTGGCCGAGATGTCGGAGTAAGCTGTCTCGAACGGTGAGTCGTAATCGCCGTCAAAGTTCATGGAGTATAGCCGCAGGGAATTGCTGGTATTTTTCCTTGCGAGCGCATGGATGCCGAAGTCTATTGCGCAGGGGAAAACATAGCCGCCTTCATGGTCAGTGTGTTCACCTATGAGGTTGACGCGTCCGGGTGAGAAAAATGCTTCAGGTGTTGAGCCGGAGGAGAATATGCGGGTGAATGTTGAGTTCATTGCGTCTGTCATAATAATCACTCCTAAATATATAGCTTTCTGCTTAATTATACAGGCATATTTGTTATGCTCATGTTTTTACTGCGCTATAATTAGCAAAATTCTTACTAGAGGTGATGATAAATGTTCTGGTGGAACAGACTCAAAGCATATGTTATGAGGCTCGTGAAGCCCTCTATGTATATAAGCGGAATGGATTACGTCTTCAAGCTCTGGAACGAATCCGACACGAAGGAACGCGGAATACTGCTGCTGACGTTTTCGCCTATGTTCGTGAGCATGGGAGGAGTAATCTTCACGATAATATATTTTGTGCTGTTTGTGCTGCCCTCCTACCTGTTCAGTATACTCGGCTGGGGAATGCTTACGGCACTTTTCGGAGCTGGAGGAAAATACTGCTTCAAGTACTTCACCGGCAAAGAGCTTAAGGACAAGAAAGAACCTAATGTTATTGACGTAGCTTTTACGGAGGCAGAACCGGATAACGCCGATGAGACAGAAGACTCGGACTCCGACTCCGGCTCGGAGACTCCCCGCAGACGAGCTTCACGCAAGAAGTCCGATGCATAGCGATTCCGACAAGCTCATACGATTCAGCATAACCGTTCCTGAAGGACTGCTCGCCGAGTTCGAGAGCAGCTATTACGCCGAGAACAGAGATAACCGCTCCGAAGCTGTCAGGAGTCTCATGAGGGGATATATTGCCCGGGAACGCTGGAGAAGTTCGGGGGGTGAAGTCTATGCAACAGTAACTATAGTGTACGACCATCACCTCCCTGAAGTTACCCGCAGGCTCACGGCAGCCCAGCATGATTACGGACGCGAGATAATCTGCTCGACGCACGTTCACCTTAATCACGACACATGCCTTGAGTGCGTAATCACTAAAGGACGCTCCCAAAACATACAGGCTTTTATTGATGCACTGCGTAAGATTCGCGGGATAAAGAGCCTGAACATTAACGTTACTGCTGAGATTTAGTGAGCATGTTTCCAGCTGAGAGCTTTCCGTCCGTCATGGTGTAAACGCTTTCGGAATACTTCAGCCCTTCCAGATCATGAGACACTATCAGCAATGTAACCCCTTCACGGTTCAGTTCAGCAAATATCTTCATGACTTCATCAGCAGATTTCACGTCGAGGTCTGACACCGGCTCATCAGCTGCCACTATCTCAGGGTGATTGATGAGTGCTCGTGCTATGAGTGCCCGGCGGAGTTCTCCTCCTGAGAGTTCGTCGGGATATGACTCTGCGAGGTGAGCGATGCCGAAACGTGAGAGCAGTTCCGACGCATAAGTTTCTGCCTGCGGGTCAGAGTGATAGAGGGCGTAGGGCAGCAGGACATTCTCCATGACGGTAAGGCCCGGCAGTGCTGAAGCTCCCTGCGGAATGAACCCGATGACTTCGCTGCGTATACGTGAGAGTTCCGAGTCGGACATTCCGGCCAAGTCAGCACCGTGAAGAAGGACGCTGCCGGATGACGGGGAGAGGAGGCCGGCAATGATGTTGAGCAGTGTGGATTTGCCTGAACCAGAACGCCCGATGATACTCACGAACTCTCCAGCCTTCACATCAAGATTGACGCTGTCCAGAGCAAGGAATTTTACCCAGCTGCCTCCGCGCGAATATTCTCTGCACAAGTTTCTGACAGTCAGCACAGCTAATCCCCCCTTTTCGTGAGCACGAACGATACGGCGAGACTGACGATATTTACGGCGGCAATGAGCATCACGAGTATTCCGACGGCGGGCATAGTGTCAGCTCTGCAGGCATGTTCCGAGACTCCGCAGAGTCCGAATGTAGGAAGGTTAATGATTCTGTTTGGGATGAACCAGCAGGCAAGAGCACAGCATAAAGACAGCGCAGTCCTGATAGTCTGAAATTTTTTCGGAATTGCGAGCAGCACAACAAAGCCTCCCATTGCTGTAATGAGCACGCCTGAATACCAGCATGACATATGAGAGCCGTCCGGCCTGAGAGAAGTGCAGACTGGGAAGAGTACGAACGGTGTTAGAGCGAGGACAAGTCCTGCAGGTATAAGAATTTTCCTGAACATGAGAATAAATCACCTCTTAGCAATACATTATACCCGCAAAACTTATCATCTAATCTTTATCCACTCTGTCGGCAAAAGATACTTCCTGTCTTCCGCGTCATAAAAACTTTTCCTGTACCATAAATTTATATCAGGGGCAATAATTATCTTGTTAGGATTCCCGTTTAACCATGCTCCCCACCATGAAAATGTACTTGGCCCCATAATCACGTGTTTGCACTGAGTCATTAATGCCATATCCTGCGGAGGAGTCTGCCCTTCGATGAATGTGTAATCTGTGTCGTAAATCTGAGGGAGAGTCTTTCTGCACCAGTCTATGTCGTCGCTGAACACGAAGAACCTTGGGCTGTCTGTGAGGCCGGATATTTTCCCGATAGCACGTTTCAGATATTGTTCGCTTGTGCTGTAGAAACTATTGGTGTATTTCGTTACTTTATCGCCTCTGCGGACGTGGACAGCTACGGAATTGCATGCTCTCACTTGTGCGGTAAGTGCCGGGTCAAAGCATTCTGGAGCAAATGTGAACTTCCTTCGCACTAAGTCCTTTATTCCCGCAAAGATGTTCTCTGATTCCCAGTAGCCTATCAGCAAGGTATCGTCATGAACACTCTCAAAGTCTGTAGAGTACGAGTACCATTTTGGCTGATACATTCTTCCTGCAGGAAGGAGCTTATATGCCAGCTTTCTCATAAGCCGCCGGAAAATGTGATACCTTCTGATGCGTCTTCGTGAGATGAAATCAACGACAGCTACACGCGGAGAAATATTCCATTTATCAGGGAATGAGGCTGTACGTTCAGTGATTTCTGGGAAACATGAGAGCTGATAGGGTCTGTCTTCGGTGGTTAATGTGCTGAAGTCTCCGTTATCTAGCAAAAGCTCAGTGTCAAGGCGTGAAGCTGCGGCTAATCCTGCTGCATACATGAACATCTGATTACCCATGCCAGCATGTGGAAGTATACGCGTGATAATCATGACTGCCCACACTCCGCCTAGCATGAGCAGTAATAACATATTATGCTGTGTGATGGATTACATGTTAGGAGATAATAAAGCTGGTCTGGTCTGGTCTGGTCTGGTCTGGTCTGGTCTGGTCAAGTGTAGCCTTCATAATTGCTCGTGTCAAGTCCTTTCCTACTGATATTTCGCAAAATTATAGCACACAAAAAATCTCCCCTGCTTTTTCTCTGGGGAGACGCTAATTCCAACAACATTTATAGGCGTAAGGTATCCAGCTGTCGCAGCTCTTATCGTGTCAGTGCCGTCAAAGTGCTCAAACGTTATAGGCTTCGCGAGGCCAACTACACACCCTGAAGTTCCGCAAAAGTTCAATCTTCCTACATTACCCGCAAAGCCAGATTGAATTGTGAGACAAGCGCAGTACTATCCTTCATGAAACTGAACGCAAAAGATAGCACTAAAGCTCATGACGCTTTGAAATGAGATACTGGCTCGTAGTTTTCCAGCTGTCCTGAATTATCCTGCAGAACTCTTCATGCCACTTTCATTATGTGAAAATTGCTGCTCAGTATACAACATTCATACCCCTAAACTTTCAGCCCATTTCTTGAGTGCGTCAACACTAGCTCCACGGTTAAAGAGTCTGCCCTCACGAATCACTGCTCCTTGTGCGCTTGGCTTGAGGTACTTCACAGCCTCACCGAACCCTGAGCCTCCGGATGTCGCAAAAAGTATTATTGTCTTTCCTGAGAAATCATAGCTCTCAAGGAACGTGTTAATGATTGTCGGAGCAACATACCACCATATAGGGAAGCCTAAGAATATTACGTCGTGTCCGTCAATATTTGCGTTCTTGTCCGCAAGCTCAGGGCGTGATGATTTATCCTCCATCTCTACAGTGCTTCTGGCGTTCTTGTTGTTCCAGTTCAGGTCTGCCGGTGTGTAGGGCACTCTTGGCCGAATCTCGTATAGAGCCGCCCCAGTTGCTTCTGCCAGCTTCTTGGCAACACTCTCCGTTACTCCGCTGGCCGAAAAATATGCTACTAATTTCTTGCTCATTGAGTTTTCCTCCCTCTATAAACATAGTCAAATAAAACTCCTATCACCACATAAAGCCCCAGAAGCCCCATCAGCAACAGCGCATATATTTCTCCCGGCTGATTGGTAGCTTCCGTGGCAAAGATGTGCTTCATCAGCAGCCT
>ERZ842401.6641-NODE-6641-length-12281-cov-4.075004_pt1 | contig 12281 bp, 10 predicted proteins | sample MGYA00521270_ERZ842401 | MGnify/ENA primary metagenome ERZ842401 (study PRJEB31892, sample SAMEA3878208) | bioreactor metagenome | biome: Moose rumen | place: Sweden | collected 2011-10 | study: EMG produced TPA metagenomics assembly of the PRJEB12797 data set... | reverse complement strand
CATTCGGGACAAGGCCAGAGCTTCGGTGAACCTTCGGGAGAACGCCGAAGCCGGGACCCGTGTGCTGGTGGGCATGGCCACCTGCGGCATCGCCGCCGGCGCCCGCCCGGTGCTCAACGCCTTTGTTGAGGAAGTCGCCAAGCGCAACCTGAAGGACATCATGGTCACCCAGACCGGCTGCATCGGCATCTGCCAGTATGAGCCCGTGGTGGAGGTCTTCACCCCCGGCAAGGAGAAGGTGACCTACGTGAAGATGACGGCGGACAAGGTCGCCCGGGTGGTCAACGATCATCTGGTCAACGGCAACGTGGTGACGGAGTACACCATCGGCGCCAGCGACATCGGCAAATAAGGAGGGTAAACTATGTATCGTTCTAGTGTACTGGTCTGCGGCGGTACCGGCTGTACCTCCTCCCACAGCGATCAGATCGTGGAGCAGCTGAATGCTGAGATCCAGGCTCAGGGCCTGGAGAAGGAAGTCAACGTCATCCGCACCGGCTGCTTCGGCCTGTGCGCGCTGGGCCCCATCGTGGTGGTGTACCCCGAGGGCGCCTTCTACAGCCGGGTCACGCCCGAGGACGCCAAGGAGATCGTGGACGAGCATCTGCTCAAGGGCCGTATCGTCCAGCGTCTGCTGTACGACGAGACAAAGTCCGAGGACGCGGCCAACGTGAAGTCTCTGAACGAGACCACTTTCTACGCCAAGCAGATGCGTATCGCTCTGCGTAACTGCGGCGTGATCAACCCCGAGAAGATCGACGAGTACATCGCTCAGGACGGCTATGCCGCCCTCGGCAAGGTGCTTACCGAGATGACCCCTGAGCAGGTCATCCAGACCATGCTGGACGCCGGCCTGCGCGGCCGCGGCGGCGCCGGTTTCCCCACCGGCCTGAAGTGGAAGTTCGCCGCTGCCAACAAGGCGGACCAGAAGTACGCCTGCTGCAACGCTGACGAGGGCGACCCCGGCGCGTTCATGGACCGTTCCGTGCTGGAGGGCGACCCCCACAGCGTCATTGAGGCGCTGGCCATCGCCGGCTACGCCATCGGCGCCACCCAGGGCTACATCTACATCCGTGCCGAGTATCCCATCGCCGTGCACCGGCTGCAGATCGCCATCGACCAGGCCCGTGAGTACGGCCTGCTGGGCAAGAACATCTTCGACTCCGGCTTTGACTTCGACCTGGATATCCGTCTGGGCGCCGGTGCTTTCGTGTGCGGCGAGGAGACGGCTCTGATGACCTCTATCGAGGGCAAGCGCGGCGAGCCTCGCGTGCGGCCTCCGTTCCCGGCCCTGAAGGGCCTGTTCGGCAAGCCCACCGTGCTCAATAACGTGGAGACCCTGGCCAACATCCCCCAGATTATCCTCAAGGGCGCTGACTGGTTCCGTTCCATCGGCACCGAGAAGAGCCCCGGCACCAAGGTCTTCGCCCTGGGCGGCAAGATCACCAACACCGGCCTGGTGGAGGTCCCCATGGGAACCACCCTGCGCGAGGTGGTAGAGGAGATCGGTGGCGGCGTGCCCGGCGGCCATCACTTCAAGGCGGCCCAGACCGGCGGCCCCTCCGGCGGGTGCATCCCGGCCAGCCTGATGGACACTCCCATCGACTATGACAACCTGATCGCCATCGGCTCTATGATGGGCTCCGGCGGCCTGATCGTCATGGACGAGACCACCTGTATGGTGGATATTGCCAAGTTCTTCCTGGAGTTCACCGTGGACGAGAGCTGCGGCAAATGTACTCCCTGCCGGGTGGGCACCAAGCGCCTGCTGGAGATCCTGAACAAGATCACCAGCGGCAACGGCACCCTGGAGGATATCGACCGGATGGAGGAGCTGTGCTACTACATCAAGGAGAACTCCCTGTGCGGCCTGGGCCAGACGGCTCCCAACCCTGTGCTCTCCACCCTGAAGTACTTCAGAGACGAGTATGAGGCCCACGTGAAGGAGCACCGCTGCCCCGCCGGCGCCTGCAAGTCTCTGATCAACTACCACATCATCCCCGAGAAGTGCAAGGGCTGCACTGCCTGCGCCCGGAAGTGCCCGGTGGGCGCTATCTCCGGCACCGTCAAGCAGCCTCACGAGATCGACACCAGCAAGTGCATCAAGTGCGGCGTCTGCATGGAGACCTGTAAGTTCGGCGCCATCGAGAAGCGCTGAGGAAGGAGTGAGAGAGACATGGATATGGTCAATGTGAAGATCAATAACGTCGGCTACGAAGTGCCTGCCAACTCCACCGTGCTGGAGGCGGCCCGCTACGCCGGCATCGATATCCCCACCCTGTGTTACCTGAAGGACATCAACCAGATCGGCGCCTGCCGGATGTGTATGGTGGAGGTCAAGGGCGCCCGTTCTCTGGTGGCCGCCTGCGTGTACCCCGTCAACGACGGCATGGAAGTGTTCACCAACTCTCCCAAGGTCCAGGAGTCCCGGAAGATGACCCTGGAGCTGCTGCTCTCCGTCCATGACAAGAAATGTCTGAGCTGCGAGCGCAGCGGCAACTGCGAGTTCCAGGCCCTGTGCAACGAGATGGGCATCGAGGAGGAGAGCCGCTTCGAGGGCTCCATGCCCGCGGGCAAGAAGGACTTCTCCACCCTGTACCTGGAGCGCAACAACGCCAAGTGCATCCTCTGCCGCCGCTGCGTGGCCGCCTGCCAGAACCAGCATGTGGCGGTCATCGGCGCCAACAACCGCGGTTTTGACACGGAGATCGGCTGCGCCTTTGAGTCCTCTCTGAACGACGTGGCCTGCGTGGCCTGCGGTCAGTGCATCGTCAGCTGCCCCACCGGCGCCCTCACCGAGCACGACAACATTGACGACGTGATCGCTGCGCTGAACGATCCCAGCAAGCATGTGGTGGTCCAGACGGCTCCCGCCGTGCGTGCGGGCCTGGGCGAGGAGTTCGGCTATCCCATCGGCACCAATGTGGAAGGCAAGATGGCGGCCGCTCTGCGTCGGCTGGGCTTTGACAAGGTCTTCGACACCGACTTCGGCGCCGACATGACCATTATGGAAGAGGCCAACGAGTTCATCCAGCGGGTGAAGAACGGCGGCAAGCTGCCCATGATCACCTCCTGCTCTCCCGGATGGGTGAAGTTCTGCGAGCATTACTATCCTGACCTGATCGACAATCTCTCCACCTGCAAGAGCCCCCAGAACATGACCGGCGCTTTGATCAAGACCTGGTACGCTCAGAAGGAGGGCATCGACCCCAAGGATATCGTCTCTGTTTCCGTCATGCCCTGCGTGGCCAAGAAGTTCGAGATCAAGCGGGACGACGAGAGCGCGGCCGGTGTTCCGGACGTGGATATCAGCATCACCACCCGTGAGCTGGCCCGGCTGATCAAGCGGGCTCGGATCAACTTCAACGCCCTGCCTGACGAGAAGTTCGACGACGCCATGGGCGTTTCCACCGGCGCCGGCGTGATCTTCGGCGCTACCGGCGGCGTGATGGAGGCTGCTCTCCGTACCGCGGCCGACACCCTGGAGGGCAAGTCCCTGGATGCCATCGAGTACGAGGAGATCCGCGGCACCGACGGCATCAAGGAGGCGGTCTACAAGATCGCCGGCATGGACGTGAAGGTGGCGGTGGCCAGCGGCCTGACCAATGCGGATAAGATCCTGCAGAAGGTGCGCGCCGGCGAGGCCGACTACCAGTTCATCGAGATCATGTGCTGCCCCGGCGGCTGCGTTAACGGCGGCGGCCAGCCTGTGCAGTCCGCCAAGGTCCGTGCGGAGATCGACCTGCGGTCCACCCGCGCCAAGGCGCTGTACGACGCCGACAAGGCCATGCCGCTGCGCAAGAGCCATGAGAATCCCGTGGTGAAGAAGTGCTACGAGGAGTTCCTGGGCGAGCCCGGCAGCCACAAGGCCCACGAGGTACTGCACACCTCCTATGTGAAGAGAGGGTATTGATCCCTTGACAGAGCGCCCCGCACCGAAAGGTGCGGGGCTTTTCTGCGGGCCGGGCAAAATGATTGCGCAGCAGGGGGAAATGGTGTATAATAAGAAGAAATAAAATGGAAAGGGGAGAGGGACCGTGAAAACGGCGAGGATCGTGCTGAAAAACCTGGGCAGGGCGCTGTGCCTGGTGGGGTGCGTGTGGTTCCTGCTGCCCTTCCTCCACGGCGGCTTTGCTCTGGGAGCCATGTTCGGCTTCTGCGTGTGCTTGGGCGGCTTCCTGCTGCTGACCTTCTACCCCCGGTGGGTGCGGGAGCGTGCCTGGAAGCGTCGGCTCGTCCGGATCGTTGCGGTGCTGTATGGGCTGGGCCTGTGCTGGGCTGGCTACCTGACGGCCCTTATCGTGTCGGTCCAGCCGGTGGAGCTGCCGAAAAACGCCACCGTCATCGTGCTGGGCAGCCAGGTGTACAGCGCGGAGCGCATGGGCGTCAGCCTGAGCAACCGGGTGCAGGCGGCCTATGAATACCTGGTGGAAAACCCGGGGAGCCTGGCCGTCGTCACCGGAGGACAGGGCGGGGACGAGCCCTGCCCGGAGGCCCTGACGGCCAAGAACGCTCTGGTGAGGATGGGGATCGACCCCTGGCGTGTCTTGATGGAGGATCAATCTACCAATACCCTGGAAAATCTGGAATTTGCTTTGGACATCGCGCTGAAAGAGGGCCTGACCGGGCCGTATCTGCTGGCGACCCAGCAGTTTCACCAGTGGCGGGCGCTGCAGACGGCCGGGCTGCTCTCTCAAGCCGGGGGGGAGTTTTATCCGCTGGTGGCGGAGACGGATCCCATCCTGTATCCGGAATATTTCGGGCGGGAGCTTCTGAGTCTGACCAAGTATCATCTTCTCACCCTGCCGAAATACGGGTGGGTGAGCGCTGCCGAAAACGGAGGAAACGAGCCATGAGGGACGTGCTGCTGAAGAATGCCCGCATCATCGACCCCAGCCGGGGGCTGGACCGGCAAGGGAATCTGCTGCTCCGGGAGGGGGAGATCGCCGGGCTGGGAGAGATCGTGGATGCCCCAGAGGCGGAGGTGGTGGACTGCACCGGCCTGGTGGCCGCCCCGGGCCTGGTGGACATGCACGTGCACCTGCGGGACCCGGGCCAGACCCATAAGGAGGACCTGTTCTCCGGGTGCAGGGCGGCTGCGGCCGGCGGGGTGACCAGCCTGCTGGCCATGCCCAACACAAGCCCCGCTATGGACAGCCCGGAGCTGGTGCGCGTCCTGCTGGAGAAAGCGAAAGAAGCCGACGCTGCCGTTTACACGGCGGCGTGCATCACCAAGGGGCTGCGGGGAGAGGAGCTCACCGACCTGACGGCCCTGCGGGAAGCGGGAGCCATCGCCCTCTCTGACGACGGGGTGCCGGTGAAGGACACCGCCTGCCTGCGGGCAGCCCTGGAGCAGGCGCCGGCCCTGGGCATGACAGTGACCTGCCACTGCGAGGATAAGTATTTGGCGGGAAAGGGCATCCTCAATGAGGGAGCCGTTGCCCGGAAGCTGGGGGTGCCGGGCATCCCCAACAGCTCGGAGGATTGCGGGGTAGCCCGGGAAATTGCCTTGGCGGCCAGCCTGGGGGCGCCGGTGCACATCTGTCACGTGAGCACCCGGGTCTCGGTGGAGCTGATCCGGGACGCCAAGCGCCGGGGAGTGCGGGTGACGGCGGAGACCTGCCCGCATTACCTGCTGCTGACGGAGGAAGAGCTCCTGAAGCGGGACGCGGACTACCGCATGAATCCGCCTCTGCGCACGGAGGCCGACAGGCTGGCCGTGCTGGAGGCGGTGATCGACGGGACCATCGACTGCATCGTGACGGACCACGCGCCCCACACCCCGGAGGAGAAAGCCGATTTTGAGAAGGCGCCCAACGGGTCCATCGGGATGGAGACCTCTCTGGCGGCGACGCTGACGGCCTTGGGCGGGAAGCTGCCCCTCCGGGAGATTCTTTTCAAAATGAGCACGAAGCCTGCCCAGATCCTGGGCATCCCGGCGGGGATCCTGGAGATCGGGGCGGCTGCGGATATCGTGGTGTTCGACCCGGAGGAGCAGTGGACCGTGGACCCGGAGAAGCTCCACGGAAAGAGCAAAAACACCCCCTTCAAGGGGCTTGAGCTCATCGGACGGGTGCGGATGACTTTCTTCCGGGGCCGGCCGGTATACGACTGCATGGAATAGAGGAGGAAGGAAAGCATGGCATTGGATCGCATGATCGAGCGGATGGCTGAGCTGCAAAACCCCACGGTGGCCGGGCTGGACCCCAAGCTGGCCTACGTGCCGGACCCTATCAAGGAAGTTGCCTTTACAGAGCACGGCAAGACCCTGGAGGGTGCTGCCGCTGCGCTGCTGGCCTTCAACCGGGGATTGATCGACGCCCTGTGGGACGTGGTGCCGGCGGTGAAGCCCCAGGCCGCCTACTATGAGATGCTGGGCTGGCCCGGCGTGAAGGCTTTGGCGGAGACCGTCGCCTACGCCAGGGAAAAGGGGATGTTCGTCATCACTGACGGCAAGCGGAACGACATTGGCGCCACTATGACGGCCTATGCCGCCGCCCATTTAGGGGAAGCCGACCTGGAAGGAGAGACGGCCGTGCCCTTTGGGGCGGACGCCCTGACCGTGAATGGCTACCTGGGCAGCGACGGGATCAAGCCCCTGCTGGAGGTGTGCGGCAAAGGGGATAAGGGCATTTTCGTGCTGGTGAAGACCTCCAACCTCTCTTCGGGAGAGCTGCAGGACCAGCTCCTGGCGGATGGCCGGACGATCTATGAGGCCATGGGCGCCATGTGCGAGCAGTGGGGAGAGGCATTGCCCGGGAAATACGGGTACTCCGGGGTGGGGGCCGTGGTAGGCGCCACCTACCCCCGCCAGCTGGGCGAGCTGCGCAGGAAGCTGCCCCATACCTTCTTCCTGGTGCCGGGGTACGGCGCCCAGGGCGGCGGAGCGGAGGACGTGGCCCCCGGCTTCGACGAAAAGGGGCTGGGCGCCATCGTGAACTCCTCCCGGGGCATTCTGTGCGCCTGGCAGAAAGAGGGCTGCGCCCCGGAGGAGTATGCCCAGGCGGCAAGGCGGGAGGCTTTGCGCATGCGGGACGAGATCATGAGCAGGATCGGGGAGATCAGGCTATGAGCGGTTATGAAGCGGTGACGGGAAAGGTGCTGTCGGTCCGGCGGCTGACAGCGGACGTGCTGGACTTTATGGTGGAGTGCCCCACGGTGGCGGCGAAAGCGGCCCCGGGGCAGTTCGCCCAGCTGTATGTGCCGGGGCACACCCTGCGGCGGCCCATCTCCATCTGCGAGATCGACCCGGCTGCCGGGACTTTGCGTTTCGTGTTCCAGATCCGGGGAAGCGGCACGGCGGACCTGGCAAGGCTGAACGCCTGGGACCCGCTGGATCTGCTGGCCCCTCTGGGAAAGGGATTTCCTCTTCTGCGGGAGGGGAAGACCCTGCTGCTGGGCGGCGGCATCGGCGTGCCGCCCCTGCTGGGGGTGGCCAGGGCGCTGGGAGACCAGGCCATCGTGGGGCTTGGCTTTCGGTCGAAAGCGCAGGTGATCCTGGAGGAGGACTTTCGGGCCACGGGGGCCAAGGTGCTCCTGGCTACGGATGACGGCTCTGCCGGATACCACGGGGTGGTGACCCAGGCGGCAGCGGGGGAGACCTTCGACCGGGTGTGCGCCTGCGGGCCCCTGCCCATGCTGAAGGCCGCCAAGGCCCTGGCGGAGGAGCGGGGCGTGCCCTGCTGGCTCTCCCTGGAGGAGCGGATGGCCTGCGGCATCGGGGCGTGCCTGGGGTGCGCGGTGCTCCTGCTGGAAGAGGACGGAACAGAGCATTACGGCCACGTGTGCAAGGACGGGCCGGTTTTCGACAGCCGCCGGTTGGCGCTGTAAGGAGGGGGACTATGGCTGATCTGCGTGTGAACGTGGCGGGGGTGGCGTTTGCCAACCCGCTGATCGCGGCCTCCGGCACCTTCGGGTTTGGCCGGGAGTTTGCCCAGCTGTACCCGCTCTCCACCTTGGGCGGCATTTCCTGCAAGGGCATCACGCTGCTCCCCCGGGAGGGCAACCCGCCTCCCCGGGTGACGGAGACCCCGGCGGGGATGCTCAACGCCGTAGGGCTGCAGAACCCGGGGGTGGACCATTTCATTGCGGAGGACCTGCCCTGGCTGGAGCAGCAGGGGACCCGTATCATCGCCAACGTGGCGGGGAACGCCCCGGAGGACTACTGCCAGACGGTGGAGAAGCTCAACGACACCTGTGTGGACATGATCGAGCTGAATATCTCCTGCCCCAACGTGAAGCAGGGCGGGGTGCAGTTCGGCACGACGAAGGAGGGAGTGTTCGGCATCACCGACCAGGTGCGCCGGCACTGCAGGAAGCCCCTGATGGTGAAGCTGTCCCCCAATGTCAGCGACATCGGGGAGATGGCCAAGGCCGCGGAGGCGGCCGGGGCGGACGCGGTATCCCTTATCAACACCCTGACGGGGATGCGCATTGATATCCGGACCCGGCGGCCTATCATCCGCAACAACACCGGGGGACTCTCCGGCCCGGCGGTATTCCCGGTGGCAGTGCGCATGGTGTGGCAGGCCGCCCGGGCGGTGAAGATCCCCGTGGTGGGGCTGGGTGGCATCGCCACCTGGCAGGACGCCGTTGAGATGCTCCTGGCCGGGGCCAGCGCCTTGCAGATCGGCACGGTGCTGTTCACGGACCCTCTGGCCCCGGGGAAGATCCTGGCGGGGCTGGAGAGGTACCTGACGGAAAACGGCATAAAATCGGTTTCAGAGTTGACAGGAGGCGTTCAGCCGTGGTAACTTTTCTATATATGGTGCGGCACTGCCAGTCCATGGGAAACGTACAGGACAAGTTCCAGGGGCGGTATGATTCTCCCGTCAGCCCCCTGGGGGAAAAGCAGCTGGAGCTGCTGAGCCTGCGCTTTCGCAACGTGCACCTGGACGCGGTGTACGCCAGCCCCCTGATGCGCACCATGCGTACGGGAGAGGCCATCGCCCGGTTCCATGACCTGCCGGTGCAGCCCCGAGAGAGCTTCATCGAGCTGGACGTGGGAGAGCTGGACGACCTGACCCAGACGGAGCTGGCCCGGGTGCGGCCGGATATCGTCCGGGATTGGGACGTGACCCCGGACCTGCTGGCTTTCCCCGGCGGGGAGAACATGACCCAGGCCTATGAGCGGTCCCTGGCCGCGGTGGAGGAGATCGTGCGGGAGAACCCGGGAAAGACGGTGGCCGTGGCCACCCACGGGGGCATCCTGCGGTGCATCGACGCCTGTGCCAGATTCGGCTCCCTGCGGGGCATGCGGGAGGCCGGAGAGACCTACCGGGTAGGGAACACCGGCATCAGCCTGCTGCGGGTGGAGGACGGCAGGCTCTCCTGGGAGTTCTTCAACGACGTGGCCCACCTGCCCCCGGAGTATGTGACCCGCTTCGTGGTGGGGGATCGGGAGGAGCAGCCATGATCGTGCTGGGCATCGACCTGGGAAAAGCCCGGACAGGGCTGGCGGTCAGCGATGCGGGGGGCTTTCTGGCCTCACCGCTGCGGGTGGTCGCCGAGCACGGCCGGGACCGGCTGGTGGGAGCGATCCTGGCGGCTGCGGAGGAAGTGAAGGCGGAGCTGCTGGTGGTGGGCCTGCCCCGGAACATGGACGGCAGCGAAGGGGAGAGTGCCCGGAACGCCCGGGAGATCGGCGGGCGGCTGGGAACGGAAAGCGGTCTGCCGGTGGTCTTCTGGGACGAGCGGGGGACTACGGTCACCGCCCACGGGTACCTGAACGACACCAACGTGCGGGGGAAGAAACGCAAGGTCGTGGTGGACGCCGTGGCGGCCACGGTGATCCTCCAGAGCTACCTGGACAGCCAGCGCATACAGGGGAAATAACGCCGGGACCCGGCGTGACATAGAATGAAAAAGCCGTAAAGGAGCAAACGAACATGGCAGAGTATCAGATCTTGACCGATTCCACCACCGACATTACCGCAGAGATGATCCGGGACCTGGACATCCAGGTGATCCCGCTGTGCTATACTATTGACGGGCGGACCTACCACAACATCCCCGGGGGCGGGGAGATGACCGAGCCGGAGTTTTACGCCAAGCTCCGGGGCGGAAAAATGTCCACCACCGCTCAGATCAACGTGGAGGAGTTCATCACCCAGTTCACGCCTCTCCTGGAGGCTGGAAAGGATATCCTCTATCTGGCCTTCTCCTCCGGGCTCTCCGGCACCTACCAGAGCGCCGTGGTGGCCAAGAAGGAGCTGGAAGAGAAGTTCCCGGACCGCCGCATCGAGGTGTTCGATACCCTGTGCGCCTCCATGGGCGAAGGGCTGCTGGTGTACCACGCCGCCATGCGCAAGAAGGAAGGCCAGAGCCTGGACGAGGTGCTGGCCTGGCTGAAGGAGAACGTGCTCAACCTGTGCCATTGGTTCACGGTGGACGACCTGAATCATCTGAAGCGGGGCGGTCGGGTGTCCGCGGCCACAGCCCTGGTGGGCACGGCGCTGGGCATCAAGCCGGTGCTGCATGTGGACGACGAGGGCCATCTCATCAACGTGAGCAAGACCCGGGGCCGCCGGGCTTCTCTGGACGCCCTGGTGCAGCACATGGTGGACACAGCCATCGAGCCGGAGAGCCAGACGGTGTTCATCAGCCATGGGGACTGCCTGGAGGACGCCAAGTACGTGGAGCGGCAGATCCGGGAAAAGCTGGGCGTGAAGAAGTTCTACCTCAACTTCATCGGCCCGGTGATCGGCGCCCATTCCGGGCCCGGGACGGTGGCCCTGTTCTTCCTGGGGACCAAGCGATAATTTGCTTGACAAATCCTGCGGGAAAAGGTAGAGTGAAAGTGTTCGGGTGAAGGCCCGAAGAATCGGGAAAAAGAAGGAGGGAGCCTTGTGAGCGTTCCGCGAAGGTGCGGCAGCATGAAGGATGCGGAGCGTTTGTGGGCTCCCTGACTTTGTGCTGTCCCCTGTTGAACATGGTGTGCCAAACCAGACCGGGCCCAAGGTGCGCCTGCCCGGTGAGACAGGAGGATGATCCCGATGATCGAGCATATCTTGGAGCTGCTGGAGGAGAAGAAGTATTCTCAGCTGGCAGTGGAGCTGAAAGACATGAATCCCGCCGACGCCGCCGCCCTGCTGGAGGAGGCGCCGGAGACGAAGATGCCTATCCTGTTCCGGCTGATGCCTAAGCAGGTGGCCGCTGACGCCTTTGCCTATATGGACGGCGACACCCAGGAGGTGCTGATCCGGGGCTTCAGCGACCGGGAGTTGGACGAGGTCATGGAGCAGATGTTCCTGGACGACACGGTGGACATGATCGAGGAGATGCCCGCCAATGTGGTCAAGCGCATCCTGCGGCATGTGGACTCCGACACCCGGAAGATGATCAACCAGGTGCTCCAGTACCCCAAGGACAGCACCGGGAGCATCATGACCATGGAGTATGTGGACCTGAAGCCCCACATGACCGTGGACCAGGCCTTCGACCGCATCCGGAAGACCGGGGTGGAGAAGGAGACCGTGTACACCTGCTACGTCACCGACGCGGGACGCCGGCTGCAGGGCATCGTCACGGTGAAGGACCTGCTCCTCTCCCCGAAGGAAGAGACCATTGACAAGATCATGGAGACGAACGTGAAGTTCGTTTCCACCAATACAGACCAGGAAGAGGCCGTCAACCTCATGAGCCGGTATGACTTCCTGGCCATCCCCGTGGTGGACGCCGAAGAGCGCCTGGTGGGCATCGTCACCGTTGACGACGCTATCGACGTTCTGCAGGAAGAGACCACGGAGGACATGGAGAAGATGGCGGCTATCCTGCCCTCGGATAAGCCGTATATCAAGACGGGCGTGTTCGCCACCTGGCGGCAGCGGGCCCCCTGGCTGCTGATCCTGACCATCTCGGCCACGTTCACCAGCGGCATCATCGGCACCTTTGAGGACGCCCTGAAGGTGGTGCCCATCCTGACGGCGTTCATCCCCATGCTGATGGACACCGGCGGCAACTCCGGCAGCCAGTCGTCCATCTCCATCATCCGTGCCCTCTCCCTGGGAGAGATCAAGTACAGCGATGTGCCGAAGATCATCGGCAAGGAGACTGGGGTGGCCTTCTTTTGCGGGCTGACGCTGGTGGCGGTGAACTTCCTGAAGCTGCTGTTCTTTGACCGGGTCAGCGTACTGGTGGCGGCTGTGGTGTGCCTGACTTTGCTGCTGGTGGTGCTGGTGGCCAACCTGGTGGGCAGCACCCTGCCCATCCTGGCCAAGCGCCTGGGGGCGGACCCCGCGGTGATGGCCAGCCCCTTCATCACCACCATCGTGGACGCGGTG
>ERZ842401.6640-NODE-6640-length-12281-cov-23.668902_pt1 | contig 12281 bp, 8 predicted proteins | sample MGYA00521270_ERZ842401 | MGnify/ENA primary metagenome ERZ842401 (study PRJEB31892, sample SAMEA3878208) | bioreactor metagenome | biome: Moose rumen | place: Sweden | collected 2011-10 | study: EMG produced TPA metagenomics assembly of the PRJEB12797 data set... | reverse complement strand
CATCTCTTGATACTCAAACTCGTTTTGAGACATCAGTTTCTTTTGCAGAGCATCTTTAGCTTCATCAAAACTTGCATCCTTTTTACGTACAGCCCGCATAATCTCAACACAAGACCAACCCTTTATTTCCGATATTTCAGGCTTCTCACCATAGAAAGTTTCAACATCTTCTGGTGTCACCATTTGTGAACCATAAATCGGGGATCTTGCTGGAAGTGTCAAGGGTTTCAGGCAGAACACATTGTTACAAATATAATTGAAGAAGTCCAACATGTGGTCATACATCTCCTTCAACTTTCTGGCATCCAGCGCATCCAACTCACTATTGATTTGTTCTACTGTGCTACCTTCATCCAAATGCGCACACGCATGGTCTCGCACATCACGGTGCTTCTTGATATAATTCTCCACCTGATAACGGGCATCGAACTTCGCAAACGCCCCCTCCAACATCTGCCTGTCGTCATTCTTCGAAATCAACGATAAAAACAGTTTGTCAAAACCTTCTTCATATTGCGGGGCATCAGTATGAATATCAGTTCTAGTGATAAGGTTGTCGTGGTAGTTGTACACCATACTCACCAGCATCCGCTTGAACATCCGTCCTGTTTCCTTAAGAGCATAGACATTATTGAACAAAGCGTATGCAACATCCACCATTACCTCAATACTCCGTAAATGCTGTCCTTTCACCTGTGGTGCGGTGGTCATCATCACAGCACCTTTATTTATACCGAACAAGTCAAGCGTGCCATTGGTCAAAAATGCCGTATCGTCAGCATATAACTGCTGCAACGTATGAACGGCGGTTCTCAGGTCTTGGTCACATAAACCATCAACAACCAATTCGCTGCCCTCTATTTGCGATTGTACGTCCTTAATAATGTCAATCAAACAGACGGTATTGGCATAGTCGATTGTATTGAATATACTGTTAGGCCCATACAATCCGGTGTTCATCCCGTGTGTCTGATAATGGGCACCCAGTTTATCGCGCACTATTCTCAAACCATCATTATACTGTGCTTTCACCCCTTCTGCCAGATGCCTCTCCAGCGTGTTCTTTGCAATGTTGTGACTCCATATCTTGGTGACGTCATCCACACGCACCATCACGTATATCCCCAACAATCTGTTGCAGAAGGTATCAGCAGCCATAGAATCAATTAACTGCCTTACCATCTGCATCTCATTTAAGCACAGATGTATCTGGTCTATCGACTTCTTGTCCATTACGAAAGACTCTTACCGTATTCAGCAAACAAATACTTCATGTACACACAGGTCTGATGATACCAGAAAATGGCCAAAAGCAATACTAAAACCAAAGCAAACGCAAAATGCCACCACGTCCATCCATCAGCAAAACCAAGCCAATAAATACTGGCAAAAAGTTGAGCACCAAAAATATGCCTGGCCATGATAGACTGATGATAATATCTGTTTACAATATCATTATCCCCCACCACCTGTTTAGCTTTTTGCTGATACTCATTTGCTGTATCATTGTCATTCACCGTCGCTCCTTGAAGAATCTTATTTCTATACTCATCATTTAGCTTATACCATTTACTTTTCCCATGTAACACTTTACGTGAAGGTCTGGATATCTTCAACCCATAAAGAAATCTCTCTACCCATGTCATACAGTTTTCTATGAAGTATCCTGCAACAAATCCGACAAATGGCAGTAACAGTATGATAATGGCTGAAAATTTCGACACAGTTTCTAATACCTCCTTGTCAGTAATGTATTCCTTAAAATGAATAAGCAACACCAACGTCAATAGGTACAATCCTGGAGTGATGTACCTAAACATCTCTTGTAATCTGTCGTACTTCATTGATTGTTTCTATTTTTTCAATCCCGTAGATAGTCCCAATTCCTTATATGTATACCCGGGTGGGCGACTTTTGAATGTCTTATTACCATCCTTAGTTTGAGCATCAAACAAAGAAGCCACCGGCAAGAGGATTATCTGATTCGTATAAAGTTTCCCTCCTTCATGTTTATATACATATCTCTTGTAATCTTCTTTATAGGGTGCAAAGGCGATTGATCCGCCATAGAAGCCCGTGTTGCAGATAACCACATTGCAGAAAACAATGCGTGAGATGGCCTCTGCTAAATAATAGAATGATTTTACATCCTTATTATAGGCAATAATGAACAGATGCTGTATCCTTCCTCTATAGATTGAGAACCTATCAATATCGTAGAAGTCTGCACAAATTGCCAGTCCAAGTTTCCCATATTTTCCAGTATCTATCAGATACATCTTATCGTAAGGTTTCAGCTCATAGCCTAATCCCTTGATAAACCCTTCCTCAATGTCCGCAAAGAAATATTTTCCAAATTCAAAATCGGGGGTAGAAGTGTTTCCCTTCCCATTAGGCCATTTGTAAGGAACTAGCACAGCCGCTTTGTTCATAATCTTATTTCCAGGAACCTCAACAAAATTTCTTCCCGCTATAACCAAACACCCAGTTTTGTCAGAAAGTTTTTTTATCTGGCCATAATACCCCTTGTCGAAAGCGAATTCAGGCAATACTACTATTTGCGGCCTTACATCTTCATCCATATTCATAATTTGCTTGAAATACAGAACTATCTCATTCCAGCACTTCAGCATCTCACTTTCCATGATATCATATCCATCTCTCTTCAAACCACTCCACGCCTGCCGGTGGTCCATGTTTGTCTGGATAATGTCAACTTTCAAGAAATCACTTAAGTCTTCAGTAGCAGTATCTGCTCCCGACTTTACTTTATCTGCAAAGCGGTTATAACTTTCAAGACTAATAACTGAAAGAGTTCTGTATTTGTGGTTAGGTAGACTGACTCTGTTCTCCTTCAGCAGCTTGATGGACTGCATCACATGCTGTTCCATCTCCTGAAGATTAGATATAATAGGGGGGTCTAAATCGTAGTCATTTCTTAGTCCATTCATATCCTTATGAATAAAATTCATGGTCTCACGGTTTCTCTTCGAAAGACAAGCCATCAATATCATATAGGTATAGAAAGACATATACCCCTGCTTCATCAGGCCTTTGATGATTCTTTCCCATTTGTATCCAAACTCAGCATCCACCAAATAATCAGTTGGTAGGTGATTCAGAGTTAGCATCTGAAGCAGAATCACCCCTATGTCGTAAACATCACAATACTCATTGGGGAACAGCCTATAATCAAAAGGATAGTGGGATATTTTACATCTCGCATTTTCATACGTAGTCAAATCATCTTCTGTGTCCCAAAACCCATAGTCCTCTATCTTTTCAACACACTCTTTTTTTATACACAAATTAAAGAGGTTGATATATCTATTGGTTGAAAAACCAAAGATGTCCTTATGATTCTTGTCCATTGTTCTTATCACAGACAAAACCACCTTCAATGCAATATACTCCAGAAGCTCTGTATGAAGAAGATTTCCGTTGTCATGCTCCATCAGTCTGAATACCCATTCCGAGAGCGTGATATAGTTTTCACAAGCACGCTCCACATCGCCCATTTCCAAGAATGACGCTACTAGCCCTCGATATTGTTTGTCAAATGAACGGTAAACGTCTATTTCCAGATGGTGTGTTTTAACGTATTCAATAACGTTAGTATCCAGAGATGCGTCTTTCATGACTTCTTGTTGGAAAACAGAATTGCTCAAGCATTTCAGAAATAGCAGGGGGTAATATACGGAAACTGTTGTAATTCCAGGAAGCACCTTTTCTATGATCTCATCCTTCTTTTCAACATTCACCGCGGATATAAACTGCATGTAGAATAAAACCCAGAAATCCACATCCACTTTTTCGCCAAAATACAAATCCTCCGTAGGAATATTTGCTATTTTCTTCTCATCAGAAATTGCTTGTTCCAGCATCAACACTCGTTCAACAAATAGGCACGTCTCCTGTACATAATATTTACTAACTGTATTCTGCTTTTCTACTGATTTCAAAAGTACCGTCAGTTGCTTTTTGGCCTTCTCATATCGCTTAATATCCTCAATTCGAGGCATGTCTCTCATCACCAGTAGAGCAAGCTTGTTTAGTAACATCACCTTAAGATACAGTATATCCAAAGGATGTAACTTTTCCGTGATGGTTTTTCCCTCAAGAAGCTTGAATATCTCACCCAAGGATTCCGGCTTATGCTTATAACAATATTGAAGCATTCTTATCCAAATCCTTGTGCGTTCAGGAACGTCTTCAACAGCTTTGACAATAAGGTTGAAAATATATCTTTGCTTCTTGTCACTATTGATATCAGCTGTTTTCAAGAGTTCATTAATCCTTTCCCGCTTATCGTTTACAGCTGTCATATCCAGCTTTTTCCCTTCTACTGCAGCTTCGGGCACTTCCGGATATTCGTCATTCCTGTAAAACCATTCTTTCCAAGATTCCAGTTTAATCAAGTCTTTCGTTTCAAGTTCTTTCCGCAATTCTTGTTTTAGGCGCCCCAGTTCCTCATAGTCCACATCGCCATGTACAAGTATACGTGATAGCATAGTCACAGCAAATGAGATCCGCGTCTCCTTCTTTATTTCTTGGTCAGAGATGTCCGATACCAGCAATTCCTGAAGGTCTGAAAACAGCATATCAAATTCTGTCTTTGTCAGCTGGTCTACATTCATATCTGCCATCTGACTCACCTTTTGTAGGGTAACCGTCATCAAAGGCTGAGGATAGACAGGATCAATACCCATCAATAACGACTCATACTTTTCAGATTCTTCCTCGGTTTCAGCATTCAAAACCGCTGATAGGGATTTCGGGTCAATTTTATCCAAATTGATATCGAAGCCATTTTCATGCAGTAACTCCCTATATTTCTTTACCCATGCTATCAACACCTTCTTATCTTGAGCAAGTACCACATGGTCATCCACATATCTGAAATGAGCCACCTTATGATTACCCAGCAGCCAACGTTTCACCTGCTCATCAATTGCCAGCAAAGCAAGGTTGGACAAGAATCCAGCCACAAAGAGTCCTGTAGGTATTCCAACAGAATAGGAGCCGTCAGCATTAATCTTCATCGAATCAAGCTCATTCTGTGAGAAGCCCGCAACATCTACAGTGAAATCAAGTAGCGTATTGGTAAGATTCCAAAATTCAACGGTCTGTCTGTCATCATAGATGACATCCTTTAGATTGTTTGTAACAAGCGTTCGGTTGATAGTCGGGTAGAATCTTTCTATATCTATACCCGCCCAATATAGTTGGGTATCGTTAGGTTCTTCAAAGTAATTCGCCTCTAGGTAATATAGCTTCTGTTCTGGAAAACGGTCATTATCTTTTAGGAATTGCTCCTCTTCTTCTGTTAATTCTATTTTTTTATTGTCCCTACTCATCAGTTTTATCGTCAGCGCAAGGAGTTTTCTATAACGGGGCCAGGAATGCCGCCATGTTTTATAGATGCGACTTCTCGAATTTCTATAATTCCCCGCTTGTAATTCGCGTTTGCCATCAATGTCACGATACCATACCCTAACATCCGTTCTGTTCCCAAAGCTCCAGCCCGGCATTCTACGTTCGACAAATTGTGCTATTATATTGCAGTAGGCTATCCATACCAGTTGGTCTTCAATATAAACATGGAAATACTGACGAACCTTAAGTTCCGAGGGGTTTCCATCATCGTCTTTGGATGCTCCTTTGGGGAATGGGAGTGGTCTCAAGGGACGCATTCTGTATGTCCCATCAACTAATCGTTTGTGAAGGTCAACCAGTTTTTCTTTTAATTGAAACTTATAAGCATACAACTCCATGATGTCACACCAGTCATCTTGATGCGACATCTCTCCTTCCAGTTTTTCCCATGCCAGCATCAAATTATTGATGTTGGCAATGTCGTTAACCAAATCTGAGTTCTTCATGAGCTGCAAAATAATCGCCAATGTCCTTTGACCCGTCTGCTAACTGTATTTCTTTTACGACACCTAGTCGCTTACCCATCTTTTCCTTTATGTCCTTCAGAAGGTTCTTTCCGGGTTTATCATTATCTGGACATATAAAAATCGTATAGTCACATAGCATATCCACATATTCTTCCTTAAAAGCAGAAACTCCAGCCACTGCCACTACTGTTTTTATACCGGCTGATAAGGCAGCTAACGCATCTGTCACCCCTTCTGTGACCAGTACAGCATCCCCGTATGCAATACTATTGAGTGCAGAGACGTTATACAAACTGGTTTTTGAATCTTTGATGAATCTGAACCGTGGAGGATATTTACCGATTATGGGTTTTAGATACCGGCTTTGAATGTTGACAAGTTTCCCGTTCGAATCATAAAAAGGGAAAAGCAGGCAAGGTGTATTCCATGTTAAAATATAGCCATATTTACCTTCTGAGATAATATGGTTCTCCAACAGTCGTTTGATGTCAAATTGATTTTTTAGTTGTTCTATAATTCTGGCATCATCCAATGACCTAATATTCAACCTTTCATATACCTCTTTCTTTATCTTTCTCTCTTCATCAAGAAATTTATGAGCCAATGGTGTTAGCGTTGTGTTAGCTATTATCCATTCAAGGATTTCGCTATCTACTTCTATTTTTCCCGACTCCTTATCAGTTGTTATCTTTGGGCTTTTAACCTTCTTCCATTTCCATCCTGTTGGTTTAGGACTGATGTTGAACTCCACTTCCAGCCATTTGCTGGCTTTGTCTGTATCATAATGGAAATAATCCTTCACTAAATCTATCACACCCCCACCCTTGTTGCAAGTATAGCAAAACCATGAATTGGTAGCTTTATAGATAGTAAGGCTTGGGTGACGGTCATCGTGCATAAAGCACTTTGCCCGCCTCTCTTTTTCCAATTTAATATCTAGTTTCTTGCAAACATCTGCAATTGGAATATCATTTATCTTCTCAAAATCGTGGTACGCCATAACAATAAATGTAATTTTTGAGAGTTACATTTTCATTCATACATCAACCTTCTTACCTCTCAGTTCTTACTTCTTCTCACTAACTTCTTATATCGATAACTTCCCCATTGCGGCCCAAACAAATACCTACAAAACTACCACAATCCTTTTAGAACCGTTTTAATCATAATATCCTTAGTGACTGGCGGCAGTTGTCAGCCGCCGTCAGCCTGTTATTTACACTCCATACCTCTCTACTTCTTCACCTTTCAAAGCTCTGACGATACGAGAGCAGGCTTTGCCGTCCCCGTATGGATTCACGGCCTTGCTCATCTTCTCGTAAGCCGCGGGGTCATCAAGCAGAGTTGAGACCTCTGAAACAATCAAGTCGTGGTTCGTGCCTACAAGATGTACGGTGCCGCTCTTGAGTGCTTCAGGCCGTTCAGTAGTATCACGCATTACGAGAACAGGTTTACCCAGTCCAGGAGCTTCCTCCTGGATGCCACCGCTATCCGTCAGCACCACAGTCGATTTCTCCATCAGATAGACAAACTCTAAGTATTGCAGCGGCTCAATGAAGAAGAAGTTCTCATACTTGGTCAAGTCTTCTCCAAACACCTCGTGGATGGGCTTGCGCACATTGGGGTTCAGGTGCATGGGATACACAAAATCCACATCGGGGTACTTCTCACTGAGGTCTTTCATGGCAGTCACCATAGAGATAAAGCCTTCACCAAAGTTCTCTCTACGATGGCCTGTAATCAGGACTAGCTTACGCGGCTTAACCATTAACCCTGAACCCTGAACCATTAACCGCTTAACGTCGTAGCCTGCGGCTTTGAGGACATTTTCTTGCTCTTTGGCAAGAGCAGGGTCGCTCTTCAGCTTCTCGACCACCATGTGGAGGGCATCAATCACGGTGTTCCCCGTCACATAAATAGTTCCGTGAGCCCGTTCTTCCATAAGATTCCGTTCAGAGAGCGGTGTGGGCGCAAAGTCATACGTCGCAATCCTTCCCGTAATCTGGCGGTTCATCTCCTCCGGCCAGGGGCTGTAAATGTTATGGGTACGGAGACCGGCCTCCACATGCCCCACGGGAATCTGCTGATAGAACGCGGCCAACGCAGCGGCTGTGCTGGTGGTGGTGTCACCGTGTACCAGCACCACATCAGGACGGCACTCCTTGAACACATCTCTCATTCCCGTCAGCACCCGTGCCGTCACGTCATACAGGTCCTGCCCCTGCTTCATGATGTTCAGGTCGTAGTCCGGCTTCACATCAAAGATGGTCAGCACCTGGTCCAGCATCTCGCGGTGCTGTCCCGTCACGCACACTATCGTCTCAAACTCATCAGGGTACTTCTGGAACTCCTTCACCAGCGGGCACATTTTTATAGCCTCGGGACGAGTTCCGAATACTAGCATTATTCTTTTCTTCATACTTTTAATGTAAATTGTGTATAGGTTATTGGTTATTGAGTTTTTTCTCCGGCGAACTACGCAGTCCCGACAGCATTTTGGCGATGTCGGTAAATTGTGGTCTCAGACCGTCAAATCTCTCTATTGGCATATAGCCCAAATCGGTTGCCGTCTGTAACTCACAGAACACCTCCATCAACGAGCCGTATGAGATTTCTATAAAATGTATTTTCTCTTTAAGAGACTGCCGTCCAGACCCTTCAGCCAGGTTAGCGGTAATTGAAACAGCAGCACGACGCACTTGGTCACCAAGGCCATATCGTTCTTCCGTCGGGAAGTCTCGTTGCACACGATACACCTCCGTAACCAACGCCCTGCATTTCTGGTAAACCTCAAGATTCTCGAACGAAAACTTTCTCTCCATATCTCAATCTTCAATAACCAATTTTCAATAACCAATAACCTTTAAATCTCAATAACCAATAACCCATAACCTATAACCTATAACCATTGAAGGTCAATAACCAGTCATGGTCAATAACCCATAACCAATAACCAATAACCTCTAAATGTGATACACCCCTTCCAGCGGACAGATATTATGGCAATCGAGGATGACCTTTCCCTTCAGCTTGTCCCAGTTCTGCTTGATGTGGTCATGCTTCACCATAATCACCATCATATCTACCTCATCAAGGAATTGGTCGAAATCGAGTATCTGGTTCTTCACAATCTCCTTCTCGGTAAAGAACGGGTCGAAGGTCTTCAGCGGACGGGCGAGGTGACGCTCCTGAATGTCGAGCATCTGCAGCGTCGGACTCTCACGGATGTCATCCACATTCTCCTTATAAGTCAATCCATAAAGACCCACGCGACGATTATCGGTAATACCATGCTTCTCCATAATCTCGTGGATGCGCTCCAGCACAAACACGGGCTGATAGTCGTTGGTCTTCATGCTCTCGTCAATCACCTTCGCCAGCTGTGGATAGTCGCCCACGAGGAACCACGGGTCAACGCTGATGCAGTGGCCACCTACGCCAGGCCCTGGCTGAAGGATATTCACACGGGGATGCATGTTGCAAATCTTTATAATCTCGTACACATCCATATTGTCGTGACGGCAGATGCGGCTCAGTTCGTTTGCAAAAGCAATATTCACAGCACGGTAGGTATTCTCCACCACCTTGGTCATCTCAGCCGTGCGGATGTCCGTCACCACAATCTCACCCTGACAGAAGCTGGCATAGTACTGCTTCACCTTCTCGCCAATCTCCTTCGAGTCAGCCCCAATCGTGCGGTTGTTGTGCAGCAGCTCATACACCATATTCCCGGGGATGATACGCTCCGGGGCGTGAACGAGGTTGATAAACTCGCTAAAGTCGGCACTTCCGTCCTCTTTAACCTTTAACCCATAACCTCTAACCTTTAACTCGGCTTCAATCACCGGTCTCACGTACTTATCGATGGTGCCAGGCGAAACCGTCGATTCTATGACGACCGTTGCGCCATCGGGGCACACCTTCATCACCTCCTTCACGGCTGCCACCACGTAGCAGGCATCCACCTTCTTCGAGAACTTGTCGTAAGGCGTAGGCACGCTCACGATGTACATGTCCGTCTTCTGATACTCGGTGGTGAACTTGATCCCCTTCGCCACCGCAGCCGCGAACAGTTCGTCCAGACCGTCCTCCTTGAAGGTCGTCTTGCCGGCATTCAGCGTGTTTACCAACTCTTTGTTATAATCAGTGCCAATCACCTCGACACCGTGCGACGCCATCATCAATGCCGTCGGCAGGCCAATATAGCCCAATCCAATTACGTTAATCATTGTTTATTATTAATTTAAACGTTTATAAATCATTTTATTTTTCTTTCTTATTTCTTGAACTCTTAAACTCCTTAAACTTCTTAAACCGCCTCTCCGCTCGACTTGTTCGCTTGCCTCAGCAAGAACTCTCAACTCTACACTCTAAACTATATCGAACTCGGTTTCAGCAAATGATTCCACACCCCACTCCAGAAGGCACTCCACATGCTCTCTTTATAGCAAAGCTCATGCTTCCATTCATTCGCATTCCAGCGACGATACTTAAATGCGGCTCTCCTAATCAAACCTTTAGGCATAGTACCTGAAAATTCTGGCTCAAATATTTCATTAAGCACCCTTTCTTTCAAAACAGCATCATACTGTCCTATTTGAAAATAAATTGCATCAAAACCTAAATCCTCGACACATATCACATTGAAGATATTATAGAGCTTCTTCATGCCAAACTGGTCAAGGATTTCTTCAAACCACTTCCAATCAACATCCTTACCGTGTTTCTCTACAAAGAATCCCCAGTCCAACAACTGCCGGAAGGTTATCTCATTGGTTGAGAAATGCAACATCAAGTGTTTTATCAAAAACAGCGCATGAAGATTTGGCGAAGGTAAATACACCTTCTCTCCATTCACTTTGACCGAATGTGAATCATCTTTACCCAGTTCTTTCAATATCTTCTCAAACTCTACGTGTGACTTATGGTGATGTACATTTATAAAATCAAAATGATTTTCTACTGTAAACCCTTCCCACTCAAACACAGTATGGTGATGATGCGAGTTATCTATTTCAGACCTTGAACCATGAACCTTGAACCATGAACCTAAGGCTTTATCGGCAGCTGCTTGCAGCCCAAAAAGCCATATATCTATATCTCCACACGGCCTATGCTCCGGCCTCGGCCAATCCAGCGCACAGGCATAGCCCTTCAGCACCATCATCTTGAATCCGTGCTCGTTGTACCATCCCGCCAGACTTCCTATCGCCTTCTCATAAGCCTTATACCTCGCCTCATAGTTCTGCAGCACCTCTCCTATCCACTCCAGTTTCATCTGAACAGGAATTGTATCCGTGAGATTCGTGCCATCCGTGTTCAAAGCATCAAGAACAACCGCACTCAGCCCCTGCCTATCCGCAAGCACTTTCAATGCCTCCCAGTCAACAGAACCATGAACCGTGAACCGTGAACCATTAACCGTTCCAGTTCCAATCCCCAGCCTCACCAGCGAAAGGAAAGTATCTTGTAACTCTACACTCACCACCGTCTCTAAACTCTAAACTTTAAACTCTAAACTTTAAACTTTACAAAGCAAATCCTCCGTCCGCACGGGATCATACGCCCGGTCCTTGCACTCGAAGATGACGCTCCGGGGCTCCAGACAGCGGCAGGTGTGGTACACACCTCGCGGCACTTGTATGGCGGCACAGTCGGAGCCGTACCGCAGCACATGCCTCTCCACTTCGGAGCCGGAATCATCAAAAAACACCTCTTCTACCGCCCCGCGAAGACAGATCACCGTCTCGCTGGTCTCGTTATGCCGATGGATGGGTATCACCGTCTCGGGAGTCAGCACGTTCAGCATCCGTTGCGACATGTCCTGCCAACCGGAACCCGCTCCCTCAAAAGCCTGCGTCCGCAGGTCATAGTGCATCCTGCCCCGGGGCGAAGCCTCCGCCTGGGGCAGGATACGGTCAAAGAGTTCATAATCCAGCAGCATCCCTATTCGTTTTTTTTCATGCCGATACGCGGGTCAGGGCGTCTTTTCTTCACGTGGGTCACCACGCTGGCCTCTCCCTCTGCCGTCTCTTGCTTCAGCCCTCCTGCTCCCAGGAACTTGCTGTCCACCACGCGACGGATGAACTTCCAGACGGGTGTGGAAGAGATGTTCGTGGCCTTGCCGCGCTTGCACCAGCGTTGCCACAGCTTGCTGCCGTCTCCGTCGTTCTTGCGGTGCTCGCGGTCCATGAAGAAGTAGAAGCACCAGGTGAAGGCCAGGGCAAGGACTATCACCAGATAGGTCTGCCAGTCTATGGACATTCCCGCCATCCAGCCCAGCAGCAGCAACACCTCTATCAGCACGTTCCCCGACACGATGATGGCAGAGGTCGAGAGGTGCGAGAAGTTCATGTCGATGAACAGGTGGTGCAGGTG
>ERZ842401.6639-NODE-6639-length-12283-cov-6.661187_pt1 | contig 12283 bp, 23 predicted proteins | sample MGYA00521270_ERZ842401 | MGnify/ENA primary metagenome ERZ842401 (study PRJEB31892, sample SAMEA3878208) | bioreactor metagenome | biome: Moose rumen | place: Sweden | collected 2011-10 | study: EMG produced TPA metagenomics assembly of the PRJEB12797 data set... | reverse complement strand
TTTTTTGAATCGAATCAAGAGAACACCCCGCGCCTCGCTGGGCGCTGGGGGTGGGTGTGGGCTGTCGGGATCCGGCTGCAAATATGCAAGAGGCAGCAGCCAGCCAAGCAGCAGCAGGCAGGCAGAGAGAGAGAGGCAGCAGGCCAAGCAGCAGCAGCCAGCCAGCAGAGAGAGAGGCAAAGGCTCTTTCATATTACAAGGTACGGGTACATTATTTGCAAAATATAGACAAGAGAGAGAAAAACGCTAAATAACTGATAATAAGCAAATTACGTTTTTAAAATTGATTTAAATCAAGAAAAAGCGCAAAAATAAAAGAAAATAGGTAAAAAGTATTGCAGGAATAAAAGAAAATAGGTAAATTTGCACCAAAAAGCAGGCAGAAAAGAGCCTGCAAGAGAGCAAAAAACAAGTTAAACATTTAAAAATCAACAAGTTATGAAAGCAAAAGAGATTTTAAGCCAGCAAAAGCAGGCAGAGGCCAAGGCAGCAGAGGCCAAGGCAGTGAGCAACAAGGCAGCAGCAGCAGCAGCAGCAGCAGCCAAGGCAGTAATCAAGGCAGCCAACAAGGCAGAGGCAGAGGCAGCCAAGGCCAAGCAGGCAGCAGACAAGGCAGCAGCCAGCAAGGCAGCAGCCAAGCAGCAAGAGGCAGAGGCCAAGCAGTTGGCAGCAGCAGCCAAGGCAGCAGCCAAGGCCAAGCAGCCAGCCAAGCAGATAAAAGAGGCAGAGGCCAAGGCCAAGCAGGCAGCCAACAAGGTAGGCTTGGCCAAGCAGTTGGCAGACAAGCAGGCCAAGGCAGCAGCCAAGGCCAAGGCAGAGGCAGCAGCAGCAGCAGCCAAGTTAAGAGAGGCCAAGGCAGCAGCCAAGGCAGCAGACAAGCAGGCAGCAGCAGCAGCCAAGCAGCAGGCCAAGGCAGAGGCAGAGGCAGGAATTACGGCCAAGCAGTTGGCCAACGATAAAGAGGCAGCAGCAGCAGCCAGCAAGGCAGCAGCAGCAGAGGCAGCCAAGGCAGCAGAGGCAGCAGCCAAGGCAAGAGAGGCAGCCAAGCAGGCAGAGGCAAGAGCCAAGGCCTTTAGACTGGCAGAGGCAGCAGCCAACGACAAGGCAGGCCAAGCAACGGCCAACGATAAGGCTCTCTTGGCTCTCTCTCTCTGCCAGCAGGCAGGCCAAGCAGGCCTTACCAAATTAGCAGAGGCCAACAAGGCTTTATTTTCAGATAAGGAAATGAAAGCAGCTTGGAGAGAGGCAGAGGCCAAGGCCTTTAGCCTCTCAAGAGCTTGCAAGAATATCCAAGCAGACTGGCAGCAGTGGACAAAGGTATTCGACAAGGCAGGCTTAACTTATAAGCAGGCAGATATAACGCCAAGGCTCTTGGCCTTGGAAAATATCCACTTGCTTTTGCAGCAGCCAACGGCCAACGGCTGCAAATTGGCCTTGTTTGGCAGAGTTATAACTCGTTGGTCTGCCTCTCTCTTGGCCAAGGCCTTAATACTTAATCATTTGGCCAAGCAGGCAGAGAGCAACAAGGCCAACTTGGCACACTTGGCCAAGAGGCTTAACTTGGCTTGCCAAGCCTTGGCAGCAGAGGCAGAGGCCAAGCAGGCAGAGGCAGAGTCCAAGCAGGAATTAGAGGCCAAGAGAGACGCCAAGCAGACGCCAGAAATAAGTGTTAAGGAATTAGAGGCAGCCAAGGCCAAGCAGCAGCAGGCCAAGGCCAAGAGGCAGGCAGCCAGCAAGGCAGCCAAGGCAGCCAAGCAGGCAGCAGCAGAGGCAGCAGCAGAGGCCAAGCAGCAGCAGGCAGAGGCAGGCAGCCAGCCAGCAGCCAGCCAGCAGACAGCAGAGGCAGCATAACAACAAGAGAGGCAGCAAGCAGGCAGGCCAACAAGGCCAAGGCCTGCTTGTTGTAAGCAGACTGAAGAGTCGTTGAAAATTACGACGAAAGCAGCAGGCCAAGGCCTGCTTGCTATCTGCAAAATCAAGCCTTGTTTGGCGAAAGGCCAAGCGACAAGAGGCAAGAGGCAGGCAGCCAGCCAAGCGAAAGGCAAGGCAGGCAGCCAGCAGAAAAAATCTTAAGAGGCAAGAGGCAAGGCAAGGCCAAGCAGCCAGCCAGCAGGCAGGCAGCAAGGCAGAGAGGCAGCAGGCAGCAGCCAAGCAGCAGAGAGGCAGCCAGCAGGCAGCAGCAAGCGAAAGCAGGCAGCAGCCAGCAGGCAGAGAGGCAGGCAAGCCAGTAGCAGGCAGACAAGCCAGCCAGTGCCAGCGTATGCAAGTGCGCAGGTGCTGGGGTGCATGTAGTGTGCTCGCACGTGAGGATCGATTTCCTAAAACGCGAGGCCGACGTGGACGGATTTGCCTGATGAAAACAAACCCTAAACGCGCGAAAAACGTGGACGGATTTTGGTGATTGGATCCCTTTGCCTATTTGCAGAAAAAGCCGGTTCAAGCCCGCAGGCGAAACGCCTGCACGTGCGAGGATCGCAACAAGTTCGGCTATTGGTAGCGCCGACGGGCACGAAAGTGTAGGCACCTGGCAGAGCCTACCGCCAGACCTATTGCAGCGGCAATACTTTCTTAAACGACACAACGCGCAAGCATAGCGGGACGGCCACTCTTGCAAAGTGGACTATCCGCCCTGCCGATATGCACCCGTGGACTACGGATCACGTAAGAGCATCCGCAAGCACGGGAAGAGTGGGTATCATAAAAAGAGCGGGCTTGAAAACCCGTAACCCTGAGCGCGTTCCCTCGACTATGCGAGAACGACCACTGACGCCGTGCGGGTGACAGACGCGCGACGTAGATGTTACTTGACCAGAGAGTAACGGATGCAAGGTGCAACGGGGTGTCCGTCTGCACGCATCTTATAGCTGCTATGGGGATGGGTGAGCACGTGGGCATGGTTTCAAAAGCGTATCTTCTACCGCTGGGGGGCATAATAGTTCAGACCAAGAGTCTCGTCCTGTATCGGGCAACGAGTGAGGCCGTGTGTCAGTAGTCGTAAGTGGTTGTCGCTATCAAATCTTTTCGGTGGAACAAATGCGCCCGTGCGCGGCGGCAACGTTGAAAACCGTAAACGGAGGAGGAGTGTGCAAGATGTACTATGCCATCCCGTGCGTGGTCTGGCCTATAGGTCTGTGAGGCGACGAATCTCAACGCAAGGCACCAGGTGTCGGGCGTGACCTGTCAGCACGTACAATCAGGACGGCATGGGACTATTGCGGGCGTGTCCGCGTCGGTGGTCCGAATCCACCCACTCTTACAAAATCTATTCACTAAAATTTGGAGGACAAAACAATGAAAATCTTCGCTATCGTAGACGATGTATTGAACATCCACATCGCAGAATTTCTCGCATCAGACGAATCGCGCTATGCGTATAATGCGTACATGAAGTTGGACCAGCAGGCCCCTGACTATCACGACTACCTATACACGCGCAAGTATTGCATCTGCAAGGCGCGTGGACTGAACCCAAGACGTTTTCATGTTGTATCACTATAATAACAAGAATTGCCTATGGCAGAAACTGCACTGATTTTGCAACTGCGCCCCACGTTCAGGGAACTGCGGGCGCAGCGTACCTACACCGAGGAGGGCGTGAAGCGTATCCTATTCAGCTTCGCCCGTGACCTGGGCTGTAAGTGGAGCGACGAAAGGCTCCGCAAATTTATCGACACCGCCTTCGACTTCGACTGAGGGCGGTGTTTTTTCTATCAACAAAAAACATTTGGAGGACAAAGAAAATGAAAAAGTTAATCTATCGTATCGGCCAGAGCGTGTTCACGCTGGGCTGTGGATTCGTATGCGCCATCGTGTGCATCAAGGTGATCAACTATGAGTATGCACCTATCGCCGGGTGGTTCTGCGGGTGCCTGCTGGGGGCGCTGGTGAGCGGCGTGTTCGACATGCCCGAGCGCAAGGAGCGCACTATGCACAAGACGCTATCGCAGGGCTATCGCGAGGCTGCGTGACCCCCCTATCCCCGCCCCTGAGAGGGGTGGGGAACTATCAAGACAATAACATTCAAAAATTCATCAAGACTATGGCAAAGATTATGCTGGGCATCGCCACCCTGTTTATTGGCGAGAAGACTATCTGCGAGGCTATCGCAGCAGGTATGAACAACGAGGGCGCTAACGTCCGCGTGGAGAGTGTGAACGACAACGAAGTGTTTAACGTGATATAATCGGGAGGACAGAGTTATGAAGAAAGTTATGACTATCGTGTGCATCATTGTACAGGGGTTGATTATCGGGCTGGCTAATCTGTATGCCATCGCCCTCGTGTTGAACTGGTTTGCCGACACTATCGGCTATCATGGTTTCTGGAACATTCCCATGTTCTTCGTCGTGTCCGCTATCGTGTGTGCTACGCTGGCGGTGTATCTGAACAGCATTGCGAATCAGAAACTATAATCGGGTCGCCTAAAGGCGAGAAATTATTCAAAAATTACATTCAAAAATTATTCAAACATTCAAGAGTTATGAAGACTAAGAAAGTGGCCAGCGCCGCCAAGAAGAGCGCACGTATCGTGAAGATGACAGCAGCCGTATCGGCTATGTGTGTAACTATGGGCCTGAGCCAGCAGGACACGGAGGCAGCCAAGGCCGCCTTCGAGGACATGGCAGGCGAGTTCGGGGGCAACGCCCTCATCGTGAGCATGAACCCCTTCGGGCCTATGATCGCGTGAGAGAGTGTCACACAGATAACACAGATAACACAGATACGACTATGGCAAAGAATACTATCAGCGTGGAGGATGCACGCATCAACCGCGACAATAACTTTGGCGGCTATCGCAGGCTGGCAGCCGAACTGGTGGAGCAGGCTACGGGCATGAAGCGCACGTTCGGAGGCGGCACTATGACATGGAACGACTTCCACTCGACATCCTATCGCCACACATGGGGCGACTGTCAGGTGGACGTGACTATGGACTTCAACAATCACAAGGCAACTATAATCGTGGAGGACTGAATTATGGCAAAGAATCAATTCCATATCGAGACCTATACTATGCCGCTGGGTATCAACTCGTGGCAGATAGAGAACATTATGAAGGCTTCTGACGACCAGGAGCAGGTGTACAACCGCTGGCAGGCTATCGTGAAGGAGGTGGGGCGCGACTATCCCCGTGCCACCATCCGCCGCACTATGGCCCGCCGCACGGTGGAGCAGGCGTTCAACGACCGCGAGAGCGCTATCTGCAGCCGGGAGTGGAAGCTGCCCGACGGCGAGGGAAACTATCGGGTGACGATGTATGTGACTAAAGCAGCGTGAACTATGGACGAGCCGAAGAATGTATGCGACATGAGTCGCAGGCAGATTAACGCTTATTTCCGCAAGACCGACGAGAGCCATTTGTGGCCTGTCTGTGGGCGGTTCAGTGCGACGGAGCGTGCCATCAGGCGTGTGCGCCGCTGTGGGTTCGGTGCGCATGGTGGGCTGGAGTACTATCTGGCCGTGGAGAGTGAACTATCAAGAATCGTAAATGCAGCATAAAATCAAAACAATGAAAGCAAAGGCAATCAGCATCAACAAGACGCGCAAGGCCATCGCCTATGCGTACAACGTGAGTATCGACAATATCCCCGAGGCTATCGAGGATCAGTTTATTAACCTGAGAAAAGCAGCGTAAGGAGGGCAGGACTATGGCAAAGAAATGTAAGCGTAAGGAATGGAAGCACGTCATCTATTCGGACGACTCGTGCCAGTTTGACGAGTTCGAGAAGGCGTGGCGCGAAGATACGGGGCCGGCTAACTATCCTGACGGCGACGTACCCGAATATACGTGGGAGATGTTCGGCGACGACATCAACGACTGGCTGGACTGTGAGCGTGACAACCTGAACTGGCAGATAGAGGGTCAGATTGTGGCTATTGCGAGCCTGGGACTGTGGCACGGACGCAGGCTGGGCTACAAGATGGTGGGCGACAAGTTGAGCGACATCTTCAACTGCTCGCAGGACAGCAACGAATACTATTGCGACCAGGACGATGTGCAGGCTGTGTGCTCGCATCACGACGGCACGAACTACATCACCTATCGCGTCATCAAGCCGGGCGACGAGGAGCGCGTGGAGGATCTGCTCGACAAGATGGCCTTCGTGAGCGACGACTACGAGGCTGACGTGCTGAAGGCGACGCACTCGCTGGTGCCCTATGTGGCCGACATCTTCGGCTGGAAGTACGACCGCCGCATGAAGCGGGGCGACATGTGGAATCCGAGAACGTATAAGAGTTACCGTAAAGCAGCGTGAGACTATGGCAAAGACTCTGACTATTCGCAAAGGGTGCAAGGCACGCTATGTGAAGACGCACTACAACCTGTGGGGCAACCCTATCAGCACGACCTGCGAGGTGGTGACTATCACAGACAACCCACGGGACGAAATCGGGTGCTTCTGCAGGCCGACGGCCTACGGCGCACGGGTGAAGGTGCGCAACGAGAAGGGCATGGAGACGGGCTGGAACGACGACGACGACACGCCCGAGAACTTCGCCGACTACTGCGAGGGTATCGAGTGGGCCGCGTGAGTATTCAAATTCAAAATCAATAACAATCAAAAAATCAAGAGTTATGAAAGAGCCGAAGATTAGAAGAGTGGAGTTGCTCTATTACAACCAGCCATCGCGCCGAAAGGTTAAGGTTACGCTGACCAACGGCACACGTATCTATATCGAGCGCTGCTATGAGTCGTGGGAGCAGTACGGTGGCACATTGATAGAATTGCAAGTGACTATGCCTATCGCAGAGCAGTATAACGAATGGTTGCACGAAGGAGTGGAGGACTAACTATGGCACAAGACTTATCACAAGTGACCGTGAGCCGCAAGCAGGCTATGGTCATTCTGGAGCAGACGCGCCCACGGCTGGTGGAGCGCCTGAAGAACGGTATGCAGCGCGACGACGCCAACCGCGAGGTGGCTGCGTGGCTGCGTGGAGAGCGTAACATCCTGTCGCCCTATGCCGACGAGGTGGTGGCAGGACTCTATGTATCGCCCAAGGAGATTGAGATGCGCCTGAAGTATGGCGACGAGTTGGCCGAGAGCATGATAAAGATAATGCAAATGATGGACAAAAAACAGTAACGACTATGAGCAGTTTTATTGTAAGCAAGAGAGAGTTTATCAAGGCCGCTGGCCTGATGTGTGGCTATGAGGAAGCGAAACGCGACAGCCACAAGTATTTCGTGGACCGTGTGCGCCAGCAGTTTGAACACGCCTATGCCCTGAACGTGGCGAGCGTGGTGGAGCAGTATGACGACAGCGACATGATGGGCGAGGACCCGGAAGAGAACTACGACGAGGTGTTTGAGTCCTATCGCAAGATGGGCAGTCTCATCAGTACCGGGGGCTATAAGATGGGCATCATCTGCACGAAGGTGGCTGACGTGATGGACAAGCCGACGTTCCGCAAGTCGATGTTCAAGTTCTTCAAAAGTGTGCTCTATCAGATCGAGAACGACGCCGCCCACCGTGCGGTGGCTGAGCTGTTCTTCACCTGCCTGTGCAAGCTCTATGAGGACGAACTGCACGGCGTGGAAGGCTGGTGGGGAGAGATAGAACTGGCAGCGTGACTTCTATCACGAGTAATTTTTAATCAAATTTTTAACCAATTTCTCGGCGCAAGCCGATAAAAAACCATCAACGACTATGGCAACAAAGAAAACAGAATCTCCGATGATGAAGCAGTTCCTGGCACTGAAAGAGAAACACCCCGACGCGCTGCTACTGTTCCGCTGCGGCGACTTCTATGAGACATACGGCGAGGACGCGAAGGAGTGCGCGAAGGTGCTGGGCATCACGCTGACCTATCGCAACGACGACAAGACACCGATGGCCGGGTTCCCCTACCATGCGCTCGACCCCTATCTGCCCAAGCTCATCAGGGCTGGCAAGCGCGTAGCCATCTGCGACCAACTGGAGGATCCGAAACTCACTAAGCGGCTCGTGAAGCGTGGCATCACCGAGCAGGCAACTACCGCCACAAACAACAGTAATAACAATCAAAATTCAAGCAAGACTATGGCAAAGAAGACTATGGCAAAGAACGAGAGTGCTAACGTGCAGACTGCTGCACAGGTGAATAATCCCGCTATCGAGGACGTGAACGTGGGCGAGGTGACACTCGACACTATCATGCCGACGATGACGGCTGAGCCTGTCAAGGTGGACGAGTACACGGTGAAGGACGATAAGGGCAACGACGTGAAGTTTGAGAGTGTTATCCCTGCCGCTATCGTCAAGGCTGCCAACGAGGGCACGGCCACGACTATGCCGCTCGGCAGTCACGGCACGCTGGTTATCGCCGGCGTGGGTGGGGAGAAGCCCAAGGTGACGCTGCGCAAGAAGGGCAGCACGAAGTTCGACCTGGAGAAGGACAAGCCGGAGGCACCTGAAACTTGCAACTTGAAACCTGAAACTATCAGCCGCGTGCGGCTGGTGACCTACACCACCAAGCGGGGCGAGACGGCACCGCGCATCGTGGGCTTCACGGGCGAGGACGACCCGCGCTGGAAGCGCCACTATGACGAGCGTATGCGGCTCGCCAAGGAGAAGAAGGAGGCCGATGCGTTCAACGAGAAGTTGCAGGCCAAGATGAAGGGCAAGAGCAAGGAGGAGCGTGAAAAGATGCGCAAGCAGTGGAAGAGCGTGGGCAGCGACCCGTTCGGAGCCAGCTACTTCACCGACCGCACCACGGGCGAGAAGTTCTATCAGATGACGATGGGCGCCAAGTATCTGGACGTGGCCCGCAGGCTGGTGGAAGCCTACAACAGCGGCGACGAGCAGGCTATCGCAGCAGCCGAGCAGTCCGTCATCGACACCAAGGCGGGCATCGTGAGCGGCTATCAGGCAGAGCGCGAGGCCAAGCGTGCGGAGCGCAAGGCGGAGCGTGCTGCCAAGGCTGCCGCCGAAGTTTCAAGTGACAAGTTTCAGGTTTCAAGTGAGCCCGCTGCACCCGCTATGAGCGACGAGGACCGCAAGATGTTCGACCTCTTCAAGCGCTTCATGGCTGGCGACAAGGAGGTGGTGGCTATGGTGAACGCTAAGGCTGCGTAAGCGAGAGCAGAGTGATGCTTGCATCGACTATGCCGAGCGCAAGCAGGCTCGACCGCAGGTCAAGGCGGCATGAGGATTCGTGGATAATTCGTGGTAATTCGCGTGAAAACAAAAACACGAATTGCCACGAATTGACCATGAATTATCAGAAAGTTTTCGTATCTTTGCACTCGAAACACTAAAGCGAGTGAATTATGGAACAGAACAGGAATTTCAACGAGCATCCGCATCCCTGTGTGGGAGTGATGTACCCCGCTTTCCTGAACGACGCGGAGCCCGCCGAGTGGCGCGACCTGCCACCCGACGGACTGACGGCGGAGGAAACGGAAAGCATGGTGGTGCTGCGGACGTAACACAACGACAAGCAGATGAAAATCACTATCAATGCAAAGCCCTTCCACGACGAGGGGCATGAGGAACGTGAATACCTGCGCATCATGTCGCAGGCTGTGGTGCAGAACGTAATGCCGGGCTATCCCCGGCGCGAGGTGACGGGCCTGTGGGACACGGGAGCCACCAACACCTACGTGCCTATGGATCTGGCAAGGCGGCTGGAGTTGCCGCTGGGCGACGAGTGTAACGTGAGTTTCAGCACGGCCGACACGCCAGCCCGCTATTGCCGCTTCAACCTGCGCTTCCCCGACGGCATCATCAGCGTGACCGACGGCGTGGCCGTGCCAGACATGACGGAACAACTGATTATCGGCATGGACGTGATGCGGCACGGCCGCACCACCATCGAGCCAGACGGCGAGGGCGGCGTGCATTTCACGTTTAGCATCTGAACGCTATCACACTACACTATCGCGGCACCCCTTGCTACAACGGCAGGGGGTGCTTAGTTTATGGGGATCGGCCAAGGCCGGGAAATCTGACAAAATCATTTCAAAAATCAAACAAAAAATTCGAGAGTTATGAACTGGAATGGCAACGAGTACGCGGCTATGAACCTGCGGACTCTGAAGGAGAACATTGCGGCATACGCATCGTATGCCACGAACCACGCCTATTCGCCCATCTGCAACAGGACGGAGCAGGCACAGCGGGCCGTGCAGCGGCTCATCAACGCGATCGAGAACGACAAGTGACCTTGGATTCCGGGGTCGCTTCGCGAGAAATTAGTTAAAAATTTGGGTTAAAAATTATTCAAAACTAAAAACAACAACGACTATGGAACAGAATTTTGCAACAATGAGAGTTAAGAACGTCTATTGGTTTAACACAGAGCGCGAGGCACTGGTGCAGTTGGTGCTGGTGCGCAGTAACTTCCGCCTTGACACGGGCAAGGCTACCCATGAGTGGGCCGAGGCAGACTGCGACCCAAAGAAGATAAAGCTGGTGACGGAGTATAATCCTGAGCAGCCAGACCTGCTGCCCCGTTTCTATAACACGCCAGAGGACTTCGAGAAGGGAGTGACCTACAAGGCCGACACGCTCTACTGGATGCGCAGCGAGGAGGACGTCTGCGGTGAGTTGCTGAAGAACCGTGGCTGTCGCCACGCGCACCACGACGAGAAGGGCGCATACGTCTGGGCGTTCATCAAGGGGCAGGCCGTGAAGTGGTACTTCCGCAAGCACATCGACATCGTGACGTGCCACTATGTAAAGGGTGTGCTGGCCAACGCTACCGCCGACGACGTGGACGTGCCGGTGGCCTACTACAATGCCGAGGACGTGTATCAGTATAACGACTGGACGGAGGTGAAGCCCGACGGCACGAGGGTGAAGCACGAGGGTGTCTATAACCGCCTGCGTCTGGAGCCCGACCAGGTGGAACTGGCCGACAAGCTGCAGGCGGTGCTCGACGAGTGCAAGGCTGCGGGCATGAAGGTGTACTTCAATCTGTGCGACTACGACCTGAACGCGGTGAACGTGCGCCACATAGAGCGCATAGAGTACGACCCCAGTGTGGACGAGGACACCGAGGCCGCCTATCATTTCGAGGACGACCGCGCCGGGCGTGCCTTCAGCGGAGTCTATGACCTGAACACGGAGGATAACGACATCAAGTTTGTCATCAAGAAACAGTAATCATCTAACGCTGCGCTATCGGCATGACGGGCAAACAAGACTATGGCAAACAAGACGAAAGGAATCACTGTCGAGCAGCTCTATCGGGAGTGTGCGAAGCAGATGAAGGCCGGCAACGGCAAGCGGCATATCATTATCAGCGGCGACGACGAGGGCAACAGCTTCCATGAGATGTTCTTCGGCTTCACGCCCTGTCAGCAGGCCATCGGCGACGATGCCTACATGTATCCATACGGCGTAACGCCGGAGCAGGCCGCGAAAGAGTATATCACACTGGGTTGAACAAATAAAACAGATTACGACTATGGAACAGACTATCAAGGAGGCTGCGCTGGACTATATGAGCAGCCATGAGTGCAACTTCTATGCAGAGGACAACAACGTGTCGCTCTTTATCGGGCCGACACAGGTGGGCGTGGAGACTATCTGGCGCAACAAGGACGAGGACAAGGTGTACCTGCACGTTGGCTGCGATGAGTTTGAGGGCGACATCGACATCGAGTCGCTGTCAGACGAGAACCAGAACCGGATGCGCAAGGCTTTCGGCATCGACACGAAGCGCGACATGATGTGGGAAGCAGTGACGCAGTATGTCACGCTGGCTAACGAACACCTGCTGGATCAGGAGGGCGTGAACGCTCAGATACATATCGAGAAGTATCAGATAGGGCCGAACTATCAGGTGTATGTGCTCTACGACGGCAACGATGTGGACGTGAAGGATTACGACGTAAGGCTGGAGGATGCGGTAAAGGTCGTGGAAAAGGTGTGGGCCGACCTGGTGCAGACCTACTGCGACGATGCCGACGACTACTGCGAGACGGTGCGGCTGCGCCGTGTGGAGGGCGACACCCACCGGGGCGAGAGCAATCTCATCTACAGCTTTGCCGACTGCCCGCTGTTCTTCATACACACTACTGGTGATATTGAGGACGTGGACGGCGACATCGACCGCTTCATCGACGAGAAAGGCTTCTTCGCCGTGAACGCCGACGACTATCACGAGGCCATGCGCCAAGTGTATCTGCATGAGAATGGATTTGAAAACTAAAACAGATTACGACTATGGAACAGAAAAACTGGGAGGCTTTGCTCGGCAGGGCCAATGAGGATTTGAAGAAATACGGCGCACGGATAGAGGTGCTGTACGACGAGGATGACGACTATTCGCTGCGCGTCCACTGGAGCGACG
>ERZ842401.6638-NODE-6638-length-12283-cov-9.253026_pt1 | contig 12283 bp, 14 predicted proteins | sample MGYA00521270_ERZ842401 | MGnify/ENA primary metagenome ERZ842401 (study PRJEB31892, sample SAMEA3878208) | bioreactor metagenome | biome: Moose rumen | place: Sweden | collected 2011-10 | study: EMG produced TPA metagenomics assembly of the PRJEB12797 data set... | reverse complement strand
AAAAGCCGGCACCAGACTGTCCCTCGGGCCGCGCTCTTACCGCCCTCCGACCCGGCGTGGCCGGGCCGGAAGGCTATCACTTCATAGAATTCAGAATCTTGGAAGTCTGGCTCCAGTAGAAGAAAGCCTCCGGGTTCGTTTTCTTAAGTTTATTCAGCTTTGTAGACAGAGGATTCTCCACGACAAGCGTCTGCACGCGCTGAACATCTCCGTCGAAACGAACGGGAGATTCTACATTCTTGACGAGACAAGCCGCCGCATACGCAGCCTTGGCGGCTTTCCTGATGGCAGAAGACACATTATACTTCTCGCTATGGATGAAGTTCCTGACCCGTTCGATTCCCTCTGAGTAGAAATTGAAATCGTCCATGCCATCATAACCATAGGTGGAGATGCATTGGGCCGCCTCAATTGTATCCATCGCAACATCTTCAAGAGGAACGTCATTCCGTCCTCTGTACTCCAGCTCAAGTTTAGCCAGTTTTTCATAGGTGCTGGATGCGGCCTGAAAATCATCCACCACGTCAAACAACGAAGCGACGTCGTACATCTGCTTCATGATTTCCATCGAGCAGTTCTTCTCTCCTTTGTAGAACGGAATTCCGGTCGTATGGGGAGCGAAAGCGGTAAGCTTGTCACCGAGAAGGTCCGCCTTACTCGGTACGGTAACCAGGACTGGATTATCATCCGTTTTCAGGAAGGGACTTACTATCGGCAATCTTTCGAGATGCTGGTACTTGTTATCCTCAAAAAGAACGTCAAGCAGAATCTTGTCATTCTGTGTCTTGGTCTTATAGGCAACCTGATAGAAATATTTGGCATGCGTCTTTGGAACGTTAGTCCTGTATTGACGTTCAATGGGCTCCACAGAAGAGAATCCATATTCATCCGAGTACTTCTCCAGATACTTTTCTATCTCGGTACCGGGAGGACAAATTACGTCCACGTCGATACTCATTCGCCTGGCGCTTCCGAGGTGCAGAAGCAAACAAGAGCCTCCTTTGAAGCAGAATTCCATCCCTGAACGGGCCAGGGCTTCAAGAAGTGAAAACGCCCTGATTGTCTTCTCTACCAGGGTTATATCCTTCGCATTATTGTTTTTCGCAGTCTCTTCTATCCATGCAAGAGACCTACTCTCCGGAAGTATCATGGTTATTCGTTTTTATTATTCGTTCTATCTTCTCTGCAACTCCACGACGGTGAGCGTAGCGAAGCAGAGTTTTCGTGTTAATTGTATAATCACCCATCGCGGTTTCGTAAATATAGAAGGTTTCGCTGCCCTGCAGGTAGTAAAACTCTTCGTCACAAAGAATATCAACAAGGACTTTTTCTATCTTTGGTACACAGACGCCGTCCGTTTCAGTCAGCGGAGACTGGCTGATAAGCGGACGAATGACGATGAAATCCCGGCCGAAGGCAAGATGTACCAGTTCATTCCTGGACGGACTCCGGAAAACCAACTGATCTGTCATTGATTCGAGCGTATCCGCAACATCCCTGAGGCCTTCCTTCTCCACATAAACAAGCGTCATCTTTACATTGGGGATGTGATGCATCAGCGGCATAAGGGCGCTGACATCCCACACAGATATGTCCAGCAAAGGGAATTCACCTTTCAGTTGACGATAAAGAGCCTTGCTATCCTCGGCGGGTTGTATAATAAAGTGCTGCTTGAATCCACCCCGTATCCTATACTTTCCTCTTTCAAGAACCTCTAATCGGCCTGAACGAACAAGCCGCTGAAGCGTCTTGTCCATGGACGACGAAGGTACGCCAAAGGAAGCGAGTGCGTTTGAGAGCTCGCTTTTCAGAAAACCATCCTCTTTGCCAGCAGCAAAAGCCGTGATATGTTGTGCTATTGTCATAACGCCGCAAATATAGGACATTTTTGTCATTTATAAAATAAAAGTGGCAAAATTGTCTTATTTAAAAGATCCACAGTTTTCCCCATAAAAAACCCGCAGACATAGTTCCCTAAAATGCCCTAGAATGCCATAAAATGCCATCGGGCACGGTCTGTAAAAACCGTACCCGATGCGCTTAACTTGCTTATTTTCAGAGTGTTAACTACTCAGTATTCTTCCTCATTCCAAAAAACGAGTATCGGGCTTACAACCACGTAGGATGCCGTTTTTGCCAAATTGTGTTCACCCATTGTGTTAACTTTCAGGGAGTTAGAATTCGATAAAATGCGACTGAATTCGATGCCCCCGAAGTTGTGTTAACTCTCACATTCGTCTGATCCCGCGATAAGAAAGAACACAATGCTGTCTTTTTGCGGACTGCTTTACAAATGTAATTCTTTTTCCTGTCTTATCCAAATAATATGCATCACAGACATGTCAGAAGTATTTTTGAAGTCCGAAAGGAGTTTGTGTTTATTCTTTGGTGAAGAGATGGACTACTGTCAGCAGGAGGACTTCTTGCTGACAGAGGAAGAGTATTATTGCCACTCTCTCAAATCATCCTTCCCAAAGTGGATACCAGATACGACTACACAATCCGAAGCCTCGTTGAGAATAACCCACGGGGAACGAATAGGGTGGAAAATGTCGCGTATGATATGCATTGTCAAAGCCGGAGTGCTGCTTTGGACTAGCATCAGCGCAGTTTGCCCAGTTTTGACATTATACGCAACGTCCGCGACCAGAACAGCATGCCCGTATAGGCCCTGCCCCGGAGATTCATATACAAACACATCACCAGGAGCAACTTGTTGAATATCTTTTGGTTTCATCTCGCGCCTCAAAGATGTCGTATTTGAGCAGTCAAATACCTTTGTCAGATAGTTTTCAAACGACGTCCTGTCGGCACCGCTACTGTACTTCTGGTCCCGGCCGGAAACTGCATGGAAATGAATCCGTCCATATTGACCGATGCTCCATAGGTATTCGGCTCTCATCCGCATGACGGCATCCGCGCATTGTTCTGTATTAGAAATCATCGGCATATCCAGTACAGCATATCCAAAATATTGTCCATATGCGATTTTCCCATTATAATACCTCATATGGGCACCCCGCCTCTGAAGTGGAACATGCCTGAGATAATCGCCAAAACTGCCTTCCTCTACCGACACGCGCTCAAATCCATGGGGCATAGATATTTCGCCTATACATTTTCTCCCAGCAGGATTGCTTACCCCGCCCCAGACTATCCAGGCCAGTCCGATAATTATCGCGGCCGGGATAATGCACATAGCGGCTAGGATGATTCTTCGTTTCTTTTTATCATACATAAGTCCAAAGAAGTATTGGTTTTGACTGAGATTTAATGAGTCGTTCCAGGTAATTCATCCCTCTCGAAGACACCGTAATGCAACCTTGACAACTTGCAGAATGCAATGGAATATACCGTTTCCATTTCCACTGATCCACCCAAGTACTGCGATGAATCATCAGCCCGCGCTCGTATGCATTGCTGCAACTCGGGTCAAGCCCCCTAAGGCGGAAACTTCTCCTAAGCTTATAGCCATGGTTTTTGGTCACTTCAAATCTCCCCAGTGAAGAACACTGACTTCCTCTTTTATTGCTGAATACCGGGACAGAAGCGGTACTGCCACCACCGACGCCATGCATTACATAAGTCCTGGCCACAATTCTATTTTGAGAATAATCCCACACAAATAGCCTTGGTGTACCTGATGGTATTGAGTAGTCCAGAAAAAAAGCATAGCCGGTGCTCATCCCGTGACGCTTAGCGTATTTCAACGCTTCTGCCACTCTTTCTTCCAGAGTAACTGTGACGGCGATATTGCTGCTGAGCTCTGCGGAATGTGATGAACAGGACGAAACAGCCAACAGAAGATAAAGGACGAAGGTCCACTTAGCAGAACTATTCATCAGAAGTAAATATCGATATAGTCAGTTACACCATCCGGCGACGGATTTGACATTTCCCTCATCCGCCAGTATTTTCGGGCACCTGCAATTGTAAAATTGTATGTGCCCTTCCTTGTCACCGGTTTTCCTTCATTGATGAAAGAGACTTTCGTTATGATAGTCCCGTTTATCCTGATATGCAGAGGAGATACTATTGTGACGTAGCCATCTATTTTCAGATAATCCCCGTCTGAACCATTTTGGCCGCCTTTGCAATAGATCTTGCCGTCAGGTTTCTCGGAGAATGTCACCTTGCCGAACTTCTTCCAGGAAATCCATTGCAGCGAGCAGAGATGGTCTCCAAGAATGTGAGTCTTTATGGTGTCACGCTGAGCATCAGTAAGTTGGAAGCGGCCCTTTGAATCTTTGGCTACATCAGAAAGTTTCACTCCGAAGTATTCTTTCGCGAGCTGCCCTCTTCCTGATTCCAGCGCAAAGACTTCAGGGTCATAGCCCTTCGCGTTCTGGGCCGATAGCCCCCAGCAAGACGCGCCGAGGACTATGAGCGTAATAACCGCAAACTTTTTCATCGGCTTAACCTCTTGCGTTGGAACCCATAAACATAGCGTCCAGTTCTGACCAGGTAACGTTCCTGGCCGTCACTTTATAGCCCGATGCACTGAAAACGATGGTTACGTATTCTCCGTTTTCAACAATTCGGACATCTACGCCCTCATGAGTAAAATGTGAACGGGAATTGCATTTCTTCTGAACCGCAGCGTATTCCTTCTCGCAAATGTCGGTAATATTGGATGGGATCAGGCGATAGATGCTCTGGGCGTGCTCCATTGAGACGGTGCAATTTAGGGCAGGCATCGCAGTGGACTCAAACGACACTTCTCCCTGGGAAGCACCATTTTCCGGAGCACTGGCAAATGCGCTGAGAGTAAGAGCTGCAGCAATGGCTGCAAGGACAATGACAATAATCTTTTTCATTTTCGTGTTTGTTTATTGGTTGAACAATTACCCTTCTTTCGGGCCTCACATATAAATGCAAGAAGAAAGAACAGGTAAACAAGAAAAACGGGCAAATTATTCCAGAATTGGCGAAATATCTTTTTGTAATTGAGCGAACAGGTTGGCATACAGAGCCTTCCAGGCAACAGGAGAGTTGCTCCTGATACCGGCGACAATCTCCTCTTCCGTCAGCCTGAGCTTGCCTTCCTTGCAAGCGGAAGCGGCAAGGGCTCCCGACTCAAGGTGCCGGCATTCGTCAAGCTGATTCCGCAGGGATGCACGTTCGATAGTTCTGGCGATTGCTTCATCGGCAATTTCGTCTTTATCCAGCATCTGCCGGGCTATTTTCTTGAAATTCTCCATATACCTTTTCTTCGTGCTTTTGGCTACATTCTCATTCTTGAAGCCGCAGAGCGATGCTATTTCCGACATGGACATCTTGTCCCAGTAGAAATACTTCAGGACAGCGCGCTGGTTGGCGGGCATAGAATCCAAAACACGTTCGAAAAATGCCTCCACTCGTCTTGAATCGTTCTCCTCCTCTTCCGGTGTTCCGGGGGCTTGTTCCTGTCCTTCATCACTCAGGGTAACGGATTCGGAGTCCAGGCTCAAAGGTTTCTTCTTTCCTGCATAGCGGAATGCGATTCGCTTGCAGATGGTATAAAGATACCCCTCCAGGTTCAATCCTTCTTCATCAAGCTTTCCGGCTTTGACATTCTCCATCAATGCGATACATGCTTCCTCAAAAACATCGTCAAAAGTAACATCGCTGACATCCTTCATGATGGGACCAAGCTGCTTCTGCATGGCAGCCGCAGGCGAAGAAAACAAATGTTTCCACACCGAATTGGAACCTGCCTTGATTCCGTTTATGAGTTCCTTGCCAGACATCGATTCATTAAGAAATGCATCCAAAAGATAAAGGTAAACACTTTTTTGCAGATATTTTGAAAAAGAAACGGTAACTTTGTATGGATGAAGGATAAGTCCCGCATATGGAAAGCCCTTGGAAAGATAGCATACATACTGTCTTGTATCCTGTTCGTCATCCTTCTCGTCATTGCGGTCGCCGTTCTTGTAAAGACTTATAAACTGGAAACGGTCTCACGGGGAAGAATCAATCTCCACTACTATCTTTTCGCGGGTTTCATTGCGTTCTTTGCTGTTTTTCTGATTCCACGCTTGAGGAACAATTTCCGCTGGCTGATGAAGTTTACTCATGAGTTTACTCATCTTTTCTTCGCCATTATCTTCTTCCGGAAGATCAACCGGTTCAAGGTCGATGCCGAAGACAGCTACGTCTCATACAGCAACGGATGGTTCGGCTATCATTTGATTACCCTTGCACCGTATTTCGTTCCCATATTCACATTGGCTCTGCTCCCTTGGCGTTTTACGACAGGAACAGCAACTCCTGTATTCCTTCACGCAATAGATGCCCTTATCGGTTTCACCTACGCCTTCCACGTTTGCTGCTGGATAAAACAGACAAGGCTCCATCAAACCGACATCACCGGGCCTGGAGTCGTGCTCTCCCTACTGATAATCTCAACCTTCCATATCCTGAACTTTTGCCTGGTGGTCCTTACCCCGTCCAGCGGCGTTGTCCTTGCCATTCAGCGCGTGTTCTGGGACTTCCCGTCATCCTTCATTGCAGGACTTCTCGGATAGTTCAACCGTCCTTTTATCGCGTTTCCCTTCGTAGAAGGCATCCAGTGCTTCGGCAAAAATGTCATCCGGAGAGACCAGGTCGAAGAGTGTCATCGAAGATTGGAACTTGAGTGCATCAATGCTGCTGCCCATAATCTCGTAGATGTCTTCATCCTTATGCGACAATACGGCATTCGTAATCTCCCGAAGGCGCTGTCCAAGGTCTGGATGGGCAAGGTATGCCCTTGCCTCATCCAAATCACGGATTCCATAGAACTGGGCATTGGGGCTATGCCCCAGTCCCTTTATCTGGGGAAAGATGTACCAAATCCAATGGTTCATCTTCCTTCCCTTCACCATTTCAGCCAATGCGGTATCATAACCGAAGCGCTGTCCGTCAAGAAATCTCTCAAGTCCTTCCATTATTCTACGATTTTGCAAGTCTTACCGTAAACAGTCTCCTCCCTCACTGCATCGAGAATCTTGTGGAAGATTCTCGGAAAGTGCAGGTAAACCCTGTCGGCCATCGCCTTAGGGATTTCCTTGTAATAAGCCTCTGCAATTCCACCTGTGATACAGGCAAGGGTGTCGCTATCGCCGCCGAGAGAAACAGCCTTGCGGATGGCGTCCTCGAAATTCTTAGAATCCAGGAAGGCAATGATAGCCTGTGGAACTGTCCCTTGGCAGCTGGATTCCCAATGATAAATGGGATGCCAGTACTCCCAGGTCTTATGGAGGTCGTAACCGTAAGTCTTCTCGATATACTCCCGAATTTCTTCTTTGGTCTTTCCATTCCTGGCCATCCAAATAGCCGCAGCTGTAGCTTGAGCACCCTTAATCCCTTCCGGATGGTTGTGGGTAATGGCGGCCGAAATAGACGCCACACGTTCCGTTCCCTCCAGAGTATCGAAGAACCAGCCTACGGCGCTCACGCGCATCGCGGAACCATTGCCCCACGAGCCATAAGGATGGCGTCCGGTTTTTGATTCATACGGTGCCTCGCCATATTGGTCATCATAGTTGTATAATCCTTCCGGGAAGAATAACCAGGTATGAAACCCTCCGCCGTATCCTCCCATCGGGCAAGGACATTTATGGCCGAATTCGACCATAATGTCCTCCAGCCCTTGATAAGAATGCTCTTTGTCTTTGAGTAGCCAGTACGCGACGGCCATCGTCATCACGCTGTCATCCGTGTAAGCACTGTCACCCATGAATAGAGTGAAATCGTATTCTTTTGTGTTTTGAAATTCGTAGGCCGAGCCCACGGTATCTCCTGTAATTGCTCCTAACATGTCATTATTCTCCGTTAACCAGTCTGTCAAACCGTTCATTCACTCCCACCATCCAGTCCGGCAGTTTCTTCAGGGCAGCGTACACCAGAGAGTCAGGCATCTCCCGGTAGAAGGCATAGGCCATCGGACCTGCAATGGCGGCGAGGGTGTCGGCATCCCCGCCGAGCGCGATGGCCTTCCTGATGCAGTCCACATAGTCGGTGCAGTCCAGGAAACAGATGATTGCAGGGCCCACCGTCCCGGGACAGGTCGAGTTGAAGGTGAACCCGGGATGGATGTCCACATAACTGAGGCCCGCCCACTCGGGATAGTACACTTCAAGGATCTTCTCCTTCAGCCACTCCTTGTCCGCTCCGCCCTTCAGATGGTAGATGGCAAGGGCCGTCGCGACAGCCCCCTTCACGCCTTCCGGGTGATTGTGCGTCGGTATCGCTGTCTCAGTGGCCATGCGGATGCATTCATCCTCGCCAGAAGCCAGCCACCCCGCCGACGAGCAGCGCATCGCCGATCCGTTCCCGAAGCTCCCGTACGGAGCCATGTCATGTGTGGCGAGCCACTTCTTGAACTGCCCACCGAATCCGGCATCACGGTGCTCGTTCCCGCATTTCCATAGATTGAAGGCCATGTCCTTCCCGTCCAGGAAGGCTTCGGCACAGGCGAAGGTGAGGACCGTGTCGTCGGTGAAATGGGCCCTGGAGCTGAAGAGCTTCACGGCGTCATAGTCCTTCGTCCTGTGACTGCGTCCCTCGTACGCACTTCCCGCGATGTCCCCAACCGCGGCGCTCATGAGATAGTTTTTCATATCCTGACAAATTTACACTTTATTTGCGAATTGTACTCCCTCGCTCTAGACCAGCCCTCGCGTCTCAAACTCCTTCCAGAATACCAGTGGATAATGGATATTAGTCACATTAATACCTTCTTCCAGATAGTGGGAGATGAATTCCGGATCATATCCACCGTGTCCGCAGCCAATCGCGGTCAACAGAAAGGTCATTTCAGGATGTGCCTGAGCAAATTCGACCAACCGATGGAAACTCTCTGCAATCTCATGAGGGCCAATACCGGCTCCAACCGTAGGGATGGCATAAGACTGTCCTTGCATCCCTTCTGCAACACCCATCTGAGCGCCAAACTTTTGGACTGCCACCCATGCCGCACCGCCATTATGATGGCCCATATCGTTGCTCCCAAAAACAAAGACTTCATCAGGGGCCAAATATTTAACTTTAGCCGGTGTCACTCTGTCCGCATAAGATGCATTCACCGGCGGCTCCTCGTAATATTCAGACGCAATTCTGGATTCATACAGTTTCTGCTCTTCCCAAGATGCCATCGGCCTGGCCATGCTGAAATCATGCATTTTCTGATAATGCCGCCCGCGCGCTCGACGCTCTTTCTCGAATACAGCCATTGTCTCCTCTTCCGTCTTTTCAAATTTAACCACATTTGTAATGGACAGACTCACTGTAACTCCTTGGACATCATGGTCCGTTCCCATATAGGCAAATGACCAGCCTTCGCCTTTCAGATGCTCAATCAGAGCCCGAATGGCAGATAAGCTATACTCATGAGAGCTGTTCTCCAAACCATCTGTAATGATAGTTACAACGACAGAATAGTTTTCATCTTCCTTTAGTTCGTTCTGGAGCTTTGTCAACGTCCTTCCAACCGCGTCATATAGCGGAGTGCAAGCCCCCGGCACGTAGGTTTCATCTGTCAGAATCTTCGCGACTTCCGGATCTGCATTCCAATATACTTCGTCAATAGATGTGCTGTCAAATAGAACGAGTGTAATAAACTGTTCCTGCGTTTCAGCGTATTGCTTTTTAGCCGCCTTCACTCCGCCCAGGACTTCGTTGTACCCCTGAATGGCCGGACGTTGAATATCCCACATAGAACCGCTGCGGTCCATGATAATTACATTGTAAACTTTGGTTTTGCTGCTTGTCTTTTCCATGATGTTGTGGGTTTTAAAATTATTAAATGCGTCATTGTGACGCAAAAGTACAAACAATATTTCTTTCAAACAAATTTTTCGTGTATTTTTGACACAAAATTTTGCATTTCGCTCAAAATGGCCTATCTTTGCCACCGATATGGGTAAGAATTATACATATGTGAAGGGAGCGGAGTTCCCCTATCAGTACAAGTATGAGCACATGGCGGTCACCACAGACTGCGTTATTTTCACCTACGAAGACTGGACACTGAAAGTCCTTCTGGTCCGTCGAGGCGGAGAGCCCTACAAAGGCGAATGGGCCTTCCCTGGAGGATTCCTCAAGAACGATGAAACGGCAAAAGCCGGCGCCATTCGGGAATTGTGGGAGGAAACTGCCCTGGAGACATCGGCCATCCGTGAATTGGGCGTTTTCTCCGACCCTGGCCGCGACCCCCGCGAGCGCGTCATCACCATTGCCTACTACGCCCTCATCAAACCCTCAGAAGTTGTTGGCGGTGACGATGCCGATGAAGCCGCCTGGTTCCCCATTCAAAAGCTGCCGCAACTTGCCTTCGACCACCAGCAGATCTTCGACGCTGCCATGGAGCGCCTCAAAAGGGACATCCATTTTGAGCCTGTCGGCTTCGACCTCCTGGACGAAGAATTCACCATCCCGGACCTCCAGCGCCTCTACGAAATCATCCTCGGCACCAAGTTCGACCGCCGTAATTTCCAGCGGAAAATCATTGCCTCCGGCATTCTGGAGGAAGTTCCTAAAGATGAAGAGCCGGTCATTGAAGCCTGTGCAATGCCCGAGCCTATGATGGCATCACGGGTTATGGCCGACATGGACTGTGAAATGGCTACCCCTAAGATGATGATGGCCGAAGAAGCCCCCAAGTCCAAACGCCGTCCCGGCCGCATCGCATCCCTTTTCCGTCTCAACAAAGCTAAATATGAGGCGATGAAAGAGGAAGGCGATAAGTTTGAGTTCTAAAGCAGTCCAGACAGCATTCCTTGAGCGCATTTGAGTCACTGGGTTTTTGCTAGGTTTTTTGGGGGTAATCTTCTCAACATACCGTTTGTATGTACTTGTATCAAGAATACGGTTTTTGGAAATTACTTGGAGCTAATGTCGGTTCCGCATTTGGAATGATATTATGGGTGTGCATTGCTGCGCTTATTGCACGGCAAATTGAATTCCGCTTATTTGGCGAGAATAATGTCGTAAAAATGCCAAGAAAAATCAATGTGGCGACCTTACTTGTTTTACCTTGTATCATATCGAGTCAATTCCAAGGTGTTGCGGTTCGCATAGCGAGGGTAATGGCTTCACCAACGAGAGCGAGGTCGGCAAGGAGATAGTGGCTCTTTCTATTCCATGAGAGAGTGGTTCCAGCTATTTCGCCGGTCTTAAGTAAACGGCGGCGCAAATCCCATTCCTGGAAGTATGTGCAAGGACCGATGCCGAATGCGGTTCCGGTAGGGCTGAGACCAATGAGGATGGCTCCGGCATCGATGTCGAAGGCAAAGAGAGGAGACTTGTTGGAGTATTCCTTGAAGCCGCATACAGGTCGCTTTTTGAGGAACTGCGCCTTGAACTTCTCATACTGGTCCCTGGCAAAGTCCTCATTGACAAAAGTGAGGTAGTAGCAACTGAGAGCCGTATATGAGCCCTTGACCATCACACAACTGGGGCCATCATAGTCATATATTACCATTGAAGCAATGATTCCTGATGACTCTGACAGGTGATTCTTTTTCATGTTATCCAGCCACTTGGCGACCGTTGATTCATACATGCCGCCATATTCCTTTGAATATAGCTTTAGAGCCACGATGGCTACCAGCATATCAGGGATGTAAACATATTCGCCCGGATATGTTTGAAGGTTGAGCCCCGGGCTAGCCAGAAGACGGCGGTTCATTGTAGCGCAAAGGGAATGATAGAGATTGTCATATCGGCTATCACCGCCCACTTGTTTATAACCAGCAATCATCCATGCTAAATGACTTAGGTAGGAGATGTGACTCTTGTTCCCCTCAAGGGTCATCAACGGGTCTTCCCCCCAGCGCTCAAGATCATACCGGCGCAGTTCAGGGGACATAACAATCTTTATGAGACTATCTATACTGGTAACTGCTTTTTCTTGCGTCTCCGGATATAGCTGGGCCATATTGACCAGGGAGGCAGAGAGCATTGAACAGGAGTACAGTGCCCACTCGCCTTGGAACTGAGGACCTACAACGGCAGGCATCCTGTCAATGAGCTTTTGGGGCTCTGTTATGATTTTCTCTAGCAAGTAATTCATTCGCCGTAAAAGGGAGGTTCTCTCGGACTTGAATGACCCGATACTCATGGTACCAACAACCACCCACAATACTTTCAAGACCACCAAAGCGGCTAGAATCAGCAGTACAATCTTCATTCTTTTTCTCTTTTTTGCGCGAATTTCCTGATAGTCTTTTTCCATGACTATTATAGCTTTTTAATCATCATCGTGAGACATTAGTGTCCACTAAAAAATTATATATAGGTCTTTGAAAATATTGATAGT
>ERZ842401.6637-NODE-6637-length-12288-cov-4.766043_pt1 | contig 12288 bp, 7 predicted proteins | sample MGYA00521270_ERZ842401 | MGnify/ENA primary metagenome ERZ842401 (study PRJEB31892, sample SAMEA3878208) | bioreactor metagenome | biome: Moose rumen | place: Sweden | collected 2011-10 | study: EMG produced TPA metagenomics assembly of the PRJEB12797 data set... | reverse complement strand
AGATACCGCCCAAAAAGACCAGTATGGCAGGCTTCTTCAGAAACCTCCGCCTCATAGCCCTTAGGAAGACCTCCGGAAGCCGAACGGACAAAAAAGTCAAAGGCTTTGGCAGCATATACAGAATCGTATGAAAAATACCCAAGTTCCAACTTCCGCCCCTCAAGATTGCAGCATAACTTCTTCATAGCCAGAATGCTGCGGTTAGGGTCCAAAGATTCCAGAACTTTGTTTACTTCTCCGCCCGGGTTGGCAATGCTCTGGCAGAGCAGGGCAGTAAAATCACCGTCCATGGTGCTCAGGGCCGCCCCCTTGGCAACATAGACGGATTTTACCTTTTCAAATGCTTGAAGCGCAACCGAGTCCGCCGCCAAAGCCTCACCGGACGGCGGAACTACGGTAACCGTTGCCCTATGCCCGTATTCTTTTACAGTCAGGCATAAAACCCCTGCCAGCACAGCCGCCACAGCTGCGCAAATCCAGGCCCGGCGGCCCACCATCCTCCAAAATACCCGGCTGCGAGGATTCACCTGTTACTCGGCGTCTGCAAGTTGAGTCAGAGCATCTGCTGCGGCAGGAATCTCTTCCTTTACGGAGCCAAACAGCTGAACTGCCTTCTTATAGTCTTTTGTAAGAGCTGCATACACGGCCTTTGCGTATGTAAAATACGGGGCCTGGGCACTTGTGCCGTTGTCAGATACCTTGCTGAGCAGTTCACCGGCCCTCGTAAGGTTTCCTACGCTCATGGCTGAGTTTGCCGCATTAACCAGGGCTACCTCGCTGGCAGGATACTGGGCCAGGGCCTTTTCCATAATGTAGTTGAACTCCGCACTGCCTGCTTTGCAGGTGTTTGCAGCCATAAAGAATTCGTTCAGGCTCAAGTCTTTGGGGTTAGACTCAATCTTGCTCTTAATCTGATTTATATCTACGTAAGGCACTACTTCATAATCCACTACATAAGCCGCCCTTCGCAGAGCCGGATAGCACTCGTTCTTAATCTGCCTGTACTGTACCGGATATGCAGAGGCAATCTTGCGGTCTTTTGCATCGGGTTTCAGTTCTCCTCTGGCTATTTCCAGAATCTCGTCTTTGTTTTCAACAGACGATGCCTCAATCCACTTGCATACACCGTCCCAGTCCTCTGCCACATACTGGGTGGCAACAGGTATCTGCTTGTCTGCAAGAGCCTTGGCCACAACAGCTTTCAGACTTTCCGTACGGGCCTTTGCCAGCCTTTCGTTAACTGCATAACTTCCGTCCGGCGATGCATAGCCTGTAAGGGATATGCCTTTTACGCTGTACTCAGAGCTGTTGTCTTTGAGGGTGTTTACAAGATCCACAATCTTCTGGATTTCAGCTGCATTGTCTTTGTAGCTCTTAACTACGGTGCTCCGTCCTACGGCATAGGACAGATATGCCTCTCCCTGCTCGGCGCGGTTCTTTACGGCCTCGGCTACGGGCTGTACATATTGGAAATCGGGGCTGAACTTGAAGTCATTCTTTGCATAGGCCGCCAAAATTTCAACTCCCTGGCCCAGAACGTTGTTGCAGCATCCCTTGCAAGTCTGTCTGAGCAGCAGCTGGCTCTTGTCCATCCATTTCTGGTAAGGAACGCTTGCAGAATAATGCTCCGTAGGATTTGCCTTCTTGGCATTCAGGAGTTTGTATATCTTTCCGCCCTGCCTTCCGCGGAGGCTTCCGTCGTCTCTGGGGGTTCCGTTTTCTCTCACATACTTGTAGTAACGCTGGCTGCCGTAAAGTCCAAGAGCCGGAAGCTCAACTACATTTGTACCGTCCGTAATAACGGGTACAATGTCCAGACTCTCGTTCTTGGCCACCGTTGCAGCAGAATAGTCTATATCCATAGAAACATTCATGTTGCTTCCTTCAGGAGCAAGGGTAACGTTGCTGGCCGCAACTCCCTTGGTGAACACATCGCCGGTGCGGTTCACGGGCTTTTGTGCAAATGCTGCACCTACAAAGGCCAATGCAGCTACAATCAATATATATCTTTTCATAATTTCCTGGATTTTAGATTGTTAGAATAAGTAAACCAAACTCAGCGCAAGCTTTGTAGGGCCAAAGAAATGGCGGTCAAAGTTTTTTACATAAGGAGTATGTGCGTTCACCGGCTTATACTTGTCGTACTTGGTGTACATATAGCCTGCCGCTACTTCAAACTCCAGGTTAAGATGTCTGGAAAGAATCCAGTCATGCCCCCAGCCTACACCTACTCCGGCCATCCAGCCTTCGTAGCGTTTGTCTTTCATCTTCTCAAAGTCTGCATCCAGAACCTTGAACTTCAGAAAATCAATGTTGCCCACATCATACATTCCGCCCATTGCATGCACTGCAAAGAAGTTGCCTGCAAAGCGGTCGCAGGTCCAGTAACGGAGCTCCGGCTGCACCATCCAGTGCTTCCAGCGTCGCCCTTCAGGAAAACGGAAAGGATTAAAGTTTCCGGACACGTCCATGGTCCATCTGTCACTCAGCCCAACCTCAAGGCCCAGATTCAAAGTGGCGGTAGCGTCGTAGAGCAGATTGCTCTTGAGGGCCGCCTTCTGTCCGTTTGCATTGTTGGCAAAGCAGACAAGCAGCACAATAGCTGCGGCAAAAACAGTCTTGATCTTCATATCTTAAAATTTATCGTTGCAAAACCACAGAATCCAAAGATAGGAAATTATCCTCAATCCAAGAAAACACGGCTACCTGAGAAGAAAATCTATGGCAGAAGAAACATCCGCGTCTTTGAGGAGAACTTCGGCATTGCGGTCCAGAACATACACAGACGGAGTATGCCTCATGCTGTACAGCTGACCGCCTCTCAAGCTCCCTCCGTCCGAAGCTACAGCCCAGCTATCCGGCATCAGGTCAAGCACATCGGCAACATTCCCCTCCGTACAGACAGCCAGAACAGCCATTTCACCTTCGGCAACGGCACGGCTCAGCACCGCAGAATATTTAAGCCGGGTAATTCCTCTTATGCAATCTGCACAGCCGGCAGAAAAGAACACCAGCATAACAGACTGCCTTTCTGCAAGTTGCCCTATCATCCCGTATAGGCTTTCGGGCCTGCCTCCCATGGTCAGTGCAAAGTCTTCCGCCTTGCTGCCCACCATGTTCCGCCTAATGAGTGCAGAAAGGTATTTTTCGCGGCTCTTTTCTATCTCAGCCATGTCTGTCCGTCTAATCTTGTGGGCAAAAAAATGCAGCAGCAGACTTTCGTTGTAGTATGGGCTTTCCACCGAATAGAAGTATTTTTCCGCCGCTGCCATAAAAAAACCATAGACATCTGAGCCTGATTTCTGACCGGAAGCATCCCGTAAATCTACCTCCAAAGCCCTGTCCATCAATATATTCACAGCCTGCACAACTGCCGGTTCGGAGGCCGCCGGCAAAAGGGTGAAGAACTCGGCAGCCTTCTCTTCCATCGCTGAGAAACCTTCTTCTTCCCCTACGCTTTGCGGCACTTCATACAAAGCCGCATCCGACAGATTTACAGAGGCCCAAAAATGCACCGCTGCGGAATCTATACGGCTCTGCATGATTTCTGCCTTGTCCTGCGCCATGCAATCTGCCCCCAAAACACTGCAAAAGCACCACAGCACAGCAAGGCAAACAGCCCTTAAATCCAGCCTGTTCTTTGTAAAAACTTCCATTCTGCCAAATATTTCAATGGCAAATATAGTACAGTTTTTTAATTTACTCCGTATAGACGCCTACGGCATCTCCGAAGTACTTGATTTTCAGGAACAGGCCCACACCATCTGCACGGTTGGCCGGTGCCCTGAGAGGACGGATGTCGTCAAAGTAAACGGTATAAATCTTTGCGGAGTTATCCTCCACCAGATATCCGCTACCGTCTGATATCATAGGTTTTGACACTATGTTGAAGAAATACCAGTAGTTCCAAGGCGAACCGGCAGGCCTGGTATTCCACTTGTTGGCAGTTGTTACAAAGGTCATTCCGCCAAGAACTTCATCGTCAAGCGTATTTCCGTTTTCGGTTCCTGCCATTTCCACGCCGATATCCGTACCCTCGCTGCCACTGACCTCATACTTGAACGGACTGAGCGTAATAGAAGCCATCCTTACCTTTACCGGTAACAGTCCTGATGGGCAGTTGCCCGGAAGACGGAAACTCATCTTGTAGGTAGGACAGGTTGTGGAGTTGACGGTGCGGCTTTCTCCGGTAGCTTCAAGAGTAAGGGCTGTAGCCCCCTCCGGCAAGAAACTGAACTGGTCTATGGTATAGATATGTATCTTTCTGGAAAGACCTGTTTCTTTATGCATCAGATCTATGACTCCGCTCTGCAGAGTGCTGTTTATAGATGTTCCGAGTGTAAATGTAACAGTTCCTCTTCCGGTGGTTGAATTATAGCTTGCCACAGTTACGTCATTTGCCGCAAACGAAGCATCCGGCGTGCTTTCCCAAAAGGCCAAAAAGTCAGATGCTGTAGTGGAAGCAATGGAAGCGCTGGCATCCGTAGCCAAAAACTCAAAGTTGATGGTCTGCTGCACCCCCGTACCACTCTGGTACATCTTGGAAGTACCTCCGTCTAAAATCCTCAGCTCATATTTTCCGTCCGTAATGTCATCTACCTTATCATTTATGGTAACGGTACGGTTGTTTTCATATTCATCGCTGTCTACGGCTTCCATAAAAGTCCTATGCCCCATACCCTCCCAAGGCATGGAAGTTATGTTCAGTATGAATACATGATTCCTGAGCAGTGTGAGCGGCTGATTGTCACTATCCAGAAGCATCAGCGTATGATATTTGGTCACCTGGTCAGATTCTGCCGTACTGCCGGCATGCTTCTGGTATTTGACTCTCAGGATAATCTTCGGAGGATCGTCCGCAGAGTTATAATCCTCAAACAGATACATTCTGGCAGCCAGATTGTTGAATACATGGGCACTGTTTTCCCTGTCCCACCTGTAAACATTCATCATCTGGCTTTCATCAGTAACCGTAAAGCGTGCAGCATCGCTGAGAGTGTAAGGAGAAAGCCTGCCGTCGTCTATTGCAAGCGTACTTTCGTTTATGTACCCTGCATAGTGGTCTGAACTGTTATTGGGGTTGTACGGTGCTAAAAATCCCTTTGTCAGTCCGTTGGAAATTATCCAGTCTATCTGCAGAATCCTATACTGGTTACCTGTCAGTTCAGGGGTGTCGTTCATAGCTCCAAACTGCACGCGCGCCCTGTCTCTGATAAGGTGTACCATGCTGCCATCTTTCTTGACATAGCTGGTGTCTTTATCGCCGTTAGGCAGCTCTGTTATTTCCATAACGCTCAGCCAGTTACGCAAATCAGCGGCATTGTTTTCCGCATGGAAACCCCAATATGCAATGGTCTTTTCCGATGTGTCGCACGCCAGTTTTGCGCTTCGCATCAGCACAGTTTCCATATTTCCGGTAAGATCATATCCGGGCTTATGACTGCTGGCATTTGCTATAAAGTGTATTCTTGCCGTATGAGCCGGAACTGAACCTGTAAACAGCTCTCTTCCAAAACATTCAGAATGTCCATCGGTAAAGTAGCCCTCCGAGTTTTCGAGTGTGGCCTCCCTATATCCCAGATAAATACCCTCTCTTGTAAAGCAGAGCATGGTAAGGTTCTTTACATAATCTGTGGTATCCTCCACTCCGCCTACCACGCTGGCCTTGGTCTTTGCCCTTCCTCTTTCTCCGCGTAGGTTGAAAGACAGTCTTACCGGCATATCGGCCTCCGAATCTTCCTGAATAACATCTGGTTCATCCGGAACAAGAGATTTCTCGGAACAGAACTGCATCAGCAGCGCTGATGCTGTCAAAAGCAATATAACCTTATATCTTTTCATACTCATTCTTTTTCTCAGCGATTGTTTCCCTCCCTCTTCTAATCTCCGTTAAGTGCCTGTATTTCTGCAAGTGTCAAATCCCTCACACAGCGGATCCAAGTGCTTCTCTGGTCTGTGGCTGTTGGCGTGTCATTATTTTTACCGCTTCCAAGATCGCTGCAGGTACCACTGAGATTCCAATAATATCTGCTTGTAAGTACTTCCACCATTGTTGTACCGGAAGTATATTCTCCGTCTTGATACTTGATTATGACACCTATTTCACCTGCTGTTGGTAAACGCCAATTTTTATATTCATAACCGTCTGTACCAACTTCCATATAAGTGGCGCAATGGTTCTTTGCCAAAGTAAAGTTAGCTTCCGTTTCACCCTCTAGAGTACTTGTATTGTATTTAGTTATCACTCCTAATTGTGAAGCCAACATAAAAGCAGGAGAAACAACATTATCGTTTGAAGCATTATCTGTAAGAGTTGGATAACCAATAACATAATCATCGCTGGCACTTGTTATCTGAATTACATACATACTTCTGTTAGTATAATTAGCATTATTCCCTCTGCTTGGTGTTGTATTGGTAATATAATAGCCATGTGTACCTATATAGTCTGAACTTGTACCTGTATCTTGTGCGTTGGTGGGGTAGTTTATGTAGTATATAGAGCCGTTATAGTAAACCTTAGCCCTGAAAACATCATCTCTGACATATCTTTTGCCTGAATTATAAGAGCCCCAAACTACCCAAGAATAGTTATCACCATCGGGAATTCTTGAAGACCATAAACCTTCGATTCTCTGGATGTTATCCATTGGGAAGTGATGGATTGTAACGTCTTTGTACAGGCCGGATTCATTGAGTTTCACACGGAAGGTAATGACCTTTACTGCACGGTTGTCCAAAGCCTTGGAACGGACAGTTATGATGCCGTCTGTAGTAACCGTTATCTGGGTAAGCTCAGAATTTGCCGTGCCGGACGGAGCATAACTTATTATGTTGATGTCTTCTGCTCCGTCAGGAGAAGAAGGGGTCTTGTAGATACGGTTTGTAATACCCGAAGTGGTGGAAGAAGAACCGGTAATATCTACAACAGTGCCCTGATAGTTTTCATAAGAGACATTTACGGAAGAAAGGTCTATATCTACAAACCTGCCGTCGTCTGTAGAAACAGAAGCGTACCAGTTCAAGTCCACCTTTTGGACACCGTCGCCCTTGAGAGTATATTCAGTAGGATAAACCGTAAGGTATTTAACATCAGAAAGCCTTACAACCGTAGCCTCGTGGCTCATGTTGGTTTCTGTCCAAGGAACCACATGATACTCAATCCTGAGCTGCATGTCGGCAGGCTCAAGTTCCTCGTTTTCAGCGCCCCATGAAGCAATTGTAGCATCAACTAAGTAGATGTTGTTCCTAAGGATACCCACATCTCCGATAGCCTGCTCGTCGCAGACGGGAATATGGTAGTATGTTGTTTTCTGCGTCGTGTTCAGAGGATCCGCAGGATCATCTTCGTTCATGTAGGTATATCTGATAGACACCAGAAGATAAGGAGTCTTGGTGTAGTCTGCCCACTTGAATGGAGCAGAGTAAGTGACAACCTGATACTGGTAAGCAGAAGGATCGCCTTCCATGGTGTAGAGAGAACCTGTCTTGAACGGAACAGTATTGTAAGGGTTACCCACATTGTCCATGTCCAATGTGTAAGTGCCGGATGCAATGTCCGCCGTTTCAAAGCCAAAGTGAACATAGCGCCACATAGGAGCACCTGCACTCCAGTGGTTTGCAGTAAGTTCATCATTGACAAAATCAGGGTCCATATTCAGGTTTACCACAATTTTTGATACGGCACGCTTAAGGTCAACATCTATTATCTGGTCACCGGCTTCAGGTTCAGGCTGCCAGACGGTGTCGCCGTCCATCAGGAAGGCCTTTGTATTGGTGCGGCTCGTTCTTACCACAACAGGCTCCGTTGTATAGAAGCGGTCCAGAGTGCCGTCGTATGTAGAAAGCGCCTTCAGTTCAGCCAGATTTGCAGGAACCGTAGAACCGCTTTCTCTGTAGCTGTAATGATCCAAAAGAGAATGATTGCAGGAATGGGTGTGAGGGTTGTTTGCCGTAACATACACATGATACTGTGTGTCAGGGTCATAGTTAGCCGCATCAGCAGCCCAGTTGGCATTCAGCAGGTGCTTGGCCTTTTCCAGAAGACCTCCTGGTTCGTCGGTATCCAGAATGGCATCGGCATCTTCCTGAGAAAGATGGTACTGACTGATCCACGGAGTAGATTCAGCAGCCCCCTCAACCATTACAAAAATATCCAAGGTTTCAATGAGGGTTTCATGCAGCTCAACACGGGCATCCACATCATCTCCGGCCGAAATGCCTATATCCGTATCGTCAACCGCCTTTGTTTCAGATATGGTGTTAGCCCCGTCGTCAAACAGTTCAGGCAGCAGAAACAAGGTGCCCTTTACAATTGGCCTCAGTTTCTCTTCCTTAATACAAGAAACTATTGCAGAAAGCATTGCACACAATGCCAGCGCAACAAATAAAACCCTGTATGTTTTGTTCTGTTTCATCAGTCTTCCGGATATTGCCAGAACGGTGAAATACCCCCGTACTGGCTGAATAAATTGTCTTTGTTATCTTCGTAATCGGCGGCGGACACTCTCCTTAACCTTATGAAGTTATGTGCATCGTCCCCCGGAAACTCACTGGAGAACGGCACAAAGAAAGGCACCATTCCGGACGGAACGGAAACAAGCGACATAGAAACTATAGAAGCCTCATCGCCAGGATTGGTTGCATCCTTTGGCACTATCCAAACGCTGAACATGTGAGAACCGGCAGACAGTTCGTATGTCTGAGAATCCCATACGGTAGGCTGAGGATGGTCGTCATCCTGAATTACAAAACGGAAAAAGTCATTGTCTATCTGAAGCCTCAGCGGGTTAGGATAGAGAGTGCTGATGGTAAACTTGGTGGAGTAGCGCGGGGTAACTCCATCGTCAAGCCAGCCGTATGCCGTTGCAATCCAAGTATTTGTCCAATCGTTTGAATCCATGGAAGGAGTATAGCGCAGATATGATAAATAACTTACGTCCGTATGGCCGGCCGTAGTATATGTAAGCCTGTCGTTGCCTGCTGTCCAAGGCAGCACAGACGGCCTGAGAACCAACTTTCCTCCAACAAAGTAGGCATATACAATCCAGATATGGTTGCGGGTAAAGTCTCCTTCATCCTCCATCTCAAAAGTTGCAGTCTTAGCCCTTCCGCCAACGGTATAGTTTATCACTCCGGAGAGTTTCTTGTCAGTTTCCCGAAGGTATATGGTCTTCCATTCTGTAAGCTTATTGTCTGCAACTGCAGAAGTCAGACGGGAGTCATAGTCGTCGGCAGTTTCAGTGGCATTGGTTCCATGTCTGAATATGAACTCAGAAGGGTTGTTGTTAACAATAATCTGAGACGACGACGGAGTGCCGAGCCCAACCGTAGAAGAAAGGTAACCGCTTACCTTGAAGTCGTTGTCCGAATCGTTGAACACATATTCACTTGCAGAAAACATCTCCTGGGCCGCGCTGTTCAGCTGTATGCCTGTGATATTGAAGAATCCGTCCTCTATGCCCTCGTCCATCCTGCAGAGCAGAAGGCGGAACTTGCTCACCGCCCTCTTCAGGGTAACGGTGGAAACAGAAAGCACCGGAAACGAGCCGGATATTGCAACGTCCTTAATTACGCCCGAATACGGCAACCCCTCATCAGGAACTGTTTCCTGAAGAGTGGATATTCCAAAGAGATCTCCGCTCATTGCCAGATTATCCAGCGTACCTCTGGTAACATTCTTGGACGGAGTAAGCGAAACCGATGCCGGATTTGCTATTGCATATACATCCACATTCGGCTTGTTCTGTACAATGTCGTCAAATATGGCCTGCTCGGCTGCATCCTCGCTGGTAAGGCTGATGGAGAACCTTGCTACAGAACCTCCGTTCAGGTTATACTGTTCTATCTGCGCAGAAGAAATCTCAAGGTATGCAAAGGCAGTAGCCGTAGCCTCACTCTGGGAATGCCTGAACACCCATACGGCAATGCTGCTCAGCGCCCGCTCTGCCTGACTTGCAGAAACGTTTCCTACATCCGCCTTGGTTACCGTTGGCTGAGGCACACGCAAAGATATGTACAGATGCGGTTCCTCAACATCGTCAATTACGGAATGCTTGTGGCAGCCAACTGCAGATAAGAAGACAAAGCCCAATAAAGCCATCATAAGCACTCCGGAACCTCCTAAGCGCCCCGAGCAACTCCTGCAATTCTTTGTGAATATGTCTGTTGTCTTTCTCATCTTTATTTTTTATCGCGATAGTTTTCAGTATAGTGGAACATTCTTGGGATCTGCCAGTATCCAGTCAACCTGCACTTGAACTCCGATTTCCAACTGCGGATCCTGAAGGTTGGGAATGCAGCTGTATGCATTTGCCAGAGTGTTGACCTTAAATGTGACAGTTGTCTTGTAGTCCTGCTGGAACACACTTGATGTCAAGGTAGGATCTGTGGCCGTACTCTTCTTGATTTCTCCTATCAAGTAGAAATGACTGCCTGTTGGAATATTTCCCGAAGCTCCCACAAAGGCGCTGCCGCAGTTGTTCTGGAATTCCAGCACTACTTTGACATCTTCCTCAGTAACAGTCTGCAGTACCAATGAATATATATTCCCCGATTCTGCACTGCTGCTCAGATAAACCGATGTACCGGATGTGCCGTTGCTGAGAACATTGTTGTCGTAACTGAAGTACTCATCGGCATCTGCAAACGGAGCAAATGAAAAGTTCTGCCTGTGCTGCCCGCCTATGATTATTCCCGTAACCGGAAAGTTGGTTGTTCCAACAGTTATATCTGTTCCTTCGGCATCATCCAAAGTTGTACTGGTGGTCTTGTCCAGTTTAGCCTCAAGCAACGCAGTACCATATTGCAGAGGATATTCAACAGCAACCGCCTTGGAGCTGCTCGTTACCGTTCTTCCAAGGGTGTAAGCAGACAAAATATCGCTCCAGTTGCTGTTTGTAGAAACATAGTTGGTCTTAATGGTATTCTGGTCGTCGGCCGAAGTCTTTATGGTGCTGTTTACAAAATACCACAAAGACGGCGGATAACAGTACTTTTCCACCGGAGCCAAGGCTATGTTTACACTGGATGTTTCAACAACTTCAAAAGCCGAAGTGGTTGAGTTCCAATAGAGTGCTACGGAGCCATCGGGAAGCCCGTAGCTTGCCGGAAATCCGCTCAAGGTGGAGTTTGCATTGATTGTGTCTATGCAGTTGTTTATATATGTTACAATGGAGGCTCTGTAACGGTTATAGAACTCGTTGTATGTAAGTCTGGTTCCTGAATTATTGCTGTAAGGCGTATAACCGTTTATGTTCGGATAATTGCCGGTATTGTAGTTGTCAGTTGCTGAAAGCCCCTCTTTCAGTTGGTTAAGTATGTTCAGTATTGCAGTACCGGAAGCCGAAAAAGGATCTCCGTCCGTTTTTCCGGCAGGAATATTCTTAAGTCCGTCTCTGAGGTTTGTCAGATTTGTGCTTGCCCCCGTAACATCAGGCCACAGCACTGAAGTAGTGCGGCCCGTGTAGGTATTGTTCCTTCTGGAATAGAAATTTACTACAAATGCGGTAGTATAAAGGCCGTTCAGAAAAGCCGCCATCTGCTCTGCAGAAGCGTACAGGTCCGGCAGATCGGAGGCGGAAACTATAGGTTCCGGAGAAAATGTTATGTCGTTGGCTATGAGGTCATCGGCCACATTCATTGTCAGAGAGCCGTTACGGTGTTTGTATTCAGGGGTACCGGAAGTCACTCCTGTTGTATTGTCCTTGGCCCTGCCGTAAACCAGCATGGAACTTACTCCCTTGGGGATATACACGCTGCGGTAAAGATGGGCCTTGTTGTTCAGAACCAGTGCAAGCGAATCTGCATCATGAGATGCCACGCCGGCTCCCTCCTTAATCGTATTGTACGGCAGTTCCAGCTCAGACGAGCGGGTATCGCCGGCGGATACTTGCGTTGCCACATGGAACGGAAATATCCTCAGCATCTCAATTCCGCGGAAAGATGACTGTTGATTGTCCGCCTGCGCAATTGCAGACATTGTCTTTGTTGCAGGCGTTATGTCTTTGGTTATGTTGAAGGCAAGTGACAATCCGTCAGATGCGGAAGTCTTTTCGGTTGCATTGTCCTCCAAGCCCGAAGAAGTTTTGCTGCACGACAACAAAGCAGCGGACAGCACTATTGCAAATGCCATCGCCGAGAACCTATGTAAACTCTTTATTGTCATGCCTGCTTAATTATTAGTTTTAAATCCTTTCCGGCAGGATTTACGCCGTAACTTTCTTGTTTTTTATAGTATCGGGTCATAATGTCCTCCGGGGTTCCAGTCCAGAGTTACGCTCACGCCAA
>ERZ842401.6635-NODE-6635-length-12291-cov-4.212406_pt1 | contig 12291 bp, 11 predicted proteins | sample MGYA00521270_ERZ842401 | MGnify/ENA primary metagenome ERZ842401 (study PRJEB31892, sample SAMEA3878208) | bioreactor metagenome | biome: Moose rumen | place: Sweden | collected 2011-10 | study: EMG produced TPA metagenomics assembly of the PRJEB12797 data set... | reverse complement strand
AGGCACGCGTGCAGTCGCGCATCATCATGACCCCGGAGAACGCTAAGCAGTTGCTGTTCGCGTTGCAGCAGAACATCAGCAACTACGAGCGCACATTCGGCGAGATAATCCAGCGCAAGGCCAAGAACGCACAGAACGACGGTATCATGGACTTTCCGTTGCCCAAAGGTCAAGCATAAGAACCATTAGAGAAAAGCGATGAAACATCAGTTGCTAATCTATAACACAAGAAACCGTAAGAAAGAGCTGTTCGTGCCTCTGAACGAGAACGGCGTGGTGGGAATGTACGTGTGCGGCCCTACGGTGTACGGCGATCCGCATTTGGGTCATACCCGTCCGGCGATCACGTTCGATGTGCTGTTCCGCTACCTGAAAGAGTTGGGCTATAAGGTGCGCTACGTGCGAAATATCACCGACGTTGGGCACCTTGAGCACGACGCCGACGAAGGAGAGGACAAGATAGCGAAGAAGGCTCGGCTGGAGCAGCTCGAGCCGATGGAAGTGGCGCAGTACTACACTAACCGCTACCACGCGGCGATGCAGGCGCTGAACGTGTTGCCTCCGAGCATCGAGCCTCACGCTACGGGTCATATAATCGAGCAGGAAGAGCTCGTAAAAGAGATATTGGCGGCCGGCTTGGCGTACGAGAGCAACGGCAGCGTGTACTTCGACACGCATGAGTATAACAAGAGATACCGCTACGGAGTGCTGTCGGGCCGCAACCTCGACGACGTGAAGGACGCCAGCCGCGAGCTGGACGGCGTGGGCGAGAAGCGGCACCAGAGCGACTTCGCGCTGTGGAAGAAAGCATTGCCGGAGCATATCATGCGCTGGCCGTCGCCGTGGAGCGACGGTTTCCCCGGCTGGCACTGCGAGTGCACAGCGATGGGTCGTAAATACTTGGGCTCGCATTTCGACATCCACGGCGGCGGCATGGACTTGGTGTTCCCCCACCACGAGTGTGAGATCGCGCAAGCCGTGGCGAGCCAGGGCGATGAGCCCGTGCGCTACTGGATGCACAACAATATGATCACGATCAACGGTCAGAAGATGGGTAAGTCGCTGGGCAACTTCATCACTCTCGAGCAGTTCTTCACGGGCGAGCATGAGTTGTTGAGTCAGGCGTTTACGCCGATTACCATCCGTTTCTTCATCTTGCAGGCGCACTATCGCGGCACGCTCGACTTCTCGAACGACGCGTTGCTGGCGGCCCAGAAGGCTCTGGAGCGCATGCTCGACGGCTGGCACCGGTTGCAGGAGCTGACCCCGTCGGCGGCGTCGAGCGTCGAGCTTGAGGACTACGCTACGAAATGCCGCGAGGCGATGAACGACGACTTGAACACCCCGCAGGTGATAGCGACCCTGTTTGACGCTTGCCGCGTGATCAACCAGGCCAACGATGGCGCCATCGCTCTGAGCGCGGAGCAGGTGGAGACGCTTAAGCGAACGTTCGAGACGTATCTGTTCGACGTGCTGGGCGTACGCGACGACAGCGCTGGCGGCGGCGACGTCAACCTCGAGCCTTACAAGAAGGCCGTGGACCTGCTGCTGGAAGTCCGCGCCAATGCCAAGGCCGCAAAAGACTGGGCGACAAGCGACTTGATCCGTAACCGCCTGGCCGAGGCCGGCTTCGATGTAAAAGACACCAAAGACGGCTTTGAATGGAAGGTAAAGCAGTGAGCGAGCCGCTGGTGACGGTGATCGTGCCGTTGTACAACGTGCGTGCGTATCTGGGCCGTTGCCTGGAGGCAATAGTGAGCCAGAGCTATCGGAAGCTGGAGATTATCCTTGTGGATGACGGCAGCAGCGACGGCAGCAGCGAGCTTGCCGATGAGTGGCGCTCGCGCGACGCCCGCATCAAGGTGCTTCACAAGAGCAACAGCGGTCCGAGCGACGCCCGCAACGCTGCGCTCGACATCGCCGCGGGCGAGCTGATTACCTTTGTCGACAGTGACGATGTAGTGCACCGCGATATGGTGTGGCACCTGCTGACAGCGCTACGTGAGACGGGCGCCGAGGCGTCGATAGGGCGTATGAGCGTGTTTGAGGACGAGCGCGACTGCGACTGCGCGCGCTCGTTGCAGCCCCATAGTCACACGGCGAAGACGCCTGAGGAGGCTCTGGTGGCGATGCTCTATCAGGAGGAGCGCGGTTTCAACCATTCGCCATGCGGCCGGCTGTTCAAGGCGTCGCTATTCAACGCCGGCACCGAGCCGTTGCGCTTTCCGGCGGGTAAGATTTACGAGGACTTGGCGATCATCATAGAGCTGATGGAGCGCTGCGATAGGATAGCGACGTGCGACGAGGTGCTGTACTACTACCGCCATCGCGCGGGAAGCATCACCACGACGTTTGTGCCTCAACGCTCCGATGTGCTGGATGTGCTGGAGCGCTTTGAGCGTCTGTCGAGCGGCGATGAGCGTCATCGGTATCTGTTGCGCCCGGTACGCGCTCGACTGCTTAGCGCGTCGTTCAACATGCTTCGTCTTGTGCCTCGCGGCGACTCTCGTTACGATGATCTTGTGGAGCGCAGCTGGCGTCATATCGTCAGATTGCGCGGCAAGTGCCTAAGCGACGGCCACATGCGCCTGCGTAATAAGGCGGCGGTGGCGCTGTCGTACAGCGGTCGTAAAATCACACAGCGAATTTTGTCTTATTTTTGATAATTTGTCTGTATTTTTTGATAAAAAGTCGCTATATAAGCGGTGTTTGTAAATGAAAAGCGGCTGTTTGTTGAAAAAAGTTTGCGGCTATAAAAACAAGGGTGTAAATTTGCAACATCATTAAGAAATTTGTTTTAGGCTTGTTTATTTTATAACATTTGTTGTTTGACCATGTAAGAGCACGTGTATTTTTTGGGTTTAGTAAATTTTTACGATAGGGAATAGCGCAAGTTATTCCCTATCCCCGTTTTTTATCGAGGGGTAGGGGCCGGATTGCGGGTGATATTTCGGGCGCTTGTGCGCGTGGAGGGTGGTGTCAGGCGCCGGCGATGAAGTCCTGGAAGGCTTGTTTGTAGCTGTCGCCGATGGGTATGTAGGTGTTACCGAAGACGATGCGGTTACGCTCCACCTCGCGTATTTTGTTTTTTGCCACTATGTAGGAGCGGTGAACCCGAATAAATCGCGAAGTGGGTAGCATCTGTTCCATCGCTTTCATGTTCATGAGCGAGAGCACAGGACGCTGCCGAGAGATGGTGTATATTTTGACGTAGTCTTTAAGTCCCTCGATGTAGTTAATGTCGTCGAGGTCGATTTGTAGTAGTTTGTATTCACTTTTGACGAATATGCTTGTGGGCTCGTTTGCCGGTCGGTTTTTTGCGTCGTTGAGCAGAGTGAACCATTGTAGAGCCTTGTTGCAGGCCTCGAGGAAGTCGGTGTAAGAAATCGGCTTCATGAGATAGTCGAGCGCTCCGAGGCGGTAGCTATCGAGGGCGTACTGTTCGAAAGCTGTGGTGAAGACCACGCGAGTGGACTCCGGCAGGAGTTTCGAGAGCTCCATGCCATTGAGTTCCGGCATTTGAATGTCGAGGAACACGAGGTCGACGGGCCGGTCGTTGATGCCATTCATTGCGTCGACGGCGTTGTGGTATTTCCCTTCGAGTTGCATGAAAGGGATTTTAGCGACGTATGAGGCGAGAAGTTCTACCGCCAGCGGTTCGTCGTCAATTATCGCGCACTTGAGAATCATTGTCGTTGAGAGTTATGATGGAGAAATATTCGTTTTTTTCGGTGTTGACCCCTCGTTTCCAGTCGTATCGGTCGGGGTACATTAGTTCGAGCCGCCGCGACACCTGTTCGAGTCCTATTCCGCTGCCGCTCTTGTCGTTGGAGCGCTTGGGGTGGTTGCTGTTGTGAGTGGCGCAGATGATCTTGTTTTTGCTATGAGAGATAGCGATGTGGATGTATCCTTCGCCTGCCTGCGAGATGCCGTGTTTGAAAGCGTTTTCGATAATCGAGATGAAGATAAGAGGCGCGATGGGTGTAGAGTCGTCGGGGTCGACGTCGATGTCGGTAACGAGCACTACGTTAGATGTGAGCCGTATTTTCATCAGTTCGATATAATTTTTGATAAAGGCTATTTCCTTATATAGCGGGACGTAGTTCTGTCGGTTGTCGTATAGCATGTGCCGCAGGAGTTTGCTCAGTTCGCCGACGGCTATTTGCGCCTTCGGCGGGTCGAAAGCCGTGAGGGCGTAGATATTGTTGAGCGTGTTGAGCAGGAAGTGCGGGTTGAGCTGGTTTCGCAGGTTGGAGAGTTCGGCCCTGGCGCGTTCCGTTTCCGCTTCCTTTCGTGCCTGCTCCAGTTGCTGCCATCGTTGCGCCATGCGAATGGCTACACTGAGGCCGACTATCAGGGCGAGTATGAGCACCGTGTTGAAGTACATGGGCCAGCGAGGCGGTCCGCTGTGGTGAAGCCTCGGCGCGTCGTGGAAGTGGATTGAGACCCCTTGCCACCAAGCGATGATGAGTATAAGACCTATGACAACCACCGCAATATTGATGGAGAAGAAAGCGGTGAACTTGCGTCTGTAGAGCATACGTGGAATGATCCAGAGGTAGTTGATGTAGAAGACGAGAATGTAGACCAACGGGTTGCCGAGGGTTCGCATAAACCTGTTGAAGAGGTGTTGCGCGGTCCACGAGGCGTCGTTAGGCGCGAGGAACACCATAGGGATTATGATGATAGCGATCCAGCATAGCGCGTGGGTGACGATGCTGATGAGATTTATGTTTCCTCGTTTGGTCATACAATTTTTTTGAAAAAGATGCTATAAAACCGTCAATACGAAAGCAAAGGTACAATAAACTCGTTTTTCGGGCAAATAAGATAGACAAATAATCAAAATGTATAGAGAAATGCGCCAGTTTTGGGTAGAATCGGGTTACGAAAAAGTGGTTGTTGAGTGTGGATAGACGTTGCTACCTTTGCCGTTGAGAATTGATAAAACAGATTTAAAAACACAAAAAATGAAAGTTATGGAAAAAGCGAAAGAACAAGAGCAAACGGCATTGGCCGAGGTGACGAACGAGGCCGCGCCAGAAGTTGATGAGGCGCGTTTGCGCGAGCTTGTTGAGCGCGTGGTGGCTGAGCGACTGGCCGACGCGCGTCTGGAGGGCTATCGCGAGGGATTGAACGCGAAGATTTCGAGTTTAGTGAGCGGCCTTCCGAAGGCCGTGGCTGAGCTTGGCGAGCGCGGCGAGGTCGGCGTTGATGAGGATACCCGCCTTGTGCCCCACTACGAACGCCGCAGCATCTGGGATTGTTAGGCTCGTTTCTCGTTTGAGCGGACGTTATATAACAACAACTTTGCTACAACGGATTTGCGACAACGGATTAGACGAATTTGGTTCTATTTGACTGATTTTGATAAAGAGACACACCACTTTTATTAACTAATTTATTTTATTTATTGCTATGATTTTCAAAAGAATGACAGAGCGCGTAAAGCGCTTCTTCGCGGAGATTGAGAACCGCGAGTTGTACGTCCTGCTGCTGACGATGGCGCTGTTGCTCGCGTTGGCGGTGATAGTGAGCGGCTGCATAGTGAGCAACAGTCCGATGACGGTGGCGTTCGCGCTGATTAGCGGAGTTGCCGGCGGCAAGCACGTGGTGGACGGTCCGCTGACCACCGATGTGACCCGTGAAGGAAGCCCGACGCTGTTGCTCAACGAGATTGACCGCGAGATAGTGAAGATTCGCCCTATGGCGACACCATTGGACCAGATTTCGCGCCACGCGTCGGTGAAGCACGCCGGGAGCATGATAGCCGACTATTACATGGTGGACACAAAGCCCACGATGGCCAAGCTCGCGCAGGACTACGAAGAGCCCTCTACGGCTCAGGGCGATGCTCCCCGCGCGGCTCTTGTGACCGACAACAACCTGATATTCGACGTGAGCGACACCATCCTGGTGCAAGGCGTGAAGGGCTATGAGAGCGACGGCGTGACGGAGTCGGCGAGCGACTTGGTGCTGTACGTGGTGGACCGCGACGACAACAACAACGTGCTGCACGTGAGCGCCGTGAACGGCAAGAAGATAGGCACGGCAAGCAACTGCGTGCCGTCGTTGTACTCCAACACCAAGCTGATACGCATGGGTCGCGCGGCGAGCGAGCTTGATGTGATGTCGCCGCTGTTCGAGTCGTTGCCCGTCAAGAGCACCAACTTCTGCCAGATCTTCAAGCTCCAGGTGGAGCAGTCGACGTTGCAAAAGCTATCGAACAAGGAGACACCGTGGAACCTGAGCGATCAAGAGGAGGCTGCAATCTACGATATGCGTCTGGGCATGGAGAAGTCGTTCCTGTTCGGCGTGAAGAGCCGCATCTGGGATCCGAACAAGAAGGAGCACGTGCTGACCACGGGCGGCATCTGGCGTCAGGCCGGCAAGGAGATGAGCTACGACGACACGCTGAACGCGGACAAGCTGGTTGACATCATGCGCGAGGCGTTCACGGGCAATGCCGGCAGCAAGCGCAAGATATTGATAGGCGGCTCGGGTTTGATCTCGTCGCTCAACAAGCTGGACTACACGCGCGTGGTGGGTGCCGCTCAGAGCGTGACGAAGTGGGGCATCGACTTCACCGAGGTTCGCAGCAAGTTCGGGACTCTGCTGGTGATGCTGAGCGAGGTGTTTGACGAGTGCGGCATGGCCGACGACGGTATCATAATAGATCCGGAGTACATCACCAAGTACTGCCACATTCCTTTCAGCACTCAGCGTCTCGACCTGAAGGCGAGCGGCCAGCGCAACGTTGACGCGATAGTGTTGACCGAGGCCTCGTGCCTTGTGCTACGCTACCCGAAGGCTCACATGCGCATTGTAAAGCGATAGCGATTTTCGTTCCATAAGTCCTCATACCATGAGAAACACTTGGCCGCGGCTCCAGCGAATTGGGGTCGCGGCTTCTCGTTTTTCGATAAATTAGTGGGTTGAGGAGTGGGTTGTCACCATCGGTGGGTGATGATGGTGGGGTTGATTTGCAGCATGAGCCAAGCCCAGTGTAGGTTTTGGTTTCCCGGCACTTGTCGCATACGTTCGAGCGTGGAGGTGCCGTGCATATAGGTGTAGCCGATAGAAGCCTTGACGTAGTCGGTGATATTGTAGCTTAGTTCGAGTCGCACTTCGTGTCCGAGTGTTCGTGCCGCGTCCGATATTTTGGTTGCTGTGGCGTAGTAGTGGTACGAAGTTTCTGCCTCAAAGCCCTTGAACGGTCGCCATTCGGTGCCTGCGTAGAGGTTTTGCAGTCCCGGTGTGTATCCGCCGTAGAAAGCTCCGAGGTAGAAGAATTCCATTGCTCCGTAGAACTGGTGGTGAGAGCCGTAGACGGGGCTGAAACCTCTAACCACGGTGTGCTGTGCCATACCTATGCCACCGATTTTGGGCACCACCGGGTTAGGGTCGCCGCTGAGGTAGTCGTAACCACAATAGGGTGTCCACTGCGGAGTAGGGTCGTAGGTGCCCTTAAAGCTCATCATCCAGGCCTTGATGGGCACGTGGAATTCGTCCTTGCCGAACTGGTAGTAGAACGAGCCTTCGAAGACGAACCTGCGCGGCTCGAAGGTGATGTAGGTGCCGGCTATTTGTTGGTTTTCGGTCTTGTGGTTATCCTCGGAGTCGTTTTGCATTCTCATGTTCATGAAGAGAGCCGAGATGCCGAGCGGTACGCGTTGGAAGTCGTAGTGGTACCAAAGCGTAAACAGGCCTTTGAATGGCTCCGCGCCGTCGGTTGAGTTGTAGTATGTTCCCCCGTTGACGTTGTCGGCGTTTTGGTTGAAAGTCCCGATGAGGTGCAGTTTGTGTCCGTGTCCCTCGTAACCGGCAAGCACGGCGTCGTGCGACATCGCCGCCATCGACCAGTCGTTGTTGCCGAGAATACGTTCGTCGTCGTAGATGAACGTTTGTCGTCCGGCCTTGAGGAAGAGTCCGTTTCGCGCGGTGAGTTTGGCGTATGCCTCGTATAGGTTGAATCCTCCTTTACCCGCTTGCCCCCAGATGCCGCTATGATGCGCGTTGATGCGCAATTCGAGGAAGTTGTCACGCTTGTAGGTGATACCGAGTCGTGTACGACCGGTGATGAATTGCGCTTTATTGTTGTCGGCTTTATCGTCGATACGTTTGTTGATAAGTCCGCCACGCCGGAGTTCGCCGCGGTATTTGAGGTCGGCGTCGAGCGATAGCTCGTTTTTCGGCTCCGGAGCGATGGAGTCGGCCTCGAGCGCGCTTGCGGCGAGAGGCATAGTGGCCAGAGCCGCCGCGATGATAAGAAATCTACCCTGTTTCATAGTGTTGGCACTGTGTGGGGGGGGTGAAGGATGAGAAGAATTACTCAAACTCAAACAGGGTGATAAATCCCGTCATTTTGAAGACATTCTTGATGTCGGCGTTGACGTCCTTGAGCACCACCCGGTTGCCGTTGGCTTTCGCACTCTTGAGGAGGCTGAGCAGGATGCGAAGTCCGCTCGAAGCGATATACTCGAGTTTTGCGCAGTCGATCAGGATCAGTCCACCCTTGAAGCTGTGTAGCGGTTCGAATTGCTCGTTAACCTCGGCGGCCGCGGCGGTGTCCAACTCTCCCTCGAGAGTTACGAGGGCTTTATCTTCCAGTTGTTCAATCTTAGTAATCATTTCAGTAGGGGTGTTATTTTTTATTCGTTATTGATATGTTTATTGTCGATTTTTTTGATAAGCGTGAGGCGGTTTTTACCATCGATGCGCTCGTAGTTGATGGCATCCATGAGTTGGCGGACGAGGAAGATGCCGAGGCCGCCGATTGGTCGGTCCTCGAGCGCGAGCGTGGTGTCGGCTTTGAGAGCCTCGGTGGGGTCGAAAGCCGCACCGGCGTCGGTGATAATGAAGCGTAGCGAGTCGTCGTCGGCGAGAGCGTGGATATTGATTGTGCCCTCCACGTCGTCGGGGTAGGCGTAGTCGATTACGTTGACCACAGCCTCTTCGACGGCGAGCTTTATGTTGTGGGCTGTTGAGGAGTCGATGTTGAGTCGGTCGTTCACGTCCTTGATGAATTCGCCGAGCGCGGTGACCTCGCTGACGCGGTTTTTGAGCGTGAGCTCGGAGTCGAGTCGGTAGGATTCCTGCTGTGGAGTGTAGGCGATGGTGAGCATTGTGATGTCGTCGCTCTGCTCGGCGCCTTGCGCGAACTGTTGCACCGCTTTCACCACGTTGTCGGTGACCGTTTGTGCCGATTGGTTACCGCAGAATGCGAGTACGTGCTCGAGTCGTTGTAGTCCGAAGAGGCTGTTGTCGAGCGCGCGCGCCTCCGTCACGCCGTCGGTGTAGAGGAAGAGCGTGTCGCCCGGCTGGAGGTAACATTCCTGCGCGGAGTAGTCGCAGTCGGCCATCACGCCCAGAGGCAGGTTGGCGTCGACCTCGAGTTGCCTGCAACCGTCGGCGTTGATGATGAAAGGCACGTCGTGTCCGGCGTTGCAGTATCTGAGCCGTCCTGTGGGGAGGTCGAGAATACCTATAAACATTGTGACAAACATGCACGATTTGTTGCCCTCGCTGGAGTAGATGTTGATGGCCCGCATGATGGTGCGCGGATTGTTCTCACGCGCCGCCACGGTACGGAACAGCGAGTGAACCACGGCCATGAGCAGAGCCGAGGGCACGCCCTTTCCGCTTACGTCGCCAATGCAGAAGAACAGTTTCTCGTCGCGCACGAAGTGGTCGAACAGGTCGCCTCCCACCTCACGTGCGGCTTGCAGGATGCCTTTGACATCGATGTCGTTTCGACTGATTTCGTTGTTGTGAGCGATAGGCAGCAGCTCTTGCTGAATGTTCCGGGCGATGAGCAATTCGCTGTCGATACGCGCTTTGGCGCGGTTGGTGTCGGACAGCCGTCGAGTGTTACGCATGAAGAGGTGAACGATGAACGCCAACAGCGCCAATGCCAGTAGCATCAGAATCCAGACGTTGACGCGCATCTGCTTGAGGTCGCCGTACATCTCATCGTCGAAGCATACGATTACCACTTGCCAGTGCGGTTTGCCACGCAGATGGGCGTAGAAAATGTTGCCTTCTTTACCGGAGACGCTTTTAAAATCTATTACGTTGCAGCGTCGGCTTTCGCTCTCGTGCTTGACAGTGGCGCTGTCGTTGATGAGCTTGATGGCTCGTCGCACGTCTTCGGCGTGCCCCTGTTCGGCGGGCGGTTCGGCGATGAGTCTGCCGTCCTCGGTGAGCAGGAAGACGAACGAGGAGGGGAAGATATGCCTCGCGTTGAGGGTGTCGCCGAGCCATTTCAGCGACAGGTCGACCCCCATGACCCCCACGATTTCGCCTTTGGAGTCGTGAATAGGTAAGCCGCAAGTGGTGACTAATTGTCCGCTGCTGATGGAGTCGAGATAGGGGTCGCTCCAATAGCAAGTGTCCGACTCGACGGTACCGCGGTAGAAGTCGCGTTTAGTATAGTCGTGTCCTTTTTGTCCGGCCATTTGTCCGACGTATACAGAGTCGTCTTTCTCGTAGGCCCATGGCTCGTAGAGTCGTCCTTTTTCCGGGAAACGGTTGGGGGTGAAGGCGATACCACCGCCTATGATGTCGGCTTCGCTTTTCATCATCCAGAGAGCGACGTTGAACATGGAGTCGGGCTCGTTGATGTTTCGCTTCATGTCCCAGATGTGGTTGTAGATTGTTTTCTCGGTGGTGGAGAGAGTGCTCTTGGTGAGTATAGCTTTAAAGACCATTTCGGTTTCGGCATGCTTTTCGAGCGCGCTTTCAAAAAGATCTTTCGTGTAGTAGTATTGAGCCGCGGTGATTATTTCGAGCAGAGCGGCCGCCAAGAGGAAAATTACTACGCCCAAGATGCCCGGGTGTGAGCTGAAATATGTCTTTAAACGCTTGAACATTGACCGGTTTTGTTGTTATGCGGTGGCAAAAGTAGCTATTTTTATGCAATCGGCCAAAAAGCTCGGGATTTTTTTCTTTTAAGCGGACGTTATAACGGTGGCCTGTGTTGCCCGGGCTAGTGGTGGAACACGGCGCAGAGCAGCGTCAGGCGCGGCGGCAGTCGGCGCGGGTCGCGGCTCCATGCCATCTCAATGCCCAGCAGTTCGCGGCACGTGCGTTCGAGGTCGAATCCGTAGGCCTCGAGCGAGGGTCGCACGCGCTCGGGATGTCGGCACGGCAGTCCGTGCTCGCGCGTACATGGCTCGTTGCCGCAGTAGTAGCAGCTACCGGCGAAGCCCATCGCCAGTCCGTCGCGCTCTCGCTCGAGTTCCAGCACACGCCGGTTGAGGCGCTCAATCTCGGGTCGCATCAGCGCCATGGCACCCGCGAGCGGTTGCTCGACGCAGTAGGGCGTAATCACACACGCCAGGAGCGTGGCGCGTGTGTAGCCGCGCAAGCGTGCCTCGAGCGCCACATCCAGCGGCGGACAGCACCATCGTCGCTCATAGTTGCCGCACTCGCGGCATAACGCGGCGAAGCGCGCCACATCGCGATATTGCTCGATGTAGTGGCGCGCCTCGATGGTTATCTCGTGATTGACTGCCGTGTAAGCCTTATTTCTTGTCACAGCCGCCCTGCGCGCTCTTGCACGCCTCATCACATTTCTTGCAGTTGCCGCACTTGTCGCCCCTGCAGTCGCCACAGGGTTCCTTGGGCGCGTTGGCCTTCTTCTTGCAATCCTTGCAGTGCTGCTTGGCGGGAGCGGCGGTCTTATCGCAGTGAGCGGGAGCCTGCTTGTCGCACTTGGCGGCACCCTTGTCGCATTTGGCTGCACCCTTGTCGCACTTTGCTGCCTGCTTGTCGCACTTGCCAGCGGCCTGTTTGTCGCACTTGGCTGCTGCTTGCTTGTCGCACTTAGCGGGAGCGGCCTGTTTGTCGCACTGTTCCACCTTCTTGCCCTGGTTGCAGCAAGCGGCGGTTTTGGTCTCGTTGTTGTCGGTAGCGGCAGTGGCGCTGAGGGCTACTGCTACGGTGGCTACCAGCATAAGCATCAATTTCTTCATCGTTGTTCTATTTAGTTAAAATTTTACAATTTCGCGTCTAAAATCGGCACAAAGGTAATATTTAATTCTAAAAACCGCCAAAAAATTACATTTTTTTAAGTAAAATGTTACGTAGCGTAACTTGTTACTTTATTAAAATTGATTGATTCCTAAGCGTGGCTTGGCCGGGTTTTTGTGGGGGGTAAACTGCGAAGCAGTTTTAACTATGCTTAACCCAGAAAACTGCGTTTTCGGGGTTAAGCATGGTGGCGACTGCTCCGCAGTCGGCGTTGGCGGGCGATGATAGGGGTCGCCCGTCGGGCGACGATGGGCGTGG
>ERZ842401.6634-NODE-6634-length-12292-cov-3.795702_pt1 | contig 12292 bp, 7 predicted proteins | sample MGYA00521270_ERZ842401 | MGnify/ENA primary metagenome ERZ842401 (study PRJEB31892, sample SAMEA3878208) | bioreactor metagenome | biome: Moose rumen | place: Sweden | collected 2011-10 | study: EMG produced TPA metagenomics assembly of the PRJEB12797 data set... | reverse complement strand
TCTGGTTCGCCTGCCGTTTGGCAATTGCCGCTTGGTTTTCCTGCATGGCGTTTTGCCAGTCGGCAGTTCGGTTCGTCGAGTCGGCGGCAGGTATCGAAAGCCCTTCCTGTGCGTTGGCAGCCATCATGGCGAGCCAGAGCAGTGCAAGTGTCAGTATCTTCTTCATAAACAGGTTTGTGTTTGAGCGCAAAGATACGTAAAAATCACGATTCCTCCGCACGTCTTCCTGAAAAAAATCAGAATCAGCGCAGATTTTTTTGCCGAGGGCGGCGAAGAAACAAAATAGGGCGTGTGAAGAAACAAAAGCGTCCGTGAAGAGCAAGATGCAATGCGCATGCAAAAAAAAGATACGAATTTTAACAAATGTTTGAGAAAAAGTTCTTAACTTTGCGCCAGCTTCCCGAGGGAAGTTAGCCAACTCTACGGAGCGAGCATCGCGGGGAGATAATCACTCCCCGTTGTTTTTTATAAAGATTCCGTCCTTGAAGAACAATCGTTTGTGACCTTTCTCATAGAGCCAGAATTGTTTTATAGTCAGGCTTATTTTTATCTACGCCAGCCATTATGTGGATACTGCCGCCTCCATTAAAGGCTTTCACCATGGTGAACAGATTGGATGCTATGTCGTTTGTCATACCTTAGACTTAATCAGTTAAAATCTGAGTGCAAAAGTACAACATTTATTTCATTCTGCCAAATTTTGGAGCAGCGAATGCAGAAGAAAGTTCACTTTTGCTCCGCTGGGGAGCCTACAAGGAGCAGTCACCGTATCACGTTGCAGAGTTCCTGGATGTCGTCATCGAAGGTGTCTTTATTGACAGCACGGCTCTTAATGATGGAGCGGCAATTATAGATAGTTTGGTTTGAAAGGAAAAGCAGTCCTGCAATGTCGGCAGTATTCTTTACGCCCAATCGGATGAGGGCGAATGTGCGAAGTTCGGTCGTCAATGCTGTCGGAGACTTTTGCAGGATGCGCCCATCCTCACATAGCAGTGCGTTGAACTCTTCTACAAACGTTGGATATAGTTCAAGGAACGCCTTATCAAATCGGTTCAGGAAAGTCGCTGCATCTTCTTCGGAAATGCGGGTCGAGGATATTGTCTGGAGAAGTTCTTGTGCCTGATTGGCCTTAATTTTGCGCTTCACCAGTGTCTGATACTTGCCGAGTTTATCGATGTACTTGGCACAGAGGTCTATGTAGATAGAAGCAAGTCCCTCGCGTTTTTTATTGGTATCCACAAGTTGGTTGTTAACCTGATGCAACTGATTGTTTAATCCCGATAGTTGATGATTCAAATCCGTCAGTTGCTCATTATTGGCAGCCAATTCCTTTCGCCTGCTTGTCAGTAATCGGTTTTGGCGATGAATGAAGAAGGCTGTTAAGAGAAGGGCAATCACCAAAATTGAGATAAAAAACAAGGCATAGGTCAACCTTTTGTTTTGACCTTTTATCGTTGCTTGATAGGATGAAACGATTTGTGGCAAGATACGTGATACCTCAATCATGCGCAGACGGTTATTGTAGAACTTGGCATCTTCCATTGACACATTAATATAGCGATCTGCACGTTCTATATCCCCTTGTTCATACTGCATAATGGCTATCTGCTGTAGGGCGGAGTTCTCCATAATGGCACATTTCAAGTCGCACATACTCGCTTTAACCATATATTCAAAATATTTGTATTCCTCTCCATAAGCCTTGTGATTCCCAGCTAAGGCAAAACAAGTCATGGCATATTCACGGGCATCAGCCTCATGCGTCTCAAGAACTCGTTCATAATACTCACGGGCTTTCAATTTGTCATCATCGATATAGATATATTTCTCTCCCATATAATAGTCATAGTAGGGCTCGTCAGGAGATAAATGTTCAATGGCTTTTTCGAGATACTGCTTGGCTATTTCCCTATATTGAGGAGCGTATTTGCTATCGTTACTAAAACTGGTCTTATATGAATAAAGAGTGAAATACTGAAAATAGTAACGGAACAGTTGGTTTGGCTCAACATGGAGCGAGTCAATATCATTCAGGATATCAAGTGCCTCACTATATAACCCCCCAATGGAAAGTAATTCAGAACGGTGAATCTGGAATAATGTAGTGTACCTTCGATTGCCTTGACGTCTGGCCAGTTGATGACCAACTTCCGCATAGACCATTGCAGAATCAAACTTGAATACATAATATGCTTTATAGATATCGTCGTATATCTTCAGCAGCATCGTACTGTCCTTTTCTGTATGTGCCTGTTGTTTAAGTAGGGCGATCTTATGCTCTCTCGCTTGAATATACTGACTGCGTATGGCAATCGTATTATCCAGTTCTGAAAGAAGAGGCTGATTATCTGGCATAGCAGGAATTGCCATTAAAAGGAGTACATAAGTTAATGATCTTAGGCTCATATTGGATCTTTTTTGCAAAAATAGGAACTTTTCTCCATTTGGCAATATTTACTATTGCATTTTTAATAATTATTATAACTTGCTGGTTCTCAGGTAAATTCTAAGATGTGAATTTTGCTATCTTTTACTATCGGCTTACTGAGAGGTTCTTCCTGCTGTATTTCTTCCTATCTTTGCACTCGAAAAGTTTTCGTATCAATAACTTAATATTAACTCAAATGATGTACAAGAACAATTCTCTTAGAAGATTGCTGCTATTCATTGCAGGATTCTTGATGACTGTAACATCGTTCGCACAGATGACAGTCAGTGGTAATGTAACCGATGAGACAGGAGAGCCTGTTATTGGCGCAAGTGTGGTCATCGATGGTACAAGTACAGGATCTGTTACCGACTTTGATGGTAACTACTCTATTGCCAATGTTAGTCCTAACGCGACATTAAAAGTATCTTATATAGGATACAAGACGGAAGAAGTAGCAGTTGGCGGTCGCACCAAGATTGATATCCAGTTAAAGCCGGACAACGAGGTGTTGGATGAGGTCATCGTGGTAGGTTATGCCGTTGGTAGCAAGCGTACCGTATCTGGTGCCATCGATCGCGTGAAGAAAGAAGACATGAACAAGGGTATTGTCAGTAGTCCTGCCGATGCCTTGAAAGGTAAAGTTGCTGGTGTAGTCATTACGCAAAGCGGTGGTGACCCAATGGGCGGTACGAATATTCGTGTGCGTGGTACGACATCTCTTTCTGGTGGAAATGATCCTCTGGTTATTATCGATGGTGTGTTCTCTGATATGACCATGTTCAACTCTCTGGCTCCAAATGATATTGAAAGCATGACCATCCTGAAAGATGCCTCCGAGACGGCTCAATATGGTAGCCGCGGCGCTTCAGGTGTTATCGTAGTTACCACTACTAAGGGTAAGATGGGCTTCTCAAATATCAGTTACTCTGGACAGTTCGGTATTAACACTGTATATAAAAATCTGGAAATGTTGTCAGCCTCTGACTATCGTAAGACTGCAGATCGTCTTGGGCTGACATATACGGATATGGGCGGCAACACTAACTTTTTGGAAGAGATTGAACGCAACACAGGCCTGACCCAGAATCACAATGTTGCTTTTACGTCTGGAAACGAGAATGCAAATATGCGTGCTTCTCTTGGCTATATTCAGAAGCAGGGTGCCCTGAAGAACTCGGATATGCAGAATTGGACGGTGAAGTTTGACGGTACACAGTATGCTTTCAACAAGCATCTGAAGGTGGAACTTGGTATCCTCGGATCTCAGCGTGATGGTAATATTCAGTACTCTATGCAGCGTATGTTCTACTCGGCAGCAGCCTATAACCCCACTTATCCTGATCACAAGAATGCTGATGGTGTATGGGATGAGGACCTGCTGGCTAATGAGATATACAACCCGCTGGGACTGCTTGAGATTGACAACTTCTATAAGGATACTTCTGCAAACATTCACGGCAAGGCCACTTGGACCATCCTTGATGGTCTGACCCTCTCTGCATTTGGTTCTTATTCCTATTGGAACCGTGATAATAAGTTCTATATCCCCAATGACATCCGCCAGGGCGAACTCAACGGTAATGGCTGGGCCTATATCGCCAATACCAATCGTAAGGACTTGATGGGTAATATCATGCTGAACTACTCGAAGGACTTTGGACTTCATCATATCGATGCACTTGCCTTGATGGAGGGCCAGCGCTATAAGACATTCTGGCACTCTACACAGGCCAAGGGCTTCGAGACCAACTATTTCAAGTATAACAACCTGAAGGCCGGTGCCAACGTTGCCTGGGGTGATAATGCGTCGGACGCTACCGAGTATACGCTCAGTTCGTATATGGCACGAGTAAACTATATGTATGCTGACCGTTATATCGCCACCGTAAACTTCCGTACCGACGGTTCTTCGAAGTTGGGCAGCGGTCAGAAGTGGGGTGTGTTCCCCTCTGCATCTGCAGCATGGGTCATCAGTAATGAACCGTTCATGAAGAAGTACCGTAATATCGACCAGTTGAAGATTCGTGCAGGCTATGGTGTGACTGGTAATCAGGATGCCATCAGTCCATACAACTCGCTGGCACTGATGGAGCCCAATGGTGTCACATCTGTGAATGGCACCAACACCACAACGTTTGCCGTAACATCGAATAGTAATCCTGACCTGAAGTGGGAAATCAAGAAGACTTTCGATGCAGGCTTTGACCTCTCAATGTGGAAGAACCGCCTGACCGTCACTTTCGACTGGTACACTTCAACCACCAGCGATATGCTCTATACTTATACAGTACCTGTACCGCCGTTTACTTACGACCGTCTGTTAGCTAATATGGGTGAGATGCAGAATACTGGTTTTGAGATTGGCATCCGTGGAGACATTGTACGCACTAAGGACTTTACCTTTAACTCTGGTATCAATCTCTCATTCCAGAAGAACAAGCTGAAGAGCCTGAGTGGAACATATAAGGGACAGCCTCTGACTACCAGTGAGCACATTGGTGTATCCTATGCTGGTGCTGCTGGACTGACCCAGAATACAGGTGTTGCCTACCTCATTGAGGGTGAGCCCATCGGCGTGTTCTATCTGCCTCACTGCACAGGCATCGACGAGAACGGTCAGTATATTCTCGAAGACCTTGATGGCAATGGTAGCATTGATACCGGCGATAGTGGCGACCGTCAGGTATGTGGTCAGGCACTGCCGAAAATGTTCCTCGGCTGGGACTTCGGATTCAAATATAAGAACTGGGATCTCACGATGCAGTTCAACGGAGCCTTCGGACACAAGATCTATAACGGCACTTCTATGACCTATAGCAACATGAGCAACTTCCCCACCTATAATGTGATGAGTGATGCCCCTGGCCTGAATAATGGCAAGGGAATCTACGACATCCAGATTTCAGACTATTGGCTGGAGAAAGGTGACTATGTGAACTTCGAATATGCCTCGCTGGGCTATAACTTTACGAAAGAGGCCCTCGGCGTTGACTGGATTCAGAATCTCCGTCTGGCACTCTCTTGCAATAATATCTGTACATTCACAGGCTATAGCGGTCTGACGCCGATGATCAACTCTGCAAGCCTCTCTGACAACATCGGCCTCGATGACAAGCAGATATATCCCCTCTGCCGCACATTCACCCTCTCACTGTCAGTGAACTTCTAATAAAGGTAACAAGGTAAAATCGTATAAAGGAAAAGATTATGAAAAAGTATATATTTGGCTCATTACTTCTTTCAGCAGCACTGCTGACAAGTTGCTCACTCGACGAGACTCCCCAGAGCAAATTCAGTGAGGCCGAGGCATTCAAGAGTTCTACACTCATTTATGTAAACACCGTGGCTAATGTCTATTCTGCCATTGGCAACGGCCTGTACGGAAGCGATGGTAGCAGTGTGCACACCCTGCAGGAGTTCTCATCCGACGCCACGATGCTCCCTGGCCGTCAGGGTGACTGGGTGGATGGCGGTAAGTGGCAGAATATCTTCCTGCACAACTTTGAGTCGTCTGTAGATTCTTACAATAACATATGGAATCATCTCTATGGTATCATTGGCCTTTGCAATTCTTCCATCGACAAGCTGAACCAGTTCGTAGCCGAGAACCCCAACTGCGAAACATACATCTACGAGTTGCGCGCCATCCGTGCCTTGTATTATTACAATGCCATGGACCTGTTCGGACAGATTCCTGTAGTCACCTCTTCTTCTGTCAGCACGTCTGAGGTGGCACAGTCCAACCGCTCTGAAGTATTCAAGTTTGTGACCTCGGAACTGGCAGAGTGCATTCCTTACCTCTCTGACGGCAAGTGCCAGAATCAAGGCGAGTATTATGGCCGTATGACAAAGGCCGTAGCCTATATGTGTCTTGCAAAGTGCGCTATCAATGCACCTGTATTCACAACCGATAACATCTCAGAAACCAGTTATCAGGCTTTCGTAGGTGATGACCTTAGTGGTGCCTGCACTGCCAGTGAGACGAAAGGTGCTGCTGTATCCCAGTCGGGTAGGGGTATCAACATCACTGTGGATGGTACTGCCCGTAATGCTTGGGAGACTGTCAAGTATTGTGTAGACAAGCTTGCTTCACTTGGCTATGCCCTACAGCCCGTCTATGCAGACAACTTTATCGTGGCTAATCAGAGTTCTGTTGAGAATATCTGGGTGCGTCCCGATGATGATAAGATTTATAAGGTATATGACTACAACCGTATGCGCTCACTCCACTACAATCATGCCGGTGCCATCGGTTACTCCGGTTGGAACGGTGCTTGCTCTACCATTCATCAGATGAAGGTCTATGGCTATGGTACCGAGGAGGTTGACCCCCGTCTGGCTTTGAACTTCTACACCGATATGGACTATGTGGTTGAGTGTGGCAGTCCTGTCAACGATGGTGCTACGGAGCAGAATCTGGAATATATGCCGATGGAGGCCGTTGTTGACTTCCCCGCCGGAGCAGATGCCCACAAGGTAAAATGTGCTGGTGCCCGCTTCAAAAAGTATGAGTACGACCGCTCTACCACCATCAATGAGTGCATCAATAATGACTTAGTCATCTGGCGTTATGCCGATGCCCTTCTGCTCAAGGCAGAGGCAGAGTATCGCTTAGGCAATACCGGTGCCGCCCTCGACCTCATCAATCAGGTTCGTGCCCGTGTGAATGCCGCACCGCGTACAGCCCTGACCCTGAACGACATTCTGAATGAGCGTATGCTCGAACTGGCTTGGGAAGGAACCCGCCGTCAGGATCAGGTACGCTTCTGCACCTTCACCCAGCCTACCGAAGACCGCTATGTCGGTGTATGGCACAATGCTTCTGCTGGTGACTTCAATAACGACACGAAGGGTTACACCAATGTATATCCCATCCCGTATGCTGTGCTGAATCTGAACACCAACCTCAAGCAGAACCCCGGTTATGCAAATTAAACACCTGCTTCATCAGAGTGCCCTCACTCTGGCCATTGCCTGCCTCTCATCAGGCAGTGCAATGGCTCAGAAAGGGCCGAAGTGGCTGAACGATGCCCTCTTCTACCAGATCTATCCCTCGTCCTATATGGATAGTGATGGTAATGGCATCGGCGACCTGCCCGGCATCACCCAGAAACTCGACTACATCAAGTCCATCGGTGTGAATGCCCTCTGGCTGAATCCGATTTTTGAGTCCGGTTGGTTCGATGGTGGCTACGATGTCATCGACTATTATAAAGTAGATCCACGTTTTGGCTCCAACTCTGATTTGGTGACATTGGTCAACGAAGCCCACAAACGGGGTATCAAGGTCTGCCTTGATCTGGTGGCAGGTCATACCAGCAGCGAGTGTGCTTGGTTTAAGGCTTCGGCAGAGAAAGATCCTAATGGCCGGTATAGCGACTATTTCATCTGGCTCGATGACATCTCTGATGCCGAGAAGCAGGAGATTACTGCCCGCAAGCAGGAAGCCGATCCCGCAGCCAGCACTCGTGGCCGCTATGTGGAGGCCAATGCGCCTCGAGCTAAGTACTATGAGAAGAATTTCTTTGAGTGCCAGCCAGCCTTGAACTATGGTTTTGCCGATCCCGACCCCAATCATCCTTGGGAGCAGGGTGTCGATGCTCCAGGCCCTCAGGCTGTCCGTAGGGAGATGCGTAACATCATGTCGTTCTGGTTCGACAAAGGCATTGACGGCTTCCGTGTAGATATGGCACCTTCACTCGTCAAAAACGACCCCGACAAGAAGGCCGTATCCTTGCTTTGGAACGAAATGCGCGAGTGGAAAGATAAGAACTACCCGGAATGCGTGCTCATCTCTGAGTGGTCTGACCCTGCCGTAGCCATTCCCGCAGGTTTTAACATCGACTTTATGATCCACTTCGGCATCAAGGGCTATCCCTCCCTGTTCTTTGCCAAGGAAACGCCGTGGGGCAGATGGGAGAACTATGATTACTGCTATTTCGACAAATCAGGCAAGGGAGGTCTGGAAGAGTTCATTAGCAACTTCTCCAAGGCTTACGATGCCACTAAATCGAAAGGCTATATCGCCATACCGTCATCCAACCACGACTATCAGCGTCCAAATGTCGCTGGCAGGAATACTATTGACCAGTTGAAGGTGGCCATGACATTCTTCCTGACGATGCCGGGTGTACCGTTTATCTATTATGGTGACGAGATCGCTATGAAGTACCAGATGGACCTGCCCAGCAAGGAAGGCAGCAACGACCGTGCCGGAACTCGTACACCAATGCAGTGGAAGAACGATGCGAAGGCAGGTTTCTCCACCTGTGCGCCTCAGAATCTCTATCTGCCAGTAGATACGAAGAACGGCCAACTCACGGTTGAGGCGCAGGAGAATGACAAGAACTCTATGCTGAATTACGTGCGTGAGTTGACTGCCCTTCGCCATTCGTCAAAAGCCATCGGCAATGACGGTGACTGGCAGTTACTGAGCAATGTCAGTCAGCCCTATCCGATGATCTATCAGCGTACCCACGGCAACGAGACTTACATCATCGCCCTGAATCCCAGTGGCAAGAAAGTCTCTGCTCCCCTCTCTGTTACAAGCGCCCAGCCGGTTATCGTTTCTGGCAAGGCTCTTATCGGCAAGAATAAAATCAATCTGAATGCCTTTACGGCAGCAATCTATAGAATTAAATAACAATGAATAGAATCTTTGCATGCATCATCGCTGCTTTTGTAGCAACAATCGCTATTGCAGCCGACAAGTTGAATCTGACATCGCCCAATGGGCAGATGCAGATGACCTTCATGCTCACTGAGCAGGGTGAACCAATGTATGACCTTTCTTACAAAGGGAAGGCTGTGATCAACCCCTCCAAACTCGGACTGGAACTGAAAGCCAATTCCTACGAGGAATATACGGCGCAAGGTGCCACCCGCACGGCCAGCACCAGCCAGACCAATCTTCAAAGCGGCTTTACGCTGACCAATCAGCAGACGAGCACCTTTGATGAGACATGGCAACCCGTATGGGGTGAGACCCGCGATATCCGCAATCACTACAATGAACTGTTGGTAACGCTCCATCAGGAGGCACAGCAGCGTGACCTGAAGATCCGTTTCCGCCTTTACGACGATGGCCTCGGCTTCCGCTATGAGTTCCCGCTGTCGAACAATCTCAATTACATCGTCATCAAGGAAGAGCATACACAGTTCGCTATGACTGGCGACCATACCGCTTGGTGGATTCCCGGTGACTATGACACCCAGGAGTACGACTATATGGAAACCCGTCTCTCGGAGATTCGTGCCAACATGAAGCAGGCTATCACGCCGAATGCCTCTCAGCATCCTTTCTCTGACACGGGTGTACAGACCTCGCTCCAGATGAAGACCGATGACGGCCTGTATATCAACATCCACGAAGCAGCCCTGATCGACTATTCATGTATGCACCTGAACCTCGATGACAAGAATCTCGTCTTTGAGTCTTGGCTGACACCTGATGCCAAAGGTGACAAGGGTTACTTGCAGGCTCCCTGTGTTTCGCCTTGGCGCACGATCATGGTCAGCGACGATGCCCGCGACATTCTGGCCTCTAACCTGATCCTGAACCTCAATGAGCCTTGCAAACTGGAGGACACGTCGTGGATCAAGCCCGTGAAGTATGTCGGTGTGTGGTGGGAGATGATCAACGGCAAGAGCCAGTGGTCTTACACCTTCGATCTGCCTTCCGTGCAACTTGACAATCTCGACTATTCGAAGACCACGCCCCACGGCCTGCACGGTGCCAACAACGACAATGTGCGCCGTTACATCGACTTCGCTGCCAAGCATGGCTTCGACCAAGTATTGGTGGAGGGCTGGAATATCGGTTGGGAAGACTGGTTCGGCAAGTCCAAGGACTATGTGTTCGACTTCCAGACCCCCTATCCCGATTTCGACCTGAAGGGTCTGAACGACTATGCCCACTCCAAGGGTGTCCGTTTGCAGATGCACCATGAGACTTCTGCCTCTACCCGCAACTATGAGCGTCATCTGGAGGCTGCCTATCAGTTGATGAACAAATATGGCTACACTGCTGTGAAGAGCGGTTATGTAGGCGACATCATCCCCCGTGGTGAATACCACTATGGTCAGTGGATGAACAACCACTACCTCTATTGCATCAAGGAGGCCGCCAAGCACCATATCATGGTGAATGCCCACGAGGCTGTACGCCCGACAGGCCTGTGCCGTACCTGGCCAAACCTGATTGGCAATGAGGCCGCCCGTGGCACTGAGTACGAGGCCACCAATGGCAGCAAACCCTTCCATACCACCATCCTGCCGTTCACCCGCTTACAGGGTGGCCCGATGGACTACACGCCAGGCATCTTCGAGATGGATATGAGCAAGATTAATCCCAACAATCCGAACCATGTCAACTCTACACTGGCCCGTCAGTTGGCCCTCTATGTCACCTTGTACAGCCCGCTCCAGATGGCTGCTGATATGATTGACAACTACGAGAAGCACATGGATGCCTTCCAGTTCATCAAGGATGTGGCTGTCGACTGGGATGACTCGAAGTACTTAGAGGCAGAGCCGGGCCGCTATATCGTGGCAGCCCGCAAGGCCAAAGGCACTGGCAACTGGTTCGTCGGCTGTACGGCCAGTGAGCACGGTCACACCTCAACCGTCAAGTTGAACTTCCTCGATGCCGGCAAGAAATATATTGCAACTGTCTATGCCGATGCCAAGGATGCCGACTACAAGACTAATCCTCAGGCATACGTTATCAAGAAAGGTATCGTGACGGCTAAGTCAGCCCTCAGACTCACGGCAGCCCCTGGCGGTGGTTATGCCATCAGCATCATCGAAGCCACCAAAGACGAACTAAAGGGCTTAAAGTCTCTACCAACAGTCATTCAGTAAAAAGATTGTTTTCATCATACGTTTAGGTTAGTTATAGTTAGTAGTAGTTAGTTAGGAGGGAGGTACGGATTTATTGCTCCGTACCTCCCGTTTTAAGCAGAATAATCAATGAGCACATAATTATTTTTGCCAATTGTTTGGGAGTGTCGAAGGTTTTGTTTATCTTTGAGCATTGCTCGAAGGTAGGCTGCATCTCGAAAATAAAAATAAATCTCGATTTATTTTGTATTTCGCTCGATTTGCACTACCTTTGCACTCACGAACAGCGGTTCATATATTTGAGCAGTCCCCGTTCATCGGGGAAGCGGCGTAAGCCTAAGGGGAACACTTTGGGACTCACGCCTCTGTTCTTATATGAACATTTTCATTGAATCATTTCGTTGTAATTTCATCCTTTGATCGAGTTGAGCCGTTTGTTGTATCGTATTGCCCGTATCGTCTTGAAGCACTATGCTGACAGAGTCTATATAGAGCAAGCGGTATTGGATCACGAGCAACGGATGAACGACTTTCTGATAGACCTGTTTGCTGGTCACTCTACAGTTCCCATTACCTATCATTACCTTATGCAATATGCGTTGCCAGGTTCAGAAAAGAGACTGTGGTCGCTGCTAATAAAGATGGAGAAGTACCGCCTTAAAGACAGTTTCAAGGATATGAGCCACTACACCTTCGACCTTGACAGTTACTACAAGACACGCATCTATGCGCTATGGAGCGAGATTCTTCTATGTCTGGAAATGAAGAAAGTTGGATTGGCCAAATACTTGAAGGAGTTCACCAATCTTGGCGATGAAGATTCTATCCGAACTATCTGCAATCATCTGTGAAGGAAAACGCACATTTTTTGCATACTTTATGCACAATCTATTCTTGAGTGTTCTGATTTTTCTGTCATATCTTTGCACTCGCAGACCCGGGCCTGCATAATGTCTAACAATTAAAAAACGTAAGAATTATGCAGAAGAAAATGCAACTGACTGCCGACACACCGCTGTC
>ERZ842401.6633-NODE-6633-length-12292-cov-4.490398_pt1 | contig 12292 bp, 11 predicted proteins | sample MGYA00521270_ERZ842401 | MGnify/ENA primary metagenome ERZ842401 (study PRJEB31892, sample SAMEA3878208) | bioreactor metagenome | biome: Moose rumen | place: Sweden | collected 2011-10 | study: EMG produced TPA metagenomics assembly of the PRJEB12797 data set... | reverse complement strand
CAGACGTGTGCTCTTCCGATCTAGGGGAGAATACGGTCTTTAATCAGCGTTTCCCAAGGTAAAGAAACGCCAGAATAGCACCTAGAAAAGAAACGGGCTTGCTGAACGCCAGCCTTGCCCCCTTATATGCAAGAATGATTCCCCAAGACAGAAAGACAAAATCAAGAAAGCAAATTCCCCAGCGGGGGTTGATCAGCTGCCCCACGACATTCAAAACATATAAAAAAGGACCTTTATGGTCAAAGCAATCAACATACATCGTCCCCCCGTTCAAAAGCGTTCGTGCGACATAGATAAATACGGAAGAATCTGTCTGCGGCATACTTCTTGACAGGGGAGAGCTTCCAGACTGCAATGTAATCAGGCACACACACAGCAGCAACGCCGCATACAGGCAGGCATCAGCTATGTGCACTTTTTTTACGGTGGAAATCATTACAGTTTCTTACTATAACATTTGCACTATGTGCTTGTCCAGAGCCATATAATCTGCTATAGTTTTAGCATCCTATTTTCAGTGTAAGGAGCTTATTATGGACTTAAAGGGGTCGCAGACCGAGAAAAATCTACAGACCGCGTTTGCGGGGGAATCAGAGGCACGTAACAAGTACAACTGGTTCGCCAGCCGTGCACGCAAAGATGGCTATGAGCAGATTGCTCGTATTTTTGAAGAGACGGCAAACAACGAAAAAGAGCACGCCAAGCTCTGGTACAAGCTGCTCTCTGGCGGCATCGGCACGACCGCAGAAAACCTCAAGGCTGCGGCTGAAGGCGAAAACCACGAATGGACAGATATGTACGCAGGCTTTGCCAAGACTGCCCGCGAAGAAGGCTTTGAAGAGATAGCCAAGCAGTTTGAAGGCGTTGCTGCCATTGAAAAAGCCCATGAAGAGCGCTACCGCAAGCTGCTCGACAATGTTAGCAAAGAGCGCGTGTTCAGCAAAGACGGAGACGTCATCTGGCAGTGCGCAAACTGCGGTCATATCTGCGTAGGCAAAAAGGCTCCCGATGAATGCCCGGTATGCCACCACCCGCAGTCATTCTTCGAGGTAAAGGCAGACAATTACTAGAGGACGTTGCGCTGTGGCACCTTGCACCACGCGGTGTCAAAAATCTGCCAGCTGTTGTTTTCAATGATAGCCTGCCCCCTCTGCCTGCTTCGCGGACGGAGGGGGCTTTAAGATGCAGCAGTTTTTTCTGAAGCACCTCCTGTTTTTATACATGAGAAGGTAGTTATTTCCTTAATGGTTCTTTTCCTCTACGTCCGTTCAGAATTCGTCAATTTTAATAACTTATCACTGGTTTATGATATTTGTTTGAAACAAATGTTTACTTTCTCCTTCCCTCGTGGTATAATTTTGCATTATGGCAGAAACGACGATTGTAACAAGTACTCCGGTGGGAAAGCAGCTGGACAGCATTGGGCGCAACCAGCAGGCATCCTACCTTGTGTTTAATAAAAAAAAGATTGAACTTGTGGCAAAGATAACGATTGGCAGGGAAAGCGACAATAACGTTGTCGTGGACAACAAGCTGGCAAGCCGCCACCACTGCATCATCCAGAAGATTCGCGATGCGTATTTTCTGAAGGATGAGGGCAGCACAAACGGCACATTCCTGAACGGTCGCCGCATCCCTTCGGACAAATACGTGCGCCTGAACATAGGTGACAAGGTAACAGTTGGTTCTGCCGACATCGTGATGGCGTAAAGCGATGATGAGCGATGAAGAGCTTGCTGCCCTTGAAGAAACGATCAGGTCTTACTGCGGGCGGAATTCTCTGCCCTCGGAAAATGAGCTGACGGAGCTGCTCGATACAACTATTTCCACCCTTGAAGAAGAAGATACCTCCTACCGTCCTCTGGCAGATGATGGCAACGCAGGCGGGCTCCTCGAATTCCGAGAGAATTCCCTGCCGCTTGTCATTGTGCCGGATCTTCATGCGCGGCAGGACTTTTTGCCTAGCCTGCTTTCCTGCAGCTTTGATGGGTTGCCGCCCCTGCTTTCGGCGCTTAACCAGAACTTGGTGCGGGTCATCTGCGTGGGTGATGGCGTGCACACGGAGATTCCTCAGCTTGTATACGAGCGCTGGTGGCAGTCCTATGAGCACTGGCTGGATGGCAATATAGACTGCCCCACCATGCGGCAGGAGATGCAGGAATGCTTTGCCACCATCATGACGGTGATGGCGCTCAAAAATGCTTTCCCTGCGCAGTTTCATTTCCTCAAAGGCAATCATGAAAATATCTTGAATAAAAACAGCGGCGGTGATTATGCTTTCCGCAAATATGTGCAGGAGGGGGAGATGGTGCGGGATTTTGTGCGTACCGTTTACAGCGATGTCGTACTGCACCTGCTGAGCTGCTATGAGGGCTTGCTGCCCATCGTCGCTATCTTCAACAAGCTAGGGATAAGCCATGCGGAACCGGGCAGGGCGTATTCGCGGCAGCAGATTATCAACTACCATAGCGATGACAATGTTATCCTCGATTTTACATGGACTGCAAATGATGCCGCAGAAGAGCAGAGCGTAGTTCGACAGTTTTCCCTGCTTGGCGGCAAGCCTGAAAAGGGGGACGTCCTGTGGATTGGCGGGCACCGTCCGGTGGAGGGCAAGTATTCTTTGCGGCAGGACGGGGCATACGTGCAGATTCACAATCCATTCGAGATGAATGTCGCTTTCGTACGCCCGGAAAAGGGGTTTGACCCGCAGACTGACATTATTTCAATAAGGTGATTTTATGCCAACAACGGTGACGGGGGGGAAGAAAGTCGTTCCCCAAGCAAGCAAGCCAACGACGACAATTGGCAAATATACAGATGCAAAGGTGATTGCCAAGGGCGGCATGGGGGCAGTGTATTTAGCCACGCATCCCACGCTTAAGCGCGAGGTTATCATTAAAAAGCTCTTAATCAAGCGTGGCAGCAGCGAAATCCGCAGGCGCTTTGAGCGGGAGGCGCAGATACTCATAGATCTGAGTTCTCCCAACGTGGTGCGGATGTTTGATTATTTCTCAGAAAAAAATTCTGATTACATTGTCCTGGAATATATGGACGGTATGTCTTTGGACAAGCTGCTTGAAAAGCAGCTGGTGCTTCCCGTTCCTCTGGCACTGACTATTTTTTTGGATGCCTGTCGGGGACTGAAAGCCGCCCATGATAAAGGCATTATCCACCGTGACATCAAGCCCGCAAATATCCTCATTTCACGGAAGGCGGAAGTAAAGCTTGCTGATTTTGGCATTGCGGGTAACGAAAAGGAAGAGGACGAGCTTGACAAGCCTGCCGCAGAGCAGCCAGTGCTCAAGAAGGCTCCTTCGTCCAATGATTTTGCTACCCAGGTGGGGGCTGTGCTTGGCACCCCCGCATATATGTCTCCCGAGCAGCTGCAGGATTCCAGCTCTGTGGACAAGCGGACGGATATTTATTCCATGGGCATCATGCTCTACCAGATGGTGACGGGGGACCGTCCCTACAAGGGGGATATGAAGGCGGATACGCTGGTGCGGATAATGAAGGGCAAATATATTCCGCCGAACCGCATTGTGCGCAACCTGCCCCCTGTCGTCTGCCGCCTTATCAAGAAGATGATGCGGGCAAACAAGAACAGGCGCTACAGGAGCATTGAGCCTGTTATTCAGAAGATACGCAACTATCTGAACAAAAACTATTCAAAGCAGACAAGGCATGAAATCCGTGAGTATCTGGCGCGTTCTGTAAGGACCAGTCAAAATCTGGAGATACCGGAGTTTGAGAGGCGCTATCGGATTATGAAGCCTATCGTTTCTATACTCCTGCTCATCGCCCTTCTGGGAACTATCTGGTTTTCGAGGATTCTTCACCGCACCATACTGCGTCCCTTCTTTGTTCCTGTATCGCTGAGCCTCGTGGTGCCTTCGGATGTGAAATCAGAGAGCGGTCATTATGCCGCGGATTTGCCCGTCAAAGCTTTTTTCTTTGAAAACGACGGAAAGGATATTCCTCAGGTGAAGGGCTGGGACGGCAGCACTGTCTTTAGACCTGACAAAGAACAGCAGAATGAGGATCTCCTCTGGCTTTCTGCGCGGACGGTTTACCTGCACCCCGGCGACTACCGCATCAAGATTGTTGACGGACCGTATGTCTGGTGGCGGAGCCTAAAAGTGGAGAAAGATGAGCCTGTTAGCTTGGAGCTTACCTTCCTCCGAAGTGAAAGGCGTACGCTTTCTATTGAGGGCTTTGCAACGGATTACGAGACGGGTGAAGACATCAGCTCCCAGACGAAATTCCAGATGCTTGTCGGAGGCAAGTGGCAGGCTGTTGACAGCGTGAACTCAGCTTCCATGGCCTCTGGCAAAATCTTCAAGATCAGGGCTGTGTGCGATGGCTATGAACCGGAGGAATTCGGACTCTCTATAGAGTGGTATCAGGATTCCCTCTTTATCCATGCAAATCTTCATAAAAAAGAAGAGCAGAAATGACTATCTATTTCCTAACGACTCAAGAAGAGCTGTGCCGGCAGATTGCACAGCGGCTCCATGAAGGCTTTGGCTATACGGTGCAGGTGTTTACGAGCGCCCGCCTCTTTTATGAGGCTGCCGTTACTGCTGGGCCTTCGTGCGTGGATCTCCTTGCCTGCGACTATATGGCGTATGAAGCGGATGAAATAAATCCCTATGAGCTTATGGAAGTGCAGGAGTGCATAATCCCGTTTTTTTACTACAATACGCCGTACATCAAATACCATGAGCACCTGTCGCAATCATGGTATCAGAAGATGAAGCAACATCAGGCAAAGCATCTGGGCGCAGACCGACTCTTTGGGCTTTTGCCCGCATTGGTGAATATTGAAAAGGTGCTGATGGCTGCTGATATTCTGCCCTCGGTTGTACTGCTCGGCTCGCTTTTGGGAGCGGTGATGCCGCCTGCTTCCCTGCTTGAAAATTTCAAGCAGATGCACAAAGTACAGCGCTCCCGCTTTGAAGTGCTGTCGTACCTCTTTGCGCACAAAAATCAGGAGATTCCCGAGCGGGAACTGTGCCTTTATATATGGCACGAGTATACCCCGCAACGGGTTAAGGCGCTTTACAGTTACGTGAGCGATCTGCGCAGGATGTGCCGCGAGGAAAAGGATGGCCGTATGTCCATTGCCCGCGCAGGCAAGAAGTGCTACTGCCTGACCGTGGTGTAATCCCTTGCATAGAGCCAGCTGTAAGACTCATCGAGGTTCTTTAAAGTGCTGACATCGAATTCTGCCGTGCAGGGAGCCTCGTTAAAGGGGGTCGTGCGGGCAATGAATTTCTGCGCCGTCCGCAGCTTGTCAAGCAGTGCCGTAGTGTCGCCATCGTAGAAGGATGCCTTTTCGTCTGTTGAAACCGTCCATTCTTCTGTTCTTGCGGGGCCATTGTCAATCCTGTAGGTGACAAAGCAGGAGGTCTGGCTCAAGAATTCCTTCCAGTTTATGTACAGCTCAGGTTCCTGCCCCTCCTTTTTTCTGATGATGAGCGAAACATTCTCCACATAGGCATTGACTTTCTGGGGCGCGTTGAACACTATATAGAGGACTTTCTTGTCATCCATGGGGTCAGTGCGTTCGGAGGTAAATGGCTTCAGACCAGAGGGCTTTACCACCACGGAGGCGTCTTTCTCTGCTTCTTCCTCTGGGGTTGCTTCGGCGAGCTCTGTTTTGTCAGCTGTGTCTTGCTTGTCGTCTATCGATTCAAAGGAAAAGAGTACGTCAGGCATCTGCGGCTCTGTCACTGTTCCCGAGTAGACTATCTCGCGGCGGGTACGCAGCAGGGGGTGGCGATATTTGAGGTCGTCTGTCTTGTCTTCGTAAAAAGAATCCTTTTGTACCCAGTTCAGGTTGCTGTCGTAGATGTACTTGTAGATATAGGTGCTGGTAAGCGTAGTCTCACGGGTAACGTCTCCCTTGTCATTTACTTCCGACAGCTCATCGTCCGTCTTCTTGTTGTTGACGTAATAGGTGCGCCTCCGTTTGGAGCTGCTGTCTGTCTCTGTTATAATGGAAGAAAGTTTGCCGTCTTCGTAAAAGTAATAGTAGACGGTTCCATCGTTCGGCGGATTGTTCTGTGCGTCCTTCCTGAGATCTCCAGAAAAGCTGTAGCCGGTGGTCTTTTTTGTTTTGGTGATTGCGCCGGACTTGTCATAGCTGTAGTCAAAGCTGGAATAGCCTTCATCTTCTCGTTCGAGTTCAAAAGAGGCAACTTTTATCCTGCCGCTGTCGGAAACGCTATAGACTTCGTAGCCCGTGTAGTCAGCGTTGTATTCGTACTCCTTGTTTATCAGGGCGCGCCGAGTTTTAAGCACGGAGCTTTGCAGGAGGCCGTCATCGGAGAAGGTGACTTTTTCATACAGGTAGGGCATACCCGCATCGTTGTACTGCACCATGACAAAGACCTTGCGCTGCCAGTCAAAGTATTTGACGTTTTGGCGCAAGGTGGGAAGTTCCACGTATTTGCCGTTTTGGTCGCTGAGCGTAAAGATTTTTTCTGTTATTTGCAATGGTTCTGTGCGCACATCCTGATAGGTGTCGCGTAGTGTTGGCTGCCTGTCGAATGCTGTCGCCGGAAAGGCAAGCAATGCCAACGGTATCATTAGAAAGTGGTTTTTCATACTTCTACCTCCACACGTAAAACCATGCTTGCCATTCTTTGTTACTTGTTTTTTAGTTTTTCTTGACCCCTATGCTCGAGAGCGGTATTTCACGCGAATAGGCGAGGGGAATGTTCGGTGCATAAGACAGGTTGGGAAAGCTCAATCCGCTGTCAAACGAGAAGACGGGATTGCTGCCGCTCTTGTTCAGAAGCTGGGCGATGAAAGAGCTTGCCTGCACCGTGTTCAGAGAAGCTTTGAGAGGAATAGTGCCGCTTTCAGAGTTGATTGACGTTGAGCCGACAGGAGTGATGCCCGCGAGCGTGCCGCTTGCCGTTTGCAGGGAGCACTTTGAAAGCAGGAAGCTCCACGGCGATTTTCCCGCATTCTTCACGTTCAGATTGAAATTCAAATCAAGGTCAAGGTTTATCTTCTGCAGGTCGCTCGGGCTGATGTTTTTCCCTTGGACGATGCTTGCCGCGAGTGATGCTGCTTCCAGCACATTCATGCCGCTGTTGGTAAAGGCAGTGCGCAGGGTGTCCAGAGAAGGCAGGTTCACTTTTACGTCGGACAGGGAGAATTCAGGCTTAAACACAGGCACGTCAAAGTCCTTGGTAAATCCAAGCGAGAGTGTGGAACTGGGGACTGCGGGAATGGCGCTCAGGTCGAGGGCTGCCGCGCCTTGAAGGGAAAATGGCAGTGAAACCGTGTTGTTCGCTATGCTCTGTGCCAGCGTGATTATTGAATTGTAAGTAATCTTAAAGTTAAGCGCATTCGTGCGGGTGCTGCTTGCCGCTACGTTTACGCCCTGATCTGTAGCGATTTTCGTAAAGTTTTTGCCGCTGCAGAGGATGTCTGCCGCCACTTCTTTGATGGAAAATGCTATGGGATAAGGGTTTGTGATGTCGTAGTTGCAGTTAAAGGTAATGCCTTCCAGATCAAGCCCTTTGATGCCTATTGATTTGAGGGACAGCGATGGAGTCTCCACGAATTGCTGGAGCATCTGGCAGGAAAATGTTGTAAGGGAAAGGAGCGCGCTCAGCACTCCGGTCAAAAATACTGGCTTCTTCATATATCTATATCATATATCGGTGTGCAAGGGGTAAACGATAAGGACTGTGAACAGTCGCGGACTGTGGGACCGACTATCTCTACAGTCCTTGTTTATAATCTTCTATCTGCTCTGCTAGTACAGCTGTGAAACGAAGCTGAGCATTTCTTCTTCAGGAATGCCGTTCTTTGAAGTGACTGCATAAGCGTAGTCGCCGTCAGTCCATGTTGCCACGTGGTAGTTATTCACTTCGCCGCGCAGATTCACGCGCTTGTCTTCTGCAGCCATATTCTTGGTGATGAGGTACTTGTTGAAATCACCGCTGATGTCTGCGGAATCGCTCGTGCCGTCTGCGAGGGGCAGCTTTGCCTTGCGCAGGCGCACTTCGTCGTCAGCTACATCGTTATAATAAATGATTTCAAGCGTGTCATTTGGAATGGCGCGGTTTACCTGCCTTGTGTAACCGAAGGGCAGGACTGAGGGAATGTCAAGGCTGATGCCTGCGGCATCCTCTGCGTCTTCCTGTGTGCTGAAATCTGACCAAGGATTGGCAATAGCAACGCTTCCCGTGCCGGAAGCGGTGGAGAAAGATGCGCTGCTGCTTGAAGAGCCAGAAGAGGCACTCGCAGACGTGTTGCTTGAGGAGGTGTCGCTGCTGGAAGAATCAGCAGCTGTCCTTGAAGAGTCGGAATCGGAGCTGCTCTCTGTCTTGGTGCTTGAAGTTTCGGTCTCTGAATCAGAGCTGCGTGCTTTCTTCATCGATGAGCAGCCAACAAATGCAACTGCCATGGCAGCTGCGACTAATACTGATGCAATTTGCTTTTTCATGTGCATTAGGATAAAGAATTTCTGAAAACAAGTCAATGCGATGTCTGGGGAATTACGGATTTGACAAAGCAGGCTGTGTTCTATATTATAGAAGAATATGAAGAAAAAAGCCTTGCTTTCGCCCTCCCTGCTGTCGGCGGATTTTGCGGATCTGCGCTCTGCCTTGAAAACCATTGAAACGCATGGTGGTTCTTTTGTGCATATTGATGTCATGGACGGTCATTTTGTACCGCCGATTTCCTATGGGCAGCCGGTGATTTCTTCAATCCGCCCGTGCACCGCTTTGCCTTTCGACGTGCACCTGATGGTGGAGCGTCCGGAGCAATGCATTCCATCCTTCATAGATGCGGGCGCAGACTACATTACCTTCCATATAGAAGCGACAAGCCATGCAGACCGCTGCCTGCACATCATACATGAGGGCGGCAAAAAGGCGGGCATTGCCCTTTGCCCCGCCACCCCGGTGGGAGCGATCGAAGAGCTTCTTCCCTATATAAACCTCGTTTTGGTGATGACGGTGAACCCCGGCTGGGGCGGGCAGAAGCTTATTCCGTATACGCTTGAAAAGGTTCGCCGCCTTGCCGAAATTCAGAAGGAAAAAGGGTTCCCATACCTGATTTCTGTAGACGGAGGGGTTAATGCATCGACTGTCAGCTCCGTATTGGAGGCTGGCACCGATGTTGTGGTTTCTGGTTCTGCCTTTTTTGAGGGGAAATTGCCGTGGTGATGCTTCAAAGGTTTCTGCCGTGCATTGTTCTCGCTTTTTGCTGCCTGCCTTTGCTTGCACAGAGCAGAAGGGGTGGAGCTGCTAGTGATACCGTTATAGAAGAGCTTGCCGTTGAAGATGCCTTTATGGACGAGCCGGAAGTTGAGGTTGTTGACGGTATTGCAGACGATGATTTTGACAGAGGCGCACTGATGAGGGGTTTTGAGTCGTACCGGAACAAGGACTGGCTCAGTTCGGTGATTTTTCTGCGTCAGGCGCTCAGTGCTTCGGAAGATGCCACTGCCGAGGTCTTGTATATGCTCATCATGAGTGAGGTCTACAGTGAGGATTACGAGGGCGCGATAGGAGATTGCGATGTCTTTTTGTCCCGCTTTCCCCAGAGCCCGCTCGTAGACAATATCCGCTACCAGAAAGGCCGCTCCCTGCACTATGTGGGGCAGAATGACGAGTCCGTGCTTGTCCTGAGCGATTTTTGCCACCAGAATCCCGACAGCGGGATGTATCCCTCCGCCCTGTACTGGATAGCGGAGTGCTTTTACGATGATTATAACTTTGACACAGCCCGCAGGCTCTATGAGCAGCTGCTTGCCGACTATCCCGATGACGCAAAGGCGGTGGACGCCCGCTTCAAGCTTGATGCCATCACCCAGCGGGAACGGGAGCAGAAGCTGCTGCTCTTGCTCAGGGCGACGGGCGAGGAATACGTGAGTTCCCGCGAAAACTATGAAAGGCAGTTCCGCGCGTATGAAACAGAAGATATTGTGGCACTGCGCCGCCAGCTGAACGAAGCGAATGCCCGTATCTCGGAACTGGAAGCTGCTGAAAGCGAAAAGCTGAAAACTGGACCGGGAGAACAAAATCCATCAGCAGTGCCCGAGCCTCCGCCGGAAGTATCGGCAGACGAAAAGGCTTTGCCGCTTTCTCGTCGCAGAGGGGTGTCCGATGAGGAGCTGCTTGATTTGAAAATACGTGCCGCTCAGCTGCAGCGGCTTCTTGATGAAAAATACAGCCGCGATGCAGTTATCAACGGTGAGGGAGGAATGTAGTGAAGCTAAAGCAAAAAACGTTCTGTGCCTGTATACTGTTTGCTCTTTTTCTCTCTGTTTTGGCTTTCTCGCAGGAGGAAAAGCAGGAAGAAGCCGGGAGCTTGGATGTCTACCAGCTTGATGAATACACGGGGCTTAACTACATTCCCGAAAAAAAAGTAGATGTCTCCAATGGAAGCTTGCGAATACAGCTGTGGGGAAGCAAGGGCGCATTTAGCGTGTATTCGGTGGGGGCAAAGGGCAAGAAGCTTCCTCTGTTTTCGTCCTCTGATAGCTTTTCCTCTTCATACTTTGTGTTGCGGGCGGGTAAGAAAGAGTATGTGCTCAACAGTGAGGGAGGTGTTGCCTGCGAGTCTCGCCGCACGGAGCGGGGGGCGCAGCTGTGCTTTCTTATTCCCAAAAAGGCGTGTTTCCTTGTTGATTTTGCCTTTCCCGATGATGCGCTTTCAGCTGATTTAAAAAGTATGCTGCGGGTGAGCCTTTACACAATAAATCTGGAAGACAAGCCGCAGACCTTTACGGTGAAAGGAATTTTTGATACAATCTTGGGTGAAAACTCAGGGGTGCATTTTTCTACAGGCACATTGCCAAAGCTGAATACGCAGAAACAGTTTCACAGCATGGATCATGACAGATGGATTCGCTCGGCAAATAAGAAAGCTTCGGTGTGCTTTCTCTTGGATGGCGCAGACATTTCCAAGCCTGAAGCTGTAACCCTTGCCGCTGTGGGGGAGCTGTCGAAGTACTGGGTGCCGGTGGTGCATGACGGAAGGTCTTTCAATTCCGCGCAGGCGTATAATAATTCGGCTGTCGCAGTCAACTGGAGCACGGCATATCTGCTGCCTCAAGAGAAGGATGTAAAGACATTTTATATCTCCGGCAGCACGATGGAAGGCAATGAGCTGATTTCCGCGTTGGAGCAGGGGACTGTGTTCCCCGTCTATCCCAGTTTGCCTTCTGACACAGATGCTGCAGAGGTGGAGCTTTCTGCCGCTGCCCAAGCCGTTACCGAAGAGCAGCTTGACCCTGAGTATATCCAGAACCTTATAGATTATATAAGTTCTCTGGAAAACGGTGAATCTATTGAAAAGGAGGAGCTTGAGAGTCTCAACAAGGAGCTTGATGCCATTTTTGAGAGGCTCAGGGCTATAAAACGATAGTAAGATGACTAGGTCTGTCCTGCAGGTAGCGAGAGACTTTATGCGGAGGCGCAAATTCGGCAACGCCATTACGCACCTTCGCGCCTACTACAATGAATACAGGGGCTCTTTTGAGTACTATCTCATGCTCGGTACATGCTACCTCTATGTGGGTGACATAGGCAATGCCATGCACAACTATGAGCAGGCGCGTTCCATAAAGCCGGAAGGTACCGAGCTGTACCTTGGACAGGCGGCTATCTTCATCCATCAGCAGAAGACAGAAAAGGCTTTGCAGTATTATCTTGAGGTGCTTAATTTTGCTCCAAGCAATACTACGGCAAAGTCTGCGATGGAATTTATCCGCGAGCATGGCTCCGATGATACCGTCATCAAAGAATGGATAGAGACGGGGAAGATACAGCGTTTTTATCCGCCATTGGGCATGAATCCGCTCTGGATGCAGATGGGCATCTTTGTGGGCTTTTTAATCGGCGTGTGCATCTCGATGGGTATTGTGATTGGCGCGCTTAATGCAAAGCGGGAGGAGCGGAATAGGGATCCCGTGGTGCAGAATGTCAACAATTTGGGAATAGATAAAGATGTACAGAGAAAGAACCCCTCCCTGTCATCTGGAGAGGTGCGCTTTTCTCTTTCGGAAGAGGAAGTGGCAAAGAGCTATGAGAGTGCCCGCAATTTTGCCCTCAGCGACAGGGACAATGCGGCAATGCGGGAGATAAACCGTCTCCTCACGAGCGATGCTTCCGACATATACAAGGCGAATGCCAAGGCGCTTAAAAGCCAGCTCTTCACCAAGGGGGTAGGCTTTGAGAGCAAATTCCTCAAAAACGACAGATTCAGCTATAAAGAGGTCTGGGCTGATCCCGTGCTCTACCAGGACTGCTAT
>ERZ842401.6631-NODE-6631-length-12296-cov-3.495793_pt1 | contig 12296 bp, 9 predicted proteins | sample MGYA00521270_ERZ842401 | MGnify/ENA primary metagenome ERZ842401 (study PRJEB31892, sample SAMEA3878208) | bioreactor metagenome | biome: Moose rumen | place: Sweden | collected 2011-10 | study: EMG produced TPA metagenomics assembly of the PRJEB12797 data set... | reverse complement strand
GTTCATTTTGTCGTTATCATCTTCAAAAATTCTTAGTTTAACGAGTTTTTCTGCAAGATTTTTGGCATTTTCAATGCTATCGGTTTTTTCTACACCGAGCAAAATTAACATGCCTTTATTTATAGAAGAATAAAGTTCATTGTTTATAGTTACGCTTGCACGTTTAACTCTTTGAATTAATGCTTTCATTTTATTTCCCACTTTTTGTTTTTCCTGAAAGCTGTCCGCATGCTGCATCAATATCAGCACCACGTTCGAGTCTTACAGTAACTTTTTTGCCCGAATGCTCTAAAACGTACTTGAATTTCATAATAGCATCGCCGCTTGATTTTTGATAACCAGTTTTATCAACAGAATTATATGGTATCAAGTTTACATTACATTTCAAATCTTTCATAAATAAAGCAGCTTGTTTAGCGCATTGATGGGTGTCGTTTAAGCCTCTTATCATCAAATATTCAAATGTAATTCTTCTGCCGGTTTTTTCAATATAATTTTTCAAAGCTTTTTTGAGTTCATCAATGTTATATTTATTTTCAATCGGCATAATTTGTTTGCGAATTTCATGATTTGGTGCGTGCAAAGATATTGCAAGGGTTGATTGAAGCTCCATATCAGCAAGTTTGTTTATTTGCGGAATAATACCGCTTGTTGAAATAGTTATTCTTCTGGCTCCGATTTGAAAATCTTCATTAAAAATATTCAAAGCTTCAAGAACATTGTCAAGATTTAATAGTGGTTCACCTTGCCCCATAAATACAATGTTTGTAACTTTTAGTCCTGTATCTCTTTGAATAGTCAAAACTTGTTCAATTATTTCTTTTGCATTCAGATTACGAATAAACCCTCTTTTTCCTGTTGCACAAAAAGAACAGCCCATTTTACATCCAACTTGAGAAGATACGCACATTGAAAGATTTGAGCGGTTATCAAAGCGCATTAAGACGGTTTCGGCACATAATCCGTCAGAAATGTGGTATGTACGCTCTACTAAGCCCATGTCTGGGTTAAACTTGGCTAAGCCGCGTGCTGTTGATACCCAAAACATTCCGTTATTATCTTCAAGTATTCCGTTGATAACCGTGTTTTCAAATCCTGCGTTTTTGTTGTATCGAGTAAACGTGCCTGTTTCTTGGTCGAATAAATCAAGCCCCGCATCTGTGGCAACCCAAATGCGACCTTGAGAGTCTTCAAAGATTTGATATACCCAATTGTGACTTAGGGTTGTTGAGTCGTTGTCGTTGTTTTCGTAGCTTTTTACTATGTCGTTTTCTAAATCGTAAATTTGAAAACCTAAGTAAGTGCCTAAGTATAAGTATTTTTCGTTTTTAGATTGAGTAATAGATATTCCGTGTAGATTGATTGGTGTTCCGTTTCTGTCGGTTTTTATGCGCTTAAATTTTTTTGTTTTGGGGTTGAGTAGGTGTAATCCGCCACCGTTTGTGTAAACCCAAATGCGTTGTTTTTTGTCGATGAGTATTGATTTTACAAAATTTGATGCCATGCAGTCTTCTTGATCGGGGTTGTAGGGGTAGACAGTACAAGTTTTGCCATCTGCCGATATGCTTGAGAGACATCTGTTGTATCCGCCTGAGTAGCAATTGCCTGCGCTGTCGAATGCGACTGCTAATGTTGACGAACTTTCCATGGCTGTATTTGGGGTTATGGCTGGGTCGTAACAGGTTATGCGCGATGGTTCGCCTTTGCGCCAATATGTTATTCCTCCGCCATCGCTGGCTATAGCCATTGTTCCATCGTTTCTAATTGAAAAACAATAGATATAGTTTTTATGTAGTATGTTTTTGTTTTCTTCGCGAGATATGTTATAGAATTTTTTTGTAGGTGATAGTTCGGTGTATGATATTCCTTTCCATGTGCCAAACCATACAAGGCCATTGTCGTCTTCTGTAATGTCGTTTACAGTGCTACTATTAAGTTTATAGACAGCTTCGTTTGACGAAGATGGTATTTTTATTATGCGATTGGTGTTTGGGTCTATAAAATGGAGATCGTCTGCGTTGGTTCCTATCCAAAAACGATTGAGTTTATCTCTGTAAAAAACTCTTGCGTTGAGGGGCATATCTTCAGGATTTTCTACGTCAAGATTTTCAAACTTGTCTTTGTTTTTGTTGTAGATTACTATGCCATATTCTCCACCAAAATATATTTTATCGCCATCGTCATACATTGCGTAGTTGCCTTGGGTTATGTTTGGAAACCATTTGTCTTTGCAGTCTATTATTTTTTTTAGATTGCCAATTGTGTCGAGTAGATATGTACGCGATGTTTTTTCAGATAACGCCCATATTGTCTTTTCTTTGTCGATGTAGAAATTTCTAATTTTAACGGAATCGAAAAATGTTTGATAAATTGGTCGAAATATCGTAGAATCTTTTTCGAGTAGGAATGCTTGTCCGTAGTTGGCAAAGGCTATTACCCAACCGTTTTCTTGAGGAAATATTTTGTCGCATTGAAAATTATAGTTTATTGTTGCGGAGTGTTCGTTGTATTTTGGATAATATGTAAAACCTCCAGCTATGGGGTTGTATTTGTTTATGCCGCGTTCTGACACAATCCAAATCATGCCTTTGTTGTCGGTGGCGAGGTCGGCTATTGAATTGCCTGCTACACCTATTTTGGGGTCGTGCCTTACGGATGTAAATTTTGTGCCATCGTAACGTGAGAGTCCTGATTGAGTACCTACCCAAATGTAGCCAAATTGGTCGCTGGTGATGCAGTTTATCTGATCACTGATTAGCCCAAAACGTTCGTTGGCTGTGGAGAATATAAAGTTGTAGTCTTTGTCTTGGCTACTACAAACAGCATTAACGAGCATTAATAATATAACAAGTCGGTATCTCATTTTTTGCAAAAACTGCTTTGTCGATGGTGTTTTGTGTTACAATTTTGCAATGTTAATATTTTTTGTTTTATGTAAAAATAAATTTTTAATTTCAATTCTCAATTTTCAATTTTCAATTTTCAATTTTCAATTTTCAATTTTTAATTTTTAATTTTTAATTTTTAATTTTTAATTTTTAATTTTCAATTCTCAATTTTCAATTCTCAATTTTCAATTCTTATTCCAACAACAGTTATGTCGTCGCGTTGGTCGGCTCCGTTTGAAAAATTATCAAGTGCATTTTCTATTTGTTGTTTTTGTTCTTCTAAACTGCTTGTGGCATAGGTAGATAAAATGTTTATGAATTTTTTACGTCCAAAACGTTGTCGGCTTAAATTATTTTGGTCGGTTATACCATCACTCGACATGTAGAAAATGTCGCCATGAGAAATATGTATTTCTTTTTGTGTAAATTTTCCTATGTTGTTGAGTTTTATTCCGCCTGCTATGGATTTTCGATCTGGATTTAGAATTTCTACTTCGTGATTTTTGGCAGGAAGATAGTAAACAGGATTTTTTGCACCAGAGAAATATGCTTTTTCAAAAGTTTTGCAGTTTGGAGCATCAAATCTTAGTAAAGCCATGTCCATGCCGTCTTTGTTGTTGCTTGTGTCTTGTTTTAGAAGTCGTGAAATTTCGTTAGATAGAGTGTCGAGTATTTCGCAAGGGTTGAAAATTTTTTGTATTTTAACAATTTTGTTGAGTACGGTGTTGGCTACTATTGACATAAATGCGCCTGGCACGCCATGCCCAGTGCAGTCTATTACCGAAACAAACACCATTTTGCCAGTGTTGGATATTTCTTCGTGAGCCCAGTAAAAGTCGCCGCTGACAATATCTCTGGGACGATAAATTACGGCTGTGTCGAAATGTTGTTTTAGGTTTTCTTCGTTGGTAAGTAGGGCTTCTTGTATTGTTTTTGCATAATTGATGCTACCGTTTATGGCTATATTTTTTGATTGTAGCATTTTGTATGCTGCTGCTTTTTCTATGGCTATGGCTGTGTATGATGTTATTACGCGAATATTGGCTATTTCTTGGTCTGAAAACATTTCTTCGCGTTTGCTGTTTATCACCACAACGCCTTCTACTGCTGTGCCGTCAAACATAGGTAGTCTTAGACAAGTGTTGTAGCCTTGTCGTTTTAATGATTGAGGAACGTCGATGTTTGTATTTAGTCCAGCATCAATTTCTTTGCGATTTTTTATGCATGCTTGTGTGAGCGAATCGGTTATTTCTGATAATTTTTCATCGTTTAGTTGTGTAATGTTGTCGCCTTCCATGTAGTTTGAATATTCTATCAAGTCGTATTTTTCGTAGCATACCGAAAGGCAGATGCCATCGTTGTATATTGGTACTGCTTTGTTTTCATGAAATGTTCGGCAAATGGTGTTGATGTCGAGTGATGAGGATATTCTTTTGCCAAGGTCGCTAAGTACTTTCATGCTTTGCAGATTGTTGCTTAGTGCGGTACTGCTTTCTTGGAGTTTTTCATTTTTTTCAAATAGTTCATCTCGTTGGGCTTCTATTTCTTCGCGTTGTTGGTACATTTCCTCGTTTTGTTGTTCGAGTCGATGGTTTAACACCGTGAGTTCTTTGGTACGTGCCGCAACCTCATTTTCGAGTTTGTCGCGTTGTCTCTTTAGCCGTCGTATTCTTAATTTGTAGGTTATTGTTAGTATTGCTATGGTTAAAATTATCCATAATGTTTTTGCCCATAGTGTTAAATACCATGGTGGAAGTATTGTGATAGATAATTTTGTTATTTCGCTTAAAGCTCCATCGCTGTTTTTTGCTCTTACCATAAATTCGTAGTCGCCGGGTGTTAGATTGGTAAAATCTATTTCGCGACGATGTCCTATTTGATTCCATTCTTTGTCGTAACCTTGTAGCATATAACTATAAGTTATATTTTTTGAGTTTACGTAGCCTAATGATGCAAATTGTATTGAAAATGTGGATTGTTTATGGTTAAGTGTTATTTTTTCTGTTGCTTGTATTGATTTTTTTAGTGGTGAGTTTTTGCTTTCTACGGTTACGTGTTTGTAGTTTATAAGTAGTCCTATAATTGTGGGTTTTGCTATGTTGTTTTTTTCTCGTATGTTGTTTGGGTTGAAAAATACTATGCCTTCGTTGGAGCCGAAAAAGAGTGTTCCTTTGCTATCTTTAAAAATTGCGTTTTGCAAAAAATTATCAGAAAGTATTCCGTCTGTTGCATGATATGTGCGTATTACATGGCCGTAGTCGGGGCTAAATTTTACAATTCCTTTGCCAGTAGTTATCCAAAGGTAGCCGTTGTTGTCTTGTATTACACCGTTGCACATTATGCTTTGAAATCCTTGTTCAAATCCGTAATGTTTAAATTTACCTGTTACAATGTTGAATTGGTTAAGTCCAGAGGGGGTGGCTATCCAAATTCTTTTTTTGCTGTCGATACATATTGATAATACCCAATTGTGGCTTATTGATTGAGAATCAAACTCGTTGTAACTATAGTTTTTTATTTCGCCAGTAATTACGTTGTAGGTAGAAAGCCCTTGGTATGTGCCTACAAGGATGATTGTGTCTTTGTATAGGTTGATGCAAGTGCCGTATTGGCTGCAAATTTCGTTACCGTTTGGATCTTTTGTTATTGCAACGCATTTTTCTGAGCCAATATCATATCGCAATAGTCCGTTGCTACATGTATTTATCCAAATGCAATTGTGGCTTGGTTGGTGTAGTAGGCTCCGTATAAATATATTTTGGGAATATGTTATTGTTTTTTCTGTTTTTTTGTTTCGGTTTATTATATGTAGATTGTGTAGATAGCCACCGTTGTATATGTTGCCGTTGTTGTCGGTGCATAAGGCAAGTATTGACGGGTTGTCCATTTTTGATTGTTTGTTTTCGGTGGAATAGAACTCTGATTTTTGTTGGCTTTTTTTGTCCCATAATGTTATTCCTCCACCATCGCTACCTATTACCAACATGCTGTCGGGTGTTTCTGTAAAACATGCGATGAGGTTTTGTTTTAGTATGTCTTTGTTTTCGGGATAGTTGATACATTCAAAGAGTTTTGCGGGATTAATTTCCATATACGATAAGCCCATCCATGTGCCAAACCACATTAATCCGTGGCTGTCTTCGAGCATACATATAACTGTTGTGCTGTTGAGTTTGCGTTTGGAGTTCTGCGATTTGTCAGAAAGGATTTTTTCTATTTTGTTGTTTTCTATGTCCATTATATACAAATCTTCTCCGTTGGAGCCTATCCATAGTTTTCCGTCTTTGGCTTTGTATAATGTTATTATGTGTTTTGGAAGTTTTACACCTCCAAAATCTGTTATTTTTTCGATTTTACCATCATTTAATTTAAATAATCCGTTGTTGCCAGCTATGTAAAAGTCTTTTCCATTGTAATCGCTAAAACTATAAACATCGTTGCACGGTGAGCTTTCATCGTAGTTGTCGCTGTTGTATGTATTTATAATTTTTGCGTCTTTGGTGATTTGAAAGATTTTATTTTCTTTTTCTGATACAGCCCAAAAATTTTCTGAATTATCTAAAAAACAATTTCTTATTTTTTTGGTAGAGAAAAAATCAGTGTGTACTTCTTCAAATTTTTTTGTTTGCTTGTTGAGTATATTCAACTGCCCCATGGAGTTGAAAAAATATACGTTGTTGTCTTTGGTAAGAAATATTTTTTCGGCTTGATATATGCCACGAGAATTGGCTTTTTGAAAATATTCAAATTTTTCTGTTTCGATATTATAACACGATACACCCCGTTCTGTGGCAATCCAAATATTACCAAAATTGTCGGTTTTTATGTCGGATATATTGTTGCCGTTGACACTGGTGCTGTCGGCGGGGTTGTAAATATAATGTTTGAAACCGTAGCCATCGTAGCGTGCAAGTCCGTTGTATGTTGCAATCCAAATGAAACCTATGCCGTCTTCTGCTATTTTTTGTATTATGTTGCTATTAAGCCCATCTTTTTCGCCAACGGTGTAAAACCGCATATCGTTTTGGGCATTGGAAAATGTATTCCAAAACGGTAGTATTGTCATTAAAAGTGCGGTTATATAAAGTTTCATCCTTTGGTTGTTTAATATGCTTTTATAATTTAGTTTCAAAAATCGTGCAATTGTAGGGATAGCCTATTAAAAATATCTGGCAAATTCCTCAGGGGTTTTGAATACGGTTACGTTTTTTGAGTTGAATTTGCAGTTTTGCCCTAAGAAAAATTTTGATGTACCCTCAAATGCTTCGTCGTATTTTTGGACAAATGTACTGAAATCTTCGTTGTTTTTGCAAATTTTGCCTATACAAAGTATGTTTTCGCATTTTGCAGCTTTTGCAGCGGCTTCGGCAGAAACTATGTCAATGTTGTCTCCAATATATACCGATGGTATGCCACGTCGTTTTAATACATAATCGGCAAATAGTGGCCACATCTCGCTTTCGCAGTTTAAGGTGGAGAATATTAATGTTTTTTTTGCTTGCGTGTCGTTTTTTAGGGGTTCACTATCGGCTGCTATTATTATTTTGCGACGCAAGATGTCGGTTACAAAGTTTTTTATGCTTTTGTAAAGTCTGCTCATTATCCATTTTGTTTCAATGGTTTCCATTAGCGGTGCTATAACGTTGACCATGGTGTTTTCAAATCCTGAAGAAAGTATTTCGCGGTTGAGATTTTTTTCAAACAGAAATTCGTCGAAATGGTCTGCTGCCATAAGTAGCGTGTCGGTTTTTTCGTTGCCAACACCCTGTGAAACAGAAAGTAACCGCAGTTTCTCATTCATTTTTTCTTCTGATAGAAAGGCAATTTCTGATATTTTGTAGCCAAATTTTACTAATGCTGCTGCTGCCATGAGTTTGTGTAAATCGGCTTCGCTGTACATGCGTATATTGGTGTCGGTGCGCGCTGGTGTGGTAAAATTGTAACGTTTTTCCCAAATGCGTACCGTGAAGGCTTTTATACCAGTAAGTGTTTCTATTTGATGTATGGTGTAAGTTATATCTTGTTCCATTGGCTAAAATCCTACGTTTTTTTTGTTTTTTCTCAAGTCGAGAAATTCGTCTTCGCAAAATTGTTCAAGGATAGTTTGGTCTATGTTAGTACTATTTGTAAGTACATTGTTGATTGTTATTTTGCGAGCAATATTTTCTATTTGACCTCCGCTAAAATCATATTGTTTTGCTATTTGGGTTATTTGTTCTTCGGTTGCCGATGGTAGCATTGATTTCCATATTTTTTCTTTTATGTTGGTTTCTGGTTTTTCAAATTTTATTTTGTAGAGAAATCGTCTTTCAAATGCTTTGTCCATGTTTTCCACAAGGTTTGATGTGGCAATTAATATTCCGTTGAGATTTTCCATCTCTTGAAGGATAATGTTTTGCAACGAATTTTCCATTTTGTCGATTGCGCGCTCGGCTCCTGCTTGTCGTTTGGTGATAATGGCATCGGCTTCGTTGAATAGTAGAATGGGTGCTACCTCAGATTTGGATACTGTGGTGCGATAAGAATCGAAAAATTTTTTTATGTTTTTTTCGCTTTCGCCTACCCACATACTTTTTATGTTGGCTATGTTAATTTGTATTATGTCGCGTTTGGTTTTGCGAGCTGTTTGGTAAACGGTTTCGGTTTTGCCAGTGCCGGGTGCGCCATAAAACAAGCAAGTAAAACCTTTTCTTAGATTGTTAGATTCCAAATTTTTTATTATTTTGTTAAAATTTTCTTGTTCAAGAATTTCTGATAACTGTTTTACCCTTAGTTCTTCTTTGGGATTATAAAAAAGTTTTTTTGCTGCTATCAGTTCATGTTGAAGTCTGTTTGGGTTTTTGTCTTCTATTACCTTGATGTCCAGTTCTTTTAGTAGTTCGTTTTTTGCTGTTTCGGTGAGTTTGTAAGATTCACGATTGGCAAATCCATCGCTAAATGTATTTTCTATTATCTTTTTTGATTGCAATGGTGAAAAACTTAGCATCAAATAGTGTTTTACGAGTTTGGAACTATGCTTATCGTATATTTCGTTTATGTCGTATAGTGATAAATCATTATTGTAGAAAATATATTCGGTGCATAAATAGACAAGCATTGGAAGCCAAGTTTTTTGGTCTTCTTGTACTATTGAAAGAATTTTATCTGCGAAATGGAGATGTCTATTAGCCTCCATTAACCGAGATAATTCGGCATAGAAACTTTCAAAATCTATTTCATCGTCTTCGCGCAGAGAAATAATGTTGTCAAGTTCTGATAAAAGTTGTCTTATTGTTAATCCACTTTTACTTTTGGGAACGTAACGTTGATTTTCTTTTAAATCGTTGATTACATACGACGGTACGCGATAGCAGCCAGGACGTGTTGTTGCAATGTAACCCTTTTCTACAAGACCCTCAATTTCTTTGAGATTGCGCATTACTCTTATGTGGCGACAACCAAGATGTTGTGCTAATTCTGTTGTGGTGGTGCTTTCATCACTACCAAAGTTGACAATCAGGGCAAAAAATATAGCTTGTATATTGTTTATGTCGAGGGTTTTACAACAATAATTAAGCAGACTTTTGCTGTCTTTCATTTTGTCGAAGTCTAATTGTGAATTTTGTGAAATATCTATAAGCTTTTCCAAAACGTCCAATATATGTTTTTCGCCTTTTTTAGTTGCCATAATTTTTTGTTAGTATTTTACATTTCCGAGACGGTTTGCCCATCGTTCTGTGTAGAATTTGTAGTACGATACATCGTTTTTTTTTCTATATTTTTTAAAGCATGTAAGCCATAAAACCGATGGTAATCCTACAGCCAAGAGATATAGCGGACCTAAAATTAGCGATTGTAAACAATGTCCATACTCATGTGCTAATGTGTTTGTAAATTGTTGTGTACTAATTTGTTGGTGCGATGTTATAAAAATAAAAAATCCCAATGAAACACTTGCTGGGTAGTTCCATTGTGTTGCAATGCAACCTCGATAAAAACTATGCGGTTTTTTAATGTTGGCAACAAAAATTATAAGTCCAACGGCTGTTTGCATTATGCCCCATGTAAATTGCCAAACAAAAAACGCTATGTTTGCTATCTTTTTATTGTTTATCATCTTTTTTTGAGTAGAGTGCCTGTAACTTTCTAAGTGCAGTACTCATTTGGTCGGGACAACTTGTAGGTTTACTGCCGCAATGTATTCCGCACATTTTTTTTGCAGCTGTATCTATGTCCATGCCAATTATAAGGCTACAAATGCCTTTTAAATTGCCGTTGCAACCGCCTATTACCTTAGCATTTGTGATAATTTGGTTTTCATCGGCTTCAAGTTCCATAAACTTGCTGCATACTCCTACTGGTGTGTAAATTATGCTTTTCATTTTTATTTTGTTTGAGGTTGCTAATTTAATAAAAAAAACTTTTTATATGATAAAAAATGTGTATTATTTTTAGCAATAAAAAAAAAATCTTAGATTTACGGCCAAAAATATATAAGATGGTAGAACAAGTTTTTATCTCTTTGCCGCCAATGCGACGCGGGTATCACCTTGTAACACGGCATATTGTTGAGCAGTTGCCAAGGTTGCCAGAAAAAGGATTATTGAATATTTTTTTGCGTCATACGTCTGCTGCGTTGGCTATTAACGAGAATGCTGATCCAACGGTGCGTCAAGATTTTGAAACTGTTATGGACGCGCTTGTGCCAGATGGAACTGTGCAGTATGAACACAACTTGGAAGGCGAGGACGATATGCCTGCTCATATAAAAAGTGCAATGTTTGGTGTTAGTTTATCCATACCAATTGCCAATGGAAAACTTGCGCTCGGCACTTGGCAAGGTATATACCTTTGCGAATTTCGTAATGGAACAAATAATAGAAACTTGATAGCTACTATTGTATATTAACCAAAATCAAATTAAAAAAAAATGAAATCTGTAACAGAAAACCATCGAAGTATTCGCAAATATGCGTTTAGAACAGTTGAAGATGCTGTTATACTAAAAATAGTAAATGCTGCAATACGAGCAAGCAATACTGGTAACATGCAATTATACAGTATAGTGCTTTCTACACAGCCTAAAATTAAGGATTTGTTATTACCATTACATTTTAACCAACCTATGGTAAAGCAAGCTCCGTTGGTGTTTACGTTTTGTGCTGATATTAATCGTTTTTCAAAATGGTGTAAGGTAAGGGGAACAGAGCCTTGTTATGATAATTTTCTATGGTTTTCAACAGCACTTGTAGATACTATGCTCGCCGCAGAAAATGCTGCTATAGCCGCTGAAGAAAATGGATTGGGGATTTGTTTTCTTGGTACAACTATGTATAATGCCGAAGAAATAGCAAAGGTTTTGAATCTGCCAATGGGCGTTGTTCCAGTGGTTACCATGACGGCTGGTTATCCCAACGAAGAACTTTCTCCAACAGAAAGATTGCCTTATCAAGCAGTTTTTCACATGGAAACATATCACAACTATTCCGATGAGGATATAGAAAAGTATTATTCTGATTTTGAAAATTTGCCCAAACTACGTGATATTGTAGAACAAAATGGTCTTAAAAATCTTGCGGAGGTATTTACTCAACGTCGTTATACCAAAAATGATGGCGAAATTTTTAGTAAAAAATACCTCAACTTTGTAAAGAAAAGTTTTAAAATTAGTTAATAACAAACACATTATAATAAATACACAAAAATAAATTTAAAATGAAAAACATATTAAGCCGCCTTATAAACGGTGAAACTCTCTCACGACAAGAAACATACAATATTTTGGTAAACATTACGCACGGAGATTATTCTGATGCACAGATAACAGCCTTACTTGTTGCCTTGCAAATGCGAGGAATAACTGTTGACGAGTTGCTTGGATTTCGCGATGGAATACTTGAAACAGGTGTGCATGTTGATGCGGCAGAATTTAAGCCAATTGACATTGTAGGAACTGGCGGTGATTGTAAAAATACCTTCAACATTTCCACTTGTTCGTGTTTTGTAGTGGCTGGAGCTGGTTACAAAGTGGCAAAGCACGGCAATTATGCAGCATCATCTGTAAGTGGCGCAAGTAATGTTATTGAAGGACATGGTATTAAATTTACATCCGACAATGATAAAATTCGTCGTAGTCTTGAACAAACCAACTTTGTTTATTTACATGCTCAACTTTTTGCAAAGGCTATGAAATTTGTTGGCGGCATACGCAAGGCGTTGCAGATACCAACATGCTTTAACCTGCTCGGTCCAATTGTAAATCCCATAAAACCAGCCTATCAGATGCTTGGTGTGGCTAATCTTAAACAAATGGAGATTTATAAAGATGTTTATGAATCACAGACAGGGGGGACGGGCGACTTTGACAACCCTTATGATTGAGGAAAATAGATGGCAGATGAAAAGGTAAGAGAGATAAGAGGACCGGGA
>ERZ842401.6629-NODE-6629-length-12297-cov-3.687143_pt1 | contig 12297 bp, 12 predicted proteins | sample MGYA00521270_ERZ842401 | MGnify/ENA primary metagenome ERZ842401 (study PRJEB31892, sample SAMEA3878208) | bioreactor metagenome | biome: Moose rumen | place: Sweden | collected 2011-10 | study: EMG produced TPA metagenomics assembly of the PRJEB12797 data set... | reverse complement strand
CGGCATCCACGTCTTGAACCCGATGTCCACGTAGATCATCATCCCGAAGCCGAGCGCAAGCAGCAGGAAGCAGCTGCCGCAGAAGCCGAAGCTGAACGCAAGCGGCAGGAAGCAGCTGCTGCTGAGGAAGAAGCCCGCCGCAAGCAGGAAGCAGAAGACGAGGCAAAGCGTCAGGCAGAGCAGGCAGCCCGTGATGCAGAGCAGGCAGCCCGCGACGCAGAAGAAGCACGCCGCAAGGCAGAGGAAGAAGCCAAAAAGACCGCCGAGCAGCAGGAAAAGACTGACGAAGCTGACAAGACTGCAAGCGAGAAAGAAGCATTTGCTGAGCGCAAGGAAGAAGAGGCTGCCGAAGCCCGCATGGAAATTGCCAAGGACCAGCAGGCGCTGCTTGATAACGCGCTCACCATTCCCGAACGCAACGGCGTTATTGGCTTGAAAGTGGTGAACGATGACAAGGAACTGAGCCAGCTCGTGAAAATCAACGCGAGGACGAGCGACGTCATCCGCCTCTCCCCCGTCACCGTCGTCCACAGGCGCACAACCTTCGCCGTAAACGATCCCCTGCTGCCGGATGCAAGCGGGAATTCTTCCGTGCAGGTGAACGGCACCTATTATATGGCCATCTGCGGTGACTCGTCCATCACCACGAACAGCGCGGTAAAGCTCTGTCTGCTCGATTCAAACTTTATGGAAATCCAGAAGGAGAGCAACGAGATTGTGGCAGATGATTCTGTGCTCGTCAGCGATGGCGAGGGCAACTACTACTGCATCATTCAGGACGGCTCCAACTGGGTGCTCGGCAAGTACGACAAGTCCGTGAACCTCCTCGTCAAGGGCAAGGATAACTTGGAGATGAACACGCCTATCACCATCTCGCCCGCAGGCATCATCGTCACCGCTGCCGATGACAAGCTGATAATCCTCGATCCCAAGACGCTGACAAAGCAATAAGGGCAGATTTATAGGATTTATACAAAAAGGCAATAGAAGTTTTGCTTCTATTGCCTTTTTCATCAATGCTCTACGGACTTGTTTTCAAATTTCGTATAATCAGAGATAAACACCACATCCACGTCGCCGATGGGGCCGTTGCGCTGCTTGGCGACAATCAGCTTTCTGTCCTGCACGGGATTGTACTCTTCCTCGGACTTCTGCTTGCCCCGTTCGCCGTGGATAAAGATAACCATATCTGCATCCTGCTCTATGGAGCCGGAGCCGCGCAGCTCGGACAAATTCGGTTCGTTTCCCTCGGCGGTGCGCGCCACCTGGCAGAGCACGACGATGGGAATGTTCAGCTCGCGGGCAAGGCTTTTCAGCGACTTCGAGATAGCGGACTGCTGCTCATAGACGGGAGCCTCCTCGTTCTCGCTTGTAATCAAGCCGATATAGTCAATAAAGATAATCTTTACCTTGTGGTTTACACGCATACGGCGTGCGACGGCACGCAGGTCAAGCAGCTTCATGTTGGGCGTATCGACAATCCAGAGCGGGGCATCGTAGCAGGCACCTCCCGCATCCTGCAGCTTCTGGAAATCATCCAGCTTGAGCATACCGCTTCTAAGTTTCGTGCTGCGGATTCGGGCAACCTGCGAAAGCAGACGCTGGCCAATCTGCTCCGCCGCCATTTCCAGACTGAAAAAGCCGCAGGGAATGTGGTTTTCAATAGCGATGTGCTGCATCATAGAAAGCGCGAGTGCCGTCTTACCCATTGAAGGGCGAGCGCCCACGATGACCATCTCGGAATTCTGAAAGCCGCTCGTCATATTGTCGAGCTGCGTAATGCCGGAGGGAATGCCCGAAAGCGCGTTCTTGTTCTTGTAGCGCTGGTCTATGAGCGTGATGGTCTTCGGAACAATCTCGTTCATCGCGTAAACCTGCGCAGACTGGTTTGTGTCGGTAAGCTTGAAGATTTTCTGCTCGGCATCCTCAAGGATTTTCCGGCTCTCCTTGGTCTCGTCAAAGCTGCTTGCCTTTATCTCAGAAGCAAGCGTGATGAGGTTACGCCTCGTGGACTGGTCCAGCACAATCTTTGCATAGTAATCCACGTTCGCGCTCGTAGGAACGGTATTTGTAAGGGAAGACACATAGCCGACCCCGCCCGCCTTCTCCAGATTGCCGTTCTTCGTCAGATCATCAATGATGGTGAGCAGGTCTCCCGTTACCCCCTGCGTGAAGAGGTTCATCATAGCGCTGTAGATAATCTGGTTCCGCTGGTCATAAAAATTGTCCGAGCGAAGGTAGGTCACCACATCGCCCACAGCCTTCCAGTTCAGGAGAAGTGCGCCCAACGTTGCCTGCTCTGCATCGAGATTGTGCGGAGGAATCTTATCCTTTAATTCTGCATCCATACAGTGGCTCCTTGTGCGGAAAATGCCGCCATTTAAAATTAAAATGCCCACGGATGCCTTATCCGTGGGCACATATCAAAGGGATTGCAGTTCCCCTTTAGTTTGCTTCTGCGGGAGCCTTTGCAGCCTTGTCGGCATTGTCTTTCTTTGAAGACTTCTCGCCTTTCTTGGGCTCTGCGGGCTCAATCTTTTTCTCTTCCTGAGGCTGAACAGAAAGCTTTACCTCGGCTATGGCAGCCTCATAGAGACGAACCTTGAATGTATAGTTGCCGCAGCTCTTGATGGTAAGGCCGGGAAGCTCAATGCGTTTGCGCTCAAGCTCGTAACCCAGCTTGGCATAGTAGTCAACCAATGTCTGGCTCGTAACAGCGCCGTACAGCTTGCCGTTTGAACCGGCGGGCATAATCAGCGTTACGTCCTGAGCTTCCAGCTTCTCCTTGAGGCTCTTGCTGTTTGCGCGTTTCTGCGCCTTGCGGGCCTCAATCTCAGCCTTCTTGCTCTCAAAGTATGCGACAGACTCGTCCGTATACGGCACAGCAAAACCATGCGGGAAAAGGTAGTTGCGTGCATAACCATTTGCAACGTTCTTCACGTCGCCCATTTCACCAAGATGCTTTACATCTTCATTCAAAATAATCTTCATAAATACAAGCTCCTATTTGCTCTATGCCAGCCCACGTCACCAGGAGTCGGATCGCAGGCAGGCTGAAAGTGATGGAAAAAGCTCCGATCCGTTTAGTCCGCAACAAAGGGCAAGAGACAGATTGCGCGAGCGCGCTTGATTGCGGCGGCAAGCTGCTTCTGGTGCTTGGCACAGGTACCCGTCATGCGACGCGGAAGAATCTTGCCGCGCTCTGTGGTAAAGCGGCGCAGGCCATCCGCATCCTTGTAGTCAATCTTTGCCTTGTTGGCGCAGAAGCGGCACACCTTCTTGTGGAAGAAAGCCTTGCCTTTGCCATTGCGGGCACGTCCTTCGTCTTCGCGGCCCGACTCTTCTGTCGCAGCCTGTTCAACCGCGTTTGTATCAACCTTCTGCTCGTCAAGAGCTTCGTTCTTTGCTTCATCAGCCATAATAATGCTCCTTAAATAAGTTAAAACGGAATATCTTCCGGGAAGCCTTCGCCACCGCCGCCAAAGGAATCCTGTTCCTGAGGCGCGGCATCAGCCATCTGACCATCTGCGGAAGGACGGGGCGTATAGCCTGACTTCTGCTGGTACGCCCCCGTGCTGCCGCCGCCATCTGCACGGCTTCCAAGCAGCTCCACTGAGTTTGCGACAATGCGCACCTTGCTGAATTTCTGTCCGTCTTTTTCCCAGCGAGACTGCTGCAGCGATCCCTGAATGGCAAGCTGCTTCCCTTTTGTGAGGTACGGCTTTACGGCTTCCGCAGCCTTGCCGAAGTACGATACATCAAAATAGTTTACTTCGCTTATCCACTGGTCGCCATCCTTACGGCTGCGGTTTACAGCGACAGACATAGCAGCCACCGCCATACCGCCCTGGGTATAGCTCAGCTCTGCATCGCGCGTAAGCCGCCCGACAAGTGCCACGCAGTTTAAATCCGAGTTAGCCATCTGTACCCCGTATCCTTGTTATGCGTCTTTTTCTGTCTTCAACACAAAAAGATACTTCAACAGGTTTGTATTCAGATGGAACTGGGTGTCCATCTCTGAAATTTTCGCGGGATTTGCCTTGATATGCAGGAGCACGAAGCGTCCCCTGCGCAGCTTGTTGATTTCATAGGTGAGGTCGCGGTCGCCGAAGGGCTCCTCTTTCTCAATCTCCACACCGAATTTGGCGAGGTCTGCCTTCAACAAATCAGAACCTGCCTTGAACTTATCTTCCTCTACGGGATAGATAGTCATAAGTTCATACTTTCTCATGAGTATTCATTCCTTATGGTCTAAAATGGGAGGCACATACGTACCTCCAAGGGTATGCCACTATACCATATTGACAGACTTGCGTCAATCAGTTTCAGAAATTGGAGCCGTTCCAGCCCCAGTCTTTTGAGCCGCCGTACTTTATGTATACTTTGTCGCCGGGAATATCGAGCTCTTTTTTCAGAACGTCGCAGATGGCTGCCGTCATCTTTGTACAGTCGGCAGATGAAGGGGTTCCAAGGATATCAACGGAGACAAAAGCCCCCTTCTCCAGCTTTTCGCCTGCAAACCACAGGTCATAATTGTCCGCCAGCCCCACCATGAGGTAGCTCTCCGGCTTGTGCATGAGGGAAATAGCCTTTCCAAACTCAGACTTAATGCGTTCCTTCTTTTCCGCAGAAACAGGAACCGAAATCTTTGAATCAATAAACGGCATGATTATACTCCTGCGGTATATTTTCTATTTATAGAAAGGATTTGTCAAGCCCTGCCCGCGCCAGGTTAAACATCAGCCAGCGGCCGCTGGGATTATGGTCAGCAGCTTTCGCGCTTCATCGATGTCAAGCAAAGTGCCATTCAGGTAGCGGTGCAGGATGCTTGCTGCGAGGGCTTCGCAAGAAAGGCCAAGGTTTTCTGACTGTCTGCGGAGGCTGTCCATATCATCACTCTCCAAGCTGACGGCAAGCGGCTCGTCATCAGGGAGCACTAATTCGTGCGCCTGCTCCGGCATACACTGCGCCTGAGCCATCCACGCTGGCAGGGGAACAAAGTCATCCCAGTCCTCACCGACGGCAATGTCATTCTCGTCTGTCTGGGCAGTCCAAAAGGCTTCCCGCCATACTTTGTCAGTTTTTTTCGTAGTCATGCTATCTTCCTGTACTCTATAGCATCGTCATTCGCCGCAATTTCTTTAGCGCCGAAGTACATGTCAACATCGAGCAGATATATCTCAGAAAACCCTATATAAGGAAAACGCAGTATATTCTCACACAGTTGTGGGTGGAGGCAAAAACTTATATTCCTTCGCAGCATCATCCTTTTTTGCAGTATTATCACCTTTATCCTTCCTTGATTAATGGCGCTTCCCAATTAGATTACAATCCTATCCCCGCTAGATTAATGGAATAATCTAACTAGGTTATGCTTCCTTTTATGTACATACCGTGTACTGTCTACTGACAGTATTGTGTACCGCGCAAGGCAATATTGACGACCGTCTTATTACTATAGAAAGACGGAAGCGTGACTAGACAGCGATGTAATTATCTTCTATAATATTGCCTTATGAATAGAAGACTTATTACCTCCGCCCTCCCCTATGTGAACAATATTCCCCACCTCGGCAACCTCATCCAGGTGCTGAGCGCGGATGTGTTCGCCCGATTCTGCCGCAGCCGTGGTTACGACACGCTCTATGTGTGCGGCACAGATGAATACGGCACTGCGACGGAGACCAAAGCTCTTGAAATGCACAAGACCGCCCGTGAGCTTTGCGACTACTATTACGCCCAGCACGATGAAATATACAGATGGTTCGACATTGCCTTTGACAAATTCGGACGCACTTCCAACGAAGAGTGCACCGAAATCACGCAGGCAATCTTTACGGATCTGGACAAAAACGGCTACATCAAGGAGCATACAAACAAACAGCTCTACTGCCCGCACTGCAATATGTTTCTTGCGGACCGCTTTGTGCGGGGAATCTGCCCCAAATGCGGCTATGAGGATGCCCGCGGTGACCAGTGCGAAAAATGCGGCTCCCTGCTTGACCCCACGGAACTGAAAAATCCCCGCTGCTCTACCTGTGGCGCCACACCGGAAGTGCACGAGACCCGCCACCTGTACATCGACCTTCCCGCCATCAGCAAAAAGCTGGACGGCTGGATGAGCCAGGCAAGCAAGGAGGGACGGTGGTCGGAAAATGCCATCAACATCACCAAGGCATGGATCAGGGACGGCCTCAACGAGCGAGCCATTACCCGCGACCTCAAATGGGGAATTCCGGTGCCCAAGGCGGGCTATGAAAACAAAGTCTTCTACGTCTGGTTCAATGCGCCGATCGGCTATATGTCCATCACCAAACAGCTTGCAAACGAACTGAAAGCTCAGGGCAAGGCATCTTTCGACTGGAAGAGCTGGTGGTGCCCTGAAGAAAGCGAAGAGGCAAAGGGCAAGCCTCCCGTAGAGCTTTTCCAGTTTATCGGCAAGGACAACATTCCCTTCCACACCGTTGTCTTCCCCTGCTCTTTGCTGGGAAGCGGCCATCCGTGGACGAAACTATTCCACATGTCTTCTTCCGAATACCTGAACTATGAAGACGGAAAGTTTTCCAAGAGCAAGGGCATAGGCGTTTTCGGCTCTGACGCAAAGGAAAGCGGCATCAAGGCGGATGCCTGGCGCTTCTATATCTTCTACAACCGCCCTGAAACGCAGGACTATCAGTTTACCTGGAAAGAATTCCGCGAAAAATACAATGGCGAGCTCATCGGCAATCTGGGCAACCTTGTGAACCGCACGCTCACCTTTGTGACGAAGTACTATGACGGCAAAATTCCTCCTGCACCCGTGGACGAAGAGCTATGGGCGCAGATCCGCAGCCACGAGCAAAAGGCAACAGAGCACCTAGAGTGGGCGGAGCTTAAAGATGCGTTCCATGAAATCTTTGCCATTTCTGACATCGGCAACAAGGCTTTCCAAGATGGCGAGCCGTGGAAGACACGGAACACAGAACCTGAAAAGGCGGCAAAACTGATACACAACCTCTGCTATATGATAAAGGATCTGATGATTCTCTCCCATCCCTTTATGCCCCGCTTCTCTGAGACAATCATGGGCTATCTTGGTAAGGAGATTTCAGAACCGCGCTTGGGCGAAGCACCTCTTGCCGGCGGGCTGTGCTGGGCGGATTTGGGCAAAACGGAAGGACTTGAAACAGTCGCAACGCCTTCAGTTTACTTTACTCCGCTTGATGTAAAGACAGCGGAAGCATTCCGTGCAAAGTTTGCCGGAAGCCAGCAGGAGCGTGCTTCCGAGGAAGGCAAGAAAGACAACGCCGCAAAGCCCAAAAAGGCAAAGAAGGCAGCGCAGAAGCCTGAGCTTGCCGCAGATCAGGCGGCGTTTTTCAACGAGAAGATAGCGCTTCGTGTGGCAGTCATCACAAAGGTGGAAAACAATCCAGAGGGCGAAAAGCTCTACATAGAACACTTGGACGACGGTAGCGGAACGGAGCGGATCATACAGAGCGGCTTGCGTGACTATCTCAAGCCAGAAGAGCTGCTGGGCAAGCACATCATCCTCGCTTCAAACCTCAGCCCCCGCACTATGCGCGGCGTAGAAAGCCACGGCATGCTGCTTGCCGCAGACTACAAGGATGCAGACGGCAAGGACTGCGTGGAGCCCTTGGAAGCTCCCTGGGCGGAAGCAGGCACCCCCGTTGTGCTTGAAGGCGCAGATGAAGCCGCCGCCAAGCCAGAGCAGATAGGCGCGGAAGATTTCTTCAAGGTCGCTATCGCTGTCCAAGGCAAGGAAGTGCGCATAGGCGGCAAAGCCCTGCTCGCAAAAGGACAGAAAATACTTACAAAATACACTGAAAACGGCGAAGTGCATTGATGGATACAGTGATGTCACGGCGTTTCCTGCAGTCGGAATTCTGGGCACGGTTCAAAAGCGCGCACGGCTGGAAGCCTCTGTTTTTTACGGTGACAGAGGGAGACAGCGTTGCGCCGCTTGACGGCTACGGGGCAGAGACAGACGGCAAGGAAACGCTTACCGTGCTCGTGCGTTCATTTTCGCTCAAGCTAAAGCGTTTTTCCCTTGCCTATATACCGATGGCACCGGAAACGGGAGCCATTTCCCTGCAGGAGCTTCCTTCCTATTTTCAGCGTCTGCAGAAGCTTGCGTCAGCCCTGAAAGCCTTTCTTCCCCGTGACACCCTCTTTGTGCGCTTTGACCCGCCCATCGACTTTGCCAATCTGGACGACAGAAAGCTCGCTCAGAAAATTCCCGCACAGCATGGCTTGACGAAGATATGCAAAAGCAACGTGGATATCCAGCCGCCGGACACCGTTTTGCTCGCTCTGGACAAAGATGAAGAAGCGCTGCTTGCCGCCATGAAAAGCAAGTGGCGTTACAATATCCGCCTCGCCGCAAAAAAAGGCGTGGCGGTGAGCCGCCATTACGCTACGGACAGCGATTTTGAGGAGATGTTCGGGCATTTCTATGATTTGTTCCAGCAGACGAGCGAGCGCGACGGCGTAAGCTTCCACGGCAGGGACTATTACCTTGACTTGCTCTGGCGCGGCGCTCCTGCCCGGACAGAAGGCGAAAAACAGCCGCTTATCACGCTCTACCTTGCAAAGCATGAAAATGACTATCTTGCGGGCATCATCACGCTCTTCTGCGAAAGAGAGGCGGTCTATCTTTACGGTGCGAGCGGGAACGTCAAGCGCAACTTTATGCCCGCCTACCTCTTGCAGTGGACGGCTATACAGGATGCAAGGAAATATGGCTGTCCTGTCTATGATTTTTACGGAATGCCCCCCACGGATGATGAAAACCATCCGATGCACGGCTTATATCTCTTCAAGACGGGATTCGGCGGTGCGATTGTTCACCGGCTGGGAAGTTTTGACGTGGCGCTCAAGCCGCTGACATACAAATTATATATCCTTGCTGAAAGGCTGCGGGCTTGGTTCTTTAAAAAGGCTCGCAAAAAATTCCGCCGCCGCTAAAGGCTATGGAGTTTACGGATAGGCACAATGGCGAAGTTGATTGTTTTTTCCATTGCCCTGTCCGCTTCAAGGCTGACTGTCCAGAAAAAGCGTATTGAAAGCGCGTGCGAGCCATCTGCAAAGCAGAGCGTGTCAGCCTTGAAACCCGCCGCTTCATTGGGCTCAAAGCGGAATGATATTTTATCCGCCCTATCCAGTATCTGGAGCATGGACACACCGCTGTCAACGCTGTAGGGCAGAGCATCTGAAAGCGTCTTTCTGCCGCCATTCAAAATCAGCTCCGGCTCATACTGCTTTTCGGTATCAAACACGGTCTGGGCAAAATTCGCTTCCACCTCAAACACGGCATCAAGGCGGGTCTGGCTCTCATTCTTTAAGATATATTGCAGGACAAAGCCGTTTGTCGTCACGATGTAGTTCTTGCGCAATGACAGTGCTTGCTTAGCGGCCGCAAAACAGCCCTGCCCCTCCAGCTGGATTTCCTGCCGTCTGGCATCGAACTTCCGCTCATTAAAGAAAATGGGCGAAAGTCCCGCTTCGCTGTGTCCCCGCTCATAGAGCTGTTCAGAGAAAAGCGTCCGCTTGCTGTCTGTGTTTGCCACGTAGTCAGGACCGCCGTTTATCAAATCCAGCTCGATGATTTGCCCCGTATAATCCTGTATAACGGCGTGGAAGGTCTGCATACGGCACACGTATTCGCACAAACCGTCGCCATTGTAGTCAAATTTGGTAAATGATTCCTTAAAATCACTGCTCTCGCGCACCAGTTTTTCCGCCTCGTTCAAGGCGCGGTATGCTTTCTGCCGCAATGCCGCCTGAGCGGGAAGCCCATCCTGAGGACTCAGAAAATGGAGCCCGCCCTGCGCTTCCCAGAGCTTTTCCTGCGCAGCCTTTTTCCTTACCTTGTCCCCGCCGGACTGCCCCAGCCGCATACGGATATAAACCATGCGCTCGTAAAGGCGCTTGCTCTGGCGGTAGGTATTCAAATAATCATGTATGGTGATGGGGAAGCGGCTTTTGTTTTCGCACTTCTTATAGGCAGTGCGCGCCCACTGGCCAATCTGCCAGTCCATGCCCGCAGGAATGTAGGCGGGGATAAACCTTTTAGCCGTCCGCAGGTAAGCCTGGGGCAGGGAAAAGCTCAGCTCCTCTTCTGCGTCAAGCCTTGCGCTTTCAAGCAGGGCATTGATACTCTCGCAGACGGGGGACTGGAAAAAATCACCGTAAGACAGCGGGTCAAGCGGAATAGTCAACACGAGCGGAAAGTCGGAGTTTTCCTCATTGCGGAGCTCTCTGCGCATGGCGTGTTTCACCCGCTCAAACCAGTGCCTGCCATCTTCCTCCAGTGATGGGGAAAGATTTGCATAGAGCGGCAGGATTTTGACGCTTTTCCCCTGCTCGCTCGTGATGAGCGGATAAAAGCCCTTCGCTGTAGAGGGGACCAGCGTGCTGTCTATGTGCACGTATTCCATATCGCAGGACTGGAATGTGGTGACAAGGGAGGAATCCCAGATGCTGCCGAAAAGCATCATACCGCGCGGGCGCTTGCCTATTGTCGATCGAAGCTCTGCATTCAGCTTTTCAATCTGTCCAATTCTGTCAACGGGAAACAGCAGGGGAAATATGGGGGCGTAGTAGCCGACTCCCAGGACCTCTATCTGATGGCGGTTCGTCAGTTCTTTAAGAATTTCCAAAGCTTCTGGATGCCTGTCCTGAAAATAGACAAGCTGCTCCCCCGAAAAAGGAATGGAGAGAGGAAATCGGTGGTGAGTATATAGAAATGAGAGAACCTTCTTGAAGCCCTGCTGATATTGTTCCTCAAAAGATGCTTCTTCTCCAACATAGATGGAGGCAACGGGCAGCTCAAGGCAAATAGTCACTTTAGCCATAGAACTTATCTTTCTTTCGCACCGTATAGTATTTTATAGCACTTGTGCCAGAATTGAAAGCCCTTTCCCTCGTTTTCCGCCACATTTAAAACGGCGTCCCGTTCCGTACAGGCAGACTCCTCCCCCGCGCCACTGCAATGCAGCGCTTCCTTGCTGTTTCGGGGCAGCAGGCGGATAAGATTTTTGGGGCATGCCGAGATGCACTTGCCGCAGCCATTGCAGGCGGCAGTCACCACCGCGGTGCCGTTTTCCAGTACAATGGCTTTCTGCGGACAGGCCATCTGGCATGAGCCAAGTCCGATGCACGCATGGGTGCAGACGGAGGAATCGTCATAAAGCGACATAAAGAGCTGGCAATCCTTCAGCCCCGTGTACGGCAACTTCTTTTCCGGCTGGGCTTTCTTGCATGAACAGAGGACTACCGCCTTTACAGAAAAATTCTCCTCGTCTTTAGGCGCAAAGGAGACAGGCTTGGCAAATTCGCTTGCGGAAAAGAGCGGGTTCGCCGTGTTGATGTGCTGTTCCTTGAGCGATGGCAAAAAAAGATAAAAGAGGAAGAAAAGCAGCGCGGAAACGCAGAGCAAGACCATAAGCATAAAGAGTATGGCGAGAATCATAATATTCCTCCCTGATTAAGCCATGAAACATTCCACGCGGTCAAAATGATGATGATGATGGCAAGGCTGACGATAAGCAGGTTCTGCTTGTCCCCAATCCGCCGCCGCACTGCGTAGAGCAGGAAGATGCAGAAAAAGAAGGAAAGCTCACAGAGGCAAGCTATGACAACGCTCTCAAAGACAGAGGTGCTTTCGTTTACCCCGAGGAGCACAGACAGCAGGGAAACGGTGTATTCAGAGGCAGAGTGCCTCGTCGCCACCCTGATAATGGATTCAATAAATATGGAGATGCTTGAAAATATCAGGACTGCGGCAAAGGGATAGACCTCTGTCAGATTTGCCGGCAAAAGCACTTTTGCCGCCACAAGATAGGTGAGCGCAGTTGAAGAGCTGATCGTGAGGAGCATCTTGACGGCGCTGCCCCACAGCTGTCGCGGATGCTCGCAGATGGACAGGGCGCGGTTTGAACCTATGCCGTAAAAGCAAAGCGCTGAGGTATAAATGATATAGTAAGCGATATTAGTCAGCATCATTCTGTTCCTTCGCTATTTTAAGATTTTGCTGTACAGAAAGGACAACGGTAAGCGCCAGCGTGCACAAAATGATTGCCCCCGGAATTGAAGCAAAGAAAACGCCAGCGTGCATCCTGCCAAAGCGCTCGGGCAGGACTTCCAGCTGAAAGATACCTTTGCGTGATGGCAGCGATATTGTTCCGTAGCCAATGATGTCCCGCAAGAGAAACATAATGCCTGCAAACAGCGAAAACTGCGCGGTATATTTCATATTGCCCAAAAGCTCTTTTCCGAGTGTCTCTCCGCTTTTTCTGT
>ERZ842401.6628-NODE-6628-length-12297-cov-4.788842_pt1 | contig 12297 bp, 10 predicted proteins | sample MGYA00521270_ERZ842401 | MGnify/ENA primary metagenome ERZ842401 (study PRJEB31892, sample SAMEA3878208) | bioreactor metagenome | biome: Moose rumen | place: Sweden | collected 2011-10 | study: EMG produced TPA metagenomics assembly of the PRJEB12797 data set... | reverse complement strand
TGGAGTTCAGACGTGTGCTCTTCCGATCCCCCGCCTCCGACAGTGTGTCCGGCAGTCTTCACGCCGAGATACCTCCCCACGTCCTCGTCATGACCGCCACGCCCATCCCCCGCACACTCGCCATGACCCTCTACGGCGACCTCGACGTCAGCATCATCGACGAGCTACCGCCCGGCCGCAAGCCCATCGAGACACGCCACTTCTGGGAGGAGCGCACAGAGAGCCTCTATCGCGGCATCCGCGCCGAGATCGCAAAGGGGCGACAGGTCTATGTCGTCTATCCACTTATCAAGGAAAGCGAGAAGATGGACATCCAGGACCTCGAGAACGGCTATGAGGCACTCTGCCACGCTTTCCCCGACCTCCGCATCTCCAAGGTTCACGGACAGATGAAGGCCACCGAGAAAGATGCCGAGATGGAGCGTTTTGTACGAGGGGAGACACAGATGCTGGTAGCCACGACCGTCATCGAGGTGGGCGTCAACGTGCCCAACGCCTCCGTGATGATCATCCAGAACGCCGAGCGCTTCGGGTTGGCACAGCTCCACCAGCTACGCGGCCGCGTGGGGCGCGGTGCCGAGCAGAGCTACTGCATCCTCGTGACCAAATACAAGCTCTCGCAGGACACCCGCAAGCGCATCGAAATCATGTGCGAGACCAACGACGGCTTCGAGATCGCCGAAGCCGACCTGAAGTTTCGCGGCCCCGGCGACCTCGAAGGCACGCAACAGAGCGGCATGGCTTTCGACCTTCGCATCGCCAACATCGCCCGAGATGGACAACTCGTGCAGCTCGCCCGAGACACCGCCAACCACATCCTCGATGAGGATCCCGACCAGTGCCTGCCTGAGAACGCCAGTATGTGGGCGCACCTGCGCGAGCTCAACCATAACGCCATAGACTGGAGCAATATCAGTTAAATAAAAGAACACATACGTATGTTAGCCAAAACCTATAGTGCAACCGTTGACGGCATCACCGCCATTCCTGTCACCATCGAAGTAAACGTCCAGCCCATTCAGGGACAGGGCAACGGACGCATGGTAATTGTCGGGCTGCCGGACAGTAGCGTCAAAGAGAGCTACAGCCGCATTGAAGCGGCGCTTACCAACAGCGGTATCAAGCTGCCCAACGAGAACGTCACTATCAACCTCGCCCCTGGCGATATCCGCAAGGAGGGCACTGGCTTCGACCTACCCATCGCCCTGGGTATTCTCATGGCCAACGCCATTGTGACCACGTCCTTCTCCGAGCACTTCATGCTTGTTGGCGAGCTCAGCCTCGACGGTCACCTGCAGCCCATCCGCGGCGCACTCCCCATCGCCATCAAGGCGCGCGAGCTGGGCTACGAAGGACTCATCGTGCCCCGCGAAAACGCCCACGAGGCCGCTGTCGTCAACCGCCTGAAGGTCTACGGCGCTGATAGCATCCTCGAAATCAACGACTTCCTGTCTGGGAAGCTGGATGTACTACAGCCCCTGCACATCGACACACGCGCCGAGTTCCTCGCCCACCAGAACGACTTCCCACTGGACTTCGCCGATGTCAAAGGGCAGGAGAACGTCAAGCGAGCCTTCGAGGTCGCTGCTGCGGGAGGCCACAACCTCATCATGGTGGGACCGCCGGGCGCAGGCAAGAGCATGATGGCACGTCGCCTGCCTTCCATCCTGCCGCCACTCTCACTGGCCGAGAGCCTAGAGACCACGCAGATCCATTCCGTCGCCGGCAAGCTCAAGGGCGGCACAGGCCTCATCACCGAGCGTCCCTTTCAGGCACCGCACCACACGGTCTCACAGGTCGCCCTCGTCGGCGGCGGCGCCAATCCCATGCCAGGTGAGCTGTCGCTGGCCCACAACGGCGTACTCTTCCTGGATGAGCTACCGGAGTTTCCCCGTGCCTGCCTGGAGGTGCTGCGTCAGCCACTGGAAGACCGTAAGATTACCGTTTCACGTGCCAAGTACAGCATCGACTACCCCTGCAACGTCATGTTCGTGGCATCCATGAATCCGTGCCCGTGCGGCTACTACAACCACCCCACTAAGCCCTGCCAGTGTACGCCCGGACAGATTCACAAGTACCTCAACAAGATAAGCGGTCCCCTCCTCGACCGCATCGACATCCAGATTGAGATCACACCCCTCTCCTTCAACGATCTCAGTCGCACCCAGCCTGGCGAGCCGTCTGCCGTCATCCGCGAACGCGTCATCCGAGCCCGCCAGATTCAGGAGGAACGCTATCGTGTACACCCCGGCATCCACTGCAACGCACAGATGACACCTGCCCTCATGCGGCAGTACGCCACACCCGCGCCACAGGACATGACAATGCTGCGAGAAGTCATCAACCGACTACAGCTCAGCGCCCGCGCCTACGATCGCATCCTGCGCCTGGCACGCACCATCGCCGACCTTGAAGGCGCCCCCACCATCCAGACCCATCACCTCGCCGAAGCCGTTGGCTACCGCAACCTCGACCGCGAATCGTGGGGCGAATAGCTTCAAAGTGCACAACGAATAGAAGAGAGGCGGCCTTCGCGGTCGCCTCTCTTCATCGTTAGTGTTCTACAGTATCAAGTTATTCTAAGAATAGGAGTGAAGCTTCACAGCTTCGTATTGCAGCAGAACTGCAAAGGGTGTTTTAAGCACTAACTGTTATATAGAAAAAGCAAAAATGAATCATTGAATCATCAGGGAGTCACTCTCTATCAGCTCCGCTGAACGGATGTCAAGTGGTGTAGTCTCGTCGGCATCCAACTCGTCCTGCCCCTGCACGGCAATGGGCTCGCGGGGCATATCGCCAGCGGGAGCGGCAGAGTATTCCACTGCCGTGCCAATGACGATGGCGAAGGCCAGGAAGGCTGCCACGCGGTAGAGGGGGCGCAGGCGCACGCGGAGGGGGATGGGCTGCGCCTTGACGTGATACTCACCCGTGAGCGCCAAAATGCGTTCGTCGAACGATTCATCGAGGTGGGCGATAACCATCTCCTGCTGGGCGCAGAACAGCGGTTGCCACTGCTGCAGGTGTTTCGGCAGTTCGTCCTGAGCGAAGAACTTGCGTAGAATCTGCTCCTCTTCGAGGGTGGTCTCACCCTCGAAATAACGGTCAATGAGCTGTTCGATGTACTTGTAGTCCATACTGCGTCGAATGCGTTTCTAAAGGGAAGACGAGCGAACAGGTGAAAAGTTACAACCTGCCCCTAATTTTAACATTCTTTTTGCTTTTTATATTACAACCCGAAGTGTTGCAACTTCAGATAGCGTTCCCGGATCTTGCCGCGAGCACGATGGAGATAGACGCGCACCTGGTCTTCGCTGAGGCTGAGTTGCAGAGCGATATCGCGGTAACTCATCCCCTCGATGTCGCGAAGGCGCACAAGGTCATCGAGCGGCGGTGGCAGCTCGGTGATGAGCTGCTGCAGGAGGCGATAGGTCTCGCGAGCCTCCACTTCGCTGCTTCGCTCCCCCGACATCTGGAGTTTCGTACCAGCCAGCATCTCGTCGGAGAGCGATGAGCTTTGGATGAGGGTCATATGCTTCAGCCTGTCGAGGGCCTGACGCTTGCATATCTGCATGAGCCACGCCTGCATATTCTCGACCTGTCCCCACTCTGCCCGTCGCTCCCAGGCACGAAGCATCACATCCTGCACCACATCCTCGGCTTCTGCCGCATCAGTCGTGATGTTGAGTGCCAAGCGGTAGAGACGGTCGCGATGGGAGAGAATGTCGGTACGGAAATTCATTACATAATCAAAGTTCCTCCTTGAAGGTCAGAGATGTGAGTGATGCGGACACTAGAGACGCCATCATGGAGGGCAGAGAAGGCGTTCTCGAGTTTGGGAATCATGCCACCGCTGATGGTGCCGTCTGCCACGAGGGCGCGAAAGTCGGCTTCGGTGATGCGGGGGATGAGGCTCGCAGGGTCGGCAGGGTCGCGGAGGACGCCAGGGAGCTCGAAGCAAAAGGTGAGGGAGACGCCAGCGGGCAAACCGCCAGCCACACTGTCACAGGGGGGTGGGGAGAGAGAAGAAGGAGACGTGGCAACGAGGGTGCGAACAGCGGCGAGAGCGGTGGCAACGATTTGTGCCATCGTGTCGGCGTTGGTATTCAGCAAGTGCCCCTCGCCATCGTGAGTGAGAGGGGCAATGACGGGGGTGATACCACTGGCGAGGAGCTCGGCGAAACGGGTACCGTCGGCACAATCCACATCGCCAACGAAGCCGAAGTCAATGCCTTCGGTAGTGACAGGCCGACGGTGGGCGCGAATCAAGTTCATATCGGCACCCGTGAGACCGAGGGTGTTGACGTCGCGGGCTTGCAGCTGTGCCACAATATTCTTGTTGACGAGGCCACCATAGACCATCGTGACAACACGCAGCATCTCATCATCGGTGATGCGGCGTCCACCCACCATCCGGCTCTCTATACCTAGCTGCTTTGCTAGGGTGGTGGCAGTGCGGCCGCCACCATGCACCAGCACCTTGGGGCCCTTCAGCCGCACGAAATCATCCAGCAGGATGGTGAGCTGTTCAGGGTCTTCGACGACGGCGCCGCCCACCTTAATGACAGAAATATTATTCAAGGTACGTGTATCCATAGAGTCCTGCGCGATAGTTACTAATGAACTCTTTTCCCTCAGCCTCAGTAATCTTTCCGTCCTTAACGGCACGGCTGACCCAGATCTCCAGCCGACGCACGAGCTTCTTAGGGTCGTACTGGACATATTCGAGTACATCGGCCACCGTCTCGCCGTCGATAATCTGCTCAATCTCGTAGTTGTCACGGTTGACAGTGATGTGGACGGCGTTGGTGTCGCCGAAGAGGTTGTGCATGTTGCCGAGAATCTCCTGATAGGCCCCCACAAGGAATACGCCGATGTAGTAGTGCTCATCCGCCTTCACAGCGTGCAGGGGGATATAGTTGGTCTGGTGGCCGCCGTTGACGTAGGTCGTGATCTTGCCATCGCTGTCACAGGTGATGTCCTGCAGGGTAGCGCTACGCGTGGGCTGCTCAACGAGGCGGTCAATGGGCATGATGGGAAAGAGTTGGTCGAGCGCCCACGAATCGGGCATCGACTGGAATAGGGAGAAGTTGCAGAAGTATTTATCGGCCATCTGCTTGTCCAGCGCGCGGAGCTCGTCGGGAACGTGCTTCTGGTGGTGCGCCAGCTCGGCAACTTCATGACTGACAGCCCAGTAGAGAGATTCTATCTGAGCGCGTGTGCGCAGATCGATGATGCCGTGGCGGAACAGGTCGAGTGCCTCCTCGCGGATGTCTTCGGCGTCGTGCCAGTCCTCAAGGAGCGAGCGGGTGGAGAGCTTGTCCCAGATCTCTGTGAGGTCGTGAACGAGCTTGTGGTCGTGCTCACCAGGCACGAAGTCCTCCGGCATCTGGGGCGCCGTGACGCTCTCCATCACATCCACGATGAGGACGCTGTGGTGAGCAGTCAGCGAGCGACCGCCCTCAGTGATGATATTGGGATGCGGGATGCCATTGGCGTTGGCAGCCTCCACAAGCGTATAGACGCAGTCGTTGACGTACTCCTGGATACTGTAGTTCACACTGGACTCGCTATTACTGGAACGGGTTCCGTCGTAATCCACGCCGAGTCCGCCGCCGCAGTCGATAAACTCGATGCCAAAGCCCATCGCATGGAGCTGCACATAGAACTGTGCGGCCTCGCGCAGGGCGGTCGAGATGCGACGGATCTTGGTAATTTGACTGCCGATGTGGAAATGCAGGAGCTTCAGACAGTCACGCAAGCCCATCTCGTCGAGCAGTTGCAACGCCATGAGCAGCTCGGAGCTGTTGAGGCCGAACTTCGAGGCATCGCCGCCGCTCTCGCTCCACTTGCCGCTGCCGTTGGCAGCGAGTTTGATGCGGATGCCTAGGTTGGGGCGAACGCCCAGCCGCTTGGCGGTCTCTGCGATAATCTTCAGTTCGGGCAGCTTCTCGATGACGAGGAACACGCGCTTGCCCATCTTCTGCGCCAGCAATGCCAGCTCAATGAAGTTCTGGTCTTTGTGACCATTGCAGATGATAAGGCTGTCACTGTCCATGTTCGTGGCCAGTACGGCATGAAGCTCAGGCTTGGAACCGGCTTCCAGTCCGAGATTGTAGCGCTTGCCATGACTGATGATCTCCTCCACGACGGGGCGCATCTGGTTCACCTTGATCGGAAAGATAATGAAATGTTCTGCCTGGTAGTCGTACTCCTTGGCCGCCTTGCGGAAGCACTCGTCAGTCTTCTCGATGCGGTTGTCAAGGATGTCGGGGAAGCGCAGCAGCACGGGCGCTGTGACGTGGCGCGTGGCCAGTTCGTCGATGACATCCTTGAGGTCCACCTGTACGCTGTTCTTCTTGGGCGTCACATAGACGTGTCCTTTCTCGTTGATACCGAAATAGCTGACTCCCCAGCCTTTGATGTTGTAGAGTTCCTCTGAGTCTTCAATGCGCCACTTTTTCATGTTTTAAACCTTTAGCATTTCCTTGATGATCTTCACGCACTCATCAATCTTGGAGAACGTGTCTAGGAGTGATATGTCGAGAGTGTATTTTGCCTGAGAGTAGTACGGCTCGCGCGACTGCAGGGACTTCTGGATATAAGTCTCCAGTTCCTCGGGCGACTTGCCATCAATGAGGGGGCGCTTGCCCTTGCCCATCTTCAGATGCTGCGCCAGGATCTCGGGTTCAGTCTTCAGATAGATGGTATCGGCAAGAGAGTTCATGTACTCCATGTTGTCAAAGAAGCACGGTGTGCCACCGCCGCAGCTGAGGACGATGTTCTCGAACTCCGCTGCCTCATGGAGCATCTTGCGCTCCAGCTCCCGGAAACCCTCCTCGCCCTGCTGGGCGAAGATCTCGGGAATGGTGCGGCGATAGCGGGTGGTGATATACCAGTCGAGGTCGTAGAAGGGCACGCCGAACTCTGCTGCCAGCGCCTTGCCGACAGTCGTCTTGCCAGCGCCCATGTAACCGATGAGGATGATGCGAACCACGGAAAGATTGAAAGATTGAGAATAAAGAATTGAAAATTACGATTTCTTTTTGCCGAAGTGGCGCTTGCCGCCTGTGCTACGGGGCTTCTCGTCCTGCTCCTTGACGATTGCCATACACTCGTCGTAGGTCAGCTCAGTGGCGTGTTCCTGCTGTGCCTTCGTAAGACGGTAGTTGTTGCCGTCGTAGGCCAGGTAAGCACCGTAGCGACCGTTCAGGACCTCGAGCTTCGTGTCCTCAGCGAAGGTCTTCAGGTGGCGGGCAGCTTCGCTCTGCCTCTTCTCCTCGATGAGACGGATGGCATCATCGAGGGTGATGGCCAGAGGATCGGTCGTGGCGGGGATGCTCACGAAGACTTTATCGTGGAGAACGTAGTTGCCGTAGCGACCAGTGCCCACAGTGACGGTCTTGCCCTCATAGTCGCCCAGCGTGCGCGGAAGGCGGAAGAGTTCCAGCGCCTCGTCGAGCGTCAGCGTCTCGATGCTCTGCCCTTTCTTGAGCTGTGCAAAGCGGGGCTTCTCCTTGTCCTCGGAAGTGCCTATCTGTGCTACAGGACCGAAACGTCCAATTTTCACGCTCACGGTGCGACCACTCTCAGGATCCGTACCCAGCACACGTTCGCCTACGCGGAGCTCCGTCTTCGTCTGAATGGACTGCTCCACCTGCGGTTCAAACTCACGCCAGAAGTGTTGTAACATCTCGGTCCACTCCTCCTTGCCTTCCGCGATAGCATCGAATTCCTTCTCCACGTCGGCAGTGAAGTTATAATCCATAATGGAGGGAAAGTTCTCCATGAGGAAGTCATTGACAACAATACCCGTGTCGGTGGGGAGCAAACGTCCGCGCTCAGCACCTAGAATGGCGCTGCGCTGTTCCTCGCGGATGTTGTCACCAGCCAGCGTCAGCACTGTGAAGGGATGTTCCTCGCCGGTCTTATCACCGCGCACGACGTACTCACGCTGCTGGATCGTGGAAATGGTAGGAGCGTAGGTGGAGGGGCGCCCGATGCCCAGCTCTTCGAGCTTGCGCACGAGGCTGGCTTCGTTGTAGCGAGGAGGATGCTGCGTAAAGCGTTCAGTCGCTTGCACCTCAACGCGGCTGAGGGACTCCCCGATGGTGAGCGGCGGCAGGATGGTGGAGTTCTCGGCACTGTCCTCTGTGCCGTCAACATTCTCGACGGTCTCACGATAGATCTTCAAGAAACCATCGAACTTGATGACCTCGCCGGTCGCCACGAACTGTTCGTCGCGACCGCTGATGCGGATGGTGGCAGTGGTCTTTTCCATCTCGGCATCAGCCATCTGGCTGGCGATGGTGCGTTTCCAAATGAGGTCGTAGAGGCGACGTTCCTGCTGGTTGGCAGAGGCCAGCTCCGTACGGTCCATGTAGGTGGGACGGATTGCTTCGTGCGCTTCCTGAGCACCCTTCGAAGAGGTGTGGTACTGGCGTGTCTTCACGTAAGCCTCGCCCATAAGCTCCGTGATGACAGAACGGCTGGTGCCAAGAGCGAGCTTCGAGAGGCTCACGCTGTCCGTACGCATATAGGTGATGAAACCGTTCTCATAGAGCTGCTGCGCTACGAGCATCGTCTGCGTGACAGGGAAACCCAGCTTATGGGCAGCCTCCTGCTGCAGGGTACTCGTCGTGAAGGGCGGTGCCGGCGTGCGATGGACGGGACGTGTCTGGATGTCTTCAATGGTAAGCGTAGCATCCTTCAGAGAAGCAAGGAAGGCCTCCGCCTCAACACGTGTCTGGAAATGGCGGTTCAGTGCAGCCTTCAGCTGATTACCGTCGGACAGTGCCAGAAGGGCCGTCACACGGAATGTGGCTTCGCTCCTAAAAGATTGCACCTCACGCTCGCGCTCCACAATCAGACGCACGGCGACACTTTGCACACGACCTGCGCTGAGCGAAGGCTTCACCTTGCGCCACAACACGGGCGAAAGCTTGAAACCTACGATGCGGTCCAGCACACGGCGCGCTTGCTGCGCATTTACAAGCGCCATATCCACATGGCGCGGATGCTCGATAGCCTCTAGGATGGCAGGTTTGGTGATTTCGTGGAACACTATACGGCGTGTGGTCTTCGGATCCAGCTTCATAACCTCTTGCAGATGCCATGAGATAGCCTCTCCCTCGCGGTCTTCATCGGACGCGAGCCAGATGACATCGGATTTCCTGGCGTTCTGCTTCAGTTGACTAACGATGTGCACCTTGTCAGCAGGCACCTCATACTCGGGCTGGAAAGAGGTTGTGTCGATGCTGAAGTCTTTCTTCTTCAGGTCACGGATATGACCATACGACGACATCACTTTATAGTCTTTACCAAGAAACCTCTCAATGGTCTTGGCCTTGGCTGGGGACTCTACGATAACAAGATTCTTAGACATAGTTCTTGTGTTTTTACAAATGCGGGCGCAAAACTACACAAAAAAAGCGAACTACACCTTATTATATATGGAAAAAAACATTTTTTAGCCATCTTCCGTACCTTCTAGGACCTCTTTTCGCACTGTACGGAGGGTTAAGAAGAGTACAAAGAGAGAAATCAGAGCCATGAGTCCAGCAGACGTTGGCCCACCAAGAATGTGGATCAGGCTGTCGTCTTCGGGTGACAAGAGGGAAAGCACACAGGCGAAGGAATTGTTGAAGACATGGATGCAGACAGAAGCCACCAGCGAGCCTGTCCACCAGTATGCAAAGCCGAGCAACATTCCAAGGATGAAGGCTGCCGGCATCTGGGCGGGATTCAGGTGGATAAGCGCAAAGATGGCAGCACTCAAGGCGATGGCCACCCATGTTCCCTGTTGGACAGTATGTCGGTAGAGGTCGGTCTGCACGCCACCACGAAAAAGCAGTTCCTCGCTAAGCGGTCCCAACACGCCAATGGTTAATAGTCCCAGCGGGTGGTACATCAGTGCCTGCATGGCCTCTGCCCCCACAAGGTCGGGGATATCTGGAAAGAACGCCTCCTGGCCGAGGTTGACCAAGAGGATGGTCGGCAACGCCAAGAGAAAGACGAGAGCAGAGCGCCGTCCACCACGTCCACGCACACCACCGAGGGTGCTCTGCCAGGTAATCGTCGCAGGACAATAAAGGAGAAAGATAATAATCGCCAACGCATTGGCGAAGAACAGAGTACCCACCAGCACCTGGTCGTGCTCCAACCAGCGCGCCATCAGCAGTCCCACGGGTACAGAAGCCAGCTGACAAAACAGAAAGAGCAGGATATAGACCCAAAAGGGATGTTGTCGGAGATGAGTGCGGAAAGTTGTCATTGGCATAAGAGATAATTAAGGAGTAGCCTTTGTAGCGAGGGTGGAAAAGGGTATCGGATACGCAGTGAAGGCTGTATTGCAGGCAGCAAGGGTTGCTCTGCGATCGCGCTGTAGCTGCTCAGCCAGCTCCGCTGCACTGCTGAACTGCCGCTCCTCGCGCAGGCGCGCGATAAATAATAAGATAAGAGCCTGCCCGTAGAGGTCGCCGCGAAAATCCAGGAGGTTTGCCTCGATACTCAGTTCGCTGCCGTTATCCAGCGTGGGGCGATTACCTATATTGACCATTGCTTCAGCCGTAGCACCCATCGCTTCAGCCGTAGTTCCCGCAACATTAGTTGCGGATAACAGCACCTTCACCGCATACACCCCCCTCGCCGGTCGCACCTTCTCCGGCTCCGCAGCCTCGAGATTCGCCGTAGGGAAGCCCAGTCGGCGGCCGACGGCGTGCCCGTGCACGACAACCCCCGTCCACGCGTAAGGGCGTCCCAGCAGCCGCGCTGCCTTCGCCACATCGCCGTCCGCCAACGCCCGCCGAATGGCTGAACTGCTGATATGTTCGCCCTCCAGCTCCCGCGCCAGCACCACTTCGATGCCGAGCTCCTTCCCATACGCCTGATACTCCGAGAATCCTTCTCCCCCACTGCGGGAGTCGGAGAGAGGTCTTCCAAAACGATGATCATAGCCGATGACCAAGACATCGACGCCCAGCTGTTCCTTCAGCACCCGCTGCATGAACTCCCGCGCCGTGAACGCTGCCATAGCGCGGTCAAAAGGCAGGACGAAGATGTCATCCACCCCCGTAGTCCGCAGCAATGCCTGCCTCTCCAGGGCCGTCGTCAGCAACTGCGGCACGCTCTCTGGGGCAAATACCGAACGTGGATGGCGGTCAAAAGTAATCAGTAGCGAACGCGCACCACGCCGCAGTGCCTCATCCCGTACTTGCCGGATGAGGCACTGATGGCCACGATGTACGCCATCGAAGAAGCCGATGGTGCAAACCATTACACCAAGTGTCCCACTATCGCCTCACGGTCGCCGGGCAGCAGGTCGATGACGGGAATCTCAATCATCGTGTAGCAACCAGGTTGCTGGCGCATCGAGGCACGGGCCACATTCACCAGCACCTGCGCTGTGAGAGCAGGGTTGTTGATTTTCATGTTGAACTCGAAGAGCTGGTTATGGGTCTGCCCCGAGACACCCTTGCGCACGAGGTTCACACCATGTCCCACGTCGTTCAGCGCATCCACGCTATCAACCTGGAACACATGGGTCTCATCAGAAGCAAAATAGGGGTCGGCCTTGATGGCTGCCGCGACCTCGTCCAAACTGGCACCCTCTTCCAGCTCCACATATACCATACGGCGATGGATGCCCTGCCCTACAGGAATCGTCATGGACAAAGCATCCTTGACTCCCGCCTTGGAACGGACGCACACACTATGACCCATTGAACGACCGGGACCGAAATTCGTGTAGGTGATACCCCTCGGCGCCAGGCTCTCTATGAGCGTGCGTACGATGCTGTCCGAGCCCGGATCCCATCCTGCGCTGATAATGCTCACAGCGTTGCCCGCCCTGGCGGCAGCGTCAAGAGAACGACGTAGCGACACAATCTGCGTGTGAATGTCAAACGAATCCACCGTATTGATGCCCAACGCCAGAATATCCTTGGCGTATGCCTCCACGCTACGCGTCGGCGTTGCCAGAATGGCCACATCGACGCCCTCCAACTCGCGGATATCCTTCACTATCTTGAAGCCCTCTAACTCCTTCGGACAGTCCTCGTCACCGCGACGACGCACGATGCCCGCAATTTCGAAGTCCGGAGCCTCCAGAAGAGCCTCGACCGTATATTTCCCAATATTGCCGTAACCCACTACGGCTGCACGAATCTTTTTCATTGTGTTTCTGATGTATAAGCTGTTTGTAAATTGTGTCCTATTATAATCAGTTCTTGCAGCACAGGGGCTTGAGCTGCTTGAAGAAGTCGTTGCCCTTGTCGTCGACGAGGATGAAGGCGGGGAAGT
>ERZ842401.6626-NODE-6626-length-12298-cov-3.410439_pt1 | contig 12298 bp, 7 predicted proteins | sample MGYA00521270_ERZ842401 | MGnify/ENA primary metagenome ERZ842401 (study PRJEB31892, sample SAMEA3878208) | bioreactor metagenome | biome: Moose rumen | place: Sweden | collected 2011-10 | study: EMG produced TPA metagenomics assembly of the PRJEB12797 data set... | reverse complement strand
CTGCAGCTCTTACAAATTACAAGATATGGCTTGCCCAGTATGTTGATATCCCTACATACACTGCAACAGGCTATAATATGTGGCAGTACACTTCCAGGGGAAGCGTGGAAGGTATTAAGGGAAATATGGATTTGGATATAAGTTAACTGTGTCATGAAACTGCTCCATATTATAAGTATTAGACTTTTGGCTCTCACAGCCCTAGTACTTGCCCTTTGGGCATTCTTCTTTTATCGCAGTATCATGCAAGAAATCAGCAACGAGGCTGATGAAGCCTTGCGTGAATATGCAGAAAGCATCATAATACAAGAAGAGAATGGCGAGGCCTTACCCACGCGTCCTAGCGGTTCCAACAACCAGTTTTTTATTAGAGAGGTGACTGAGGAATATGCAAACAACCATGAAAAGACACGCTTTGAAGACCGTGATATTTATGTTGAAGAAACTAAAGAATATGAGCCAGCACGAGTCTATACATATATTTATAAAGATACAGACGATAAGTGGCAAGAGATAGAAGTCTCTACTCCTCATGTGGATAAAGAAGACTTGCGCAATGTCATTTTTTCATGGCTGGTGTTTTTACTCACTGCCATCATGATAGCTATTGTAGTGGTCAATATATGGGTAGTGCGTTATAGCATGAGGCCACTCCACAATCTGTTAAAATGGTTGGAAAGTTATCGTTTAGGCAAAGAGAATAAACCTTTAGATAATCCTACAAATATATCAGAATTTGTGAAACTCAACGAAACTGTGGCTGAGAGTATGTCTCGCAGTGAACAGCTCTTTGAACAACAGAAGCAATTCATAGGCAATGCCGCACATGAACTTCAGACACCTATAGCTATTTGCCAGAATAGGCTTGAAATGATGTTAGACGATGATACGCTAAAAGAACAACAGATTGAGGAACTGGGCAAGACATTACAGACACTTGGTAACTTGTCACGTTTGAACCGTTCATTGTTGTTGCTGAGTAAGATTGAAAACGGCCAGTTCAACGATACCAAGCGCATTGATCTTTCAGAGCAGCTAACGCAATTGTTAACTGACTATAAGGAAGTATATGCCCATAAAAATATAGCCGTAGACATGCAGATAAAAGAGCCTTTTATCGTAAAGATGGATGAATCTTTATCTTCAATTCTGCTATCCAACCTACTGAAAAACGCATATATTCACAATATTGATGGTGGAAAAATCAGTATCAATATGAGCAGAAATGAGTTACGCATATCAAACACTGGTTCATACGTGCCGTTAGATGAGAAGAAGGTGTTCAACCGTTTCTATACATCTGGCAAAAAATCATCGACTGGATTAGGTTTATCTATTGTAAAAGCTATTTGCGCCCAATATAACCTGTATATACGTTACCGTTTTGGTGAAGGACGACATCACTTTATAGTTAGAGCATAGAAACAAGGATTAAGAATAAAAATCTTTATTTTAAAATCGCATTTCAGATTCTTTTCAGATTCATTACCGACTTTTGTCATCGAAAACCAATAATGATGACAAATGTTAGAAACAAATGATTATGTTTTGATAGGCTCCAAGATATTGGGAGCCTTGTCTTTGCTCATATTCGGCATGAAGATTATGAGCGAGGCCCTTCAAAAGATGGCAGGACCTCAATTAAGACATGTATTGGGAGCCATGACCACTAATAGGTGGACAGGCTTGCTTACTGGTATGTTTATCACAGTGGCTGTGCAATCATCTTCCGCCACCACCGTCATGACCGTCTCTTTTGTCAACGCGGGACTCCTCACATTGGCACAAGCCATTTCAGTGATTATGGGTGCCAATATAGGCACCACACTCACGGCATGGATCATGTCAGTTGGTTTCTCTATGAACATCACTGATTTCGTATGGCCAGCTTTCCTCGTGGGTATGATGCTGATGATCTACTGGAGAAAATACCGCTACATGGGCGACTTCCTCTTTGGTGTGGCTTTCATGTTCTTCTCGCTTGGTATGTTAAGTGTAGCAGGAAAGGAGATGGACTTAGGTCATAATGAAACGCTCATTAACTTCTTCTCTTCGTTCAACACCAACAGCTATAGTAGCATCATCCTATTTTTATTAATAGGTACTATACTGACCTGTATCGTCCAATCTTCTGCAGCCTTGATGGCCATTACAATGGTGCTCTGTTCAAGTGGCGTTCTGCCCATCTATTTAGGTGTTGCTCTTGTAATGGGTGAGAATATAGGCACCACGATGACTGCCAACTTAGCTGCTATTACTGGAAATACACAGGCTCGAAGAGCAGCCTTGGCACACCTGGTGTTCAACATCATTGGTGTAATATGGGTACTTGCTGTATTTTACCCGTTTGTAAATCTTGCATGCAGCATCGTAGGTCTTGATCCAACATCTTCATCATATGACGTTACCAAACTTTCATTCTCATTGGCAGCATTCCATACAATGTTTAACATCACCAACACACTGTTACTTATATGGTTTGTGCCACAGATAGAAAAACTTGTATGCTGGATTATCAAGTCACGGCACAGCGAAGAGGAAGAAGAATTCCATTTGAAGTATATACAAGCTGGCCTGATGAAAACTCCAGAGCTATCTGTGATGGAAGCTCAAAGGGAAATCCTGCTCTTTGCCGAACGAATGCAACGAATGTTCGGTATGGTGTGTGAACTGATAGGAGAGAAAGACGAAGAGAAATCAGTCAAGCTCTACTCACGAATTGAAAAGTATGAGAATATCAGCGACAACATTGAACAAGAGATTGCCAAATACCTAGAGAACGTAAGTAATGCTCACCTGAGCGATGAAACTAAAGCCCAGATCAGGGCAATGATGCGAGAGATTGGAGAGTTGGAAAGTGTGGGTGATGCTTGCTACAACATGGCTAGAGTGATCAAGAGAAAGCAAAACAACAAAGAGCACTTTACGGAAATGCAAAAGCAGCACATCAACGGTATGACAGGATTACTCGACATGGCTTTGAACCAGATGGTGACTGTCATGAAAGAAGGGAAGGGGGCCCTGAATATCAACCGAGTTATCAATCTGGAAAACGAAATAAATAACTATCGCGACTTATTGAAAAACAACAATATCACAGACTTGAATGAACACCGATATAGCTACACACTGGGCAGCATGTACACAGACATCATTAATGAATGTGAGAGATTAGGCGATTATGTGGTAAATGTTGTCGAGGCAAGAATTGGGAAATAAAAGATTAATTATGTATTTTTGTGGCGAATTATTTTCGCTGAAGAAACAACATGACAGAAAATAACCATATATTGACAGGTCTTTCCGACCAAGAGGTAAAACAGAGTCGTGAGGCTCATGGCATCAATGTGCTTACCCCCCCTAAGCGCAAACCCATGTGGATGCTCTATCTGGAGAAATTTGAAGATCCAGTAATTCGCATTTTGCTTGTAGCAGCATGCTTCTCATTAGCCATTTCTATCTTTGAAAATGAATATGCAGAAACAATAGGTATCATTGCGGCCATCTTGCTGGCAACTGGCGTTGGATTTCTATTTGAATATGATGCCAACCGCAAGTTTGATATGCTCAATACCGTGAATGATGACAATGCCGTCAGAGTGATCCGCAATGGGCATGTGTGTGAAATTCCTCGCAAAGACGTTGTGGTAGGCGATATAGTACTACTGGAAACTGGAGAGGAGGTGCCTGCCGATGGCGAACTCTTGGAAGCTATTTCGCTATTGGTAAACGAGTCATCACTTACTGGTGAACCTTCTGCTTCAAAAACTACTGATGAGGCTCATTTTCACAAAGACGCCACTTATGCTGATAACATGGTGATGCGTGGCACCACAGTGCTTGATGGACACGGCATGATGAAAGTCCTTTCCGTAGGCGATGCTACAGAAATTGGCAAGGTAGCACGCCAAAGCTCGGAAGAGACCCATGAAGAAACGCCTTTGAACCAACAATTAGACAAGTTGGCCAAACTGATAGGCAATGTGGGCTTCACAGTGGCAGGACTGGCTTTCATCATCTTCTTCATCAAAGATGTATTGCTGGTATATGATTTTGGAAGTCTGCATACTTTTGACGACTGGCTCGACCCAATAAAAGACACTTTGCAGATATTCATGATGGCAGTCACGTTGATTGTGATGGCTGTACCCGAAGGCTTGCCCATGAGTGTGACACTGAGTCTGGCACTGAATATGCGACGTATGCTTACTACCAACAATCTGGTCAGAAAGATGCACGCTTGCGAAACTATGGGTGCCATCAATGTAATTTGCACAGACAAGACAGGCACCTTGACGCAAAATCAAATGCAGGTGCAAGAAGTTTGTTTCTGGGGTTTGCAAAACGAGAACAAACTAAGTGGCAACGAAGTAAGTGTTTTGGTAAAAGAAGGTATTAGTGTCAATTCTACATCTTTCTTGGAGATCCCTGACAATGGAGGCAAGCCAACAGGCATTGGCAACCCTACCGAGGCAGCCTTGCTCTTGTGGCTCCATTCTCAAGGCATCGACTACCTGAGGTTGAGACAAGATGCTGAAGTGATTGACCAACTGGCTTTCTCTACCGAACGCAAATACATGGCCACTTTAGTACATTCTGCTTTGTTAGGAAAAGACATCCTTTATATAAAAGGGGCGCCAGAGATTGTGGCTGGCATGTGCTCACAGGTAGTTACTGTTAAAGGCATGGAACCTATCACCAACTATCAGCAAACCATCGAGCAAAACCTTTTAACCTATCAGAACCAAGGTATGCGAACTTTAGGGTTTGCCTACATGGAGGTTGATGATAGTCAATCGTCATTAGTCAATCTCAAATTAGAAAATGCTGTTTTCCTGGGCTATGTGGCCATTAGCGACCCTGTTCGTCACGATGTGCCTGCAGCTGTACGCCGTTGTCAAGATGCAGGCATACAGGTAAAGATTGTTACAGGAGATACTCCTGCTACAGCCACAGAGATCGGACGTCAGATTGGTCTTTGGACTGACAAAGACACTGACCGCAACCGCATCACTGGCACCGACTTTGCCGCATTAAGCGACGAAGAAGCATTGGACAGGGTACTCGACATAAAAATCATGTCGCGCGCACGACCTACTGACAAGCAACGACTTGTGCAACTCTTACAGAAAAGAGGCGCAGTAGTGGCAGTTACAGGCGATGGCACCAACGATGCTCCAGCTCTTAATTATGCACAGGTAGGACTGTCAATGGGCGATGGCACCTCTGTGGCCAAGGAAGCATCAGATATCACCTTATTAGACAATTCTTTCAACAGCATTGGTACTGCCGTGATGTGGGGACGATCGCTCTATCGAAACATTCAGCGTTTCATTCTCTTCCAACTCACCATCAACGTGGCAGCACTGCTCATCGTACTTATTGGTGCATTCTTAGGGACCGAACTTCCCTTGACTGTGACACAGATACTATGGGTGAACCTCATCATGGACACTTTTGCAGCCTTGGCTTTGGCATCCATCCCACCTAGTGAGAGCGTGATGCAGGAGAAGCCTAGAAAGCCTGGCGATTTCATTATTACCCATGGCATGAGACACTTTATCTTGGGCTACGGAGTTACTTTTGTAGTGGTGCTGATAGGATTGCTTTATATGTATAACCACAGCCCTGAAGGTATGACGCTGCACAGGCTCACCATATTCTTCACTGTATTCGTGATGCTTCAGTTCTGGAACTTATTTAATGCCAAGACATTCGGGTCGGAAGATTCTGCCTTCAACAATCTGGAACATTCTTATGGTCTGTTGCTTGTGGCATTGCTGATATTCATAGGTCAGTTGCTAATCGTGCAGATTGGGGGAGATGTATTCCGCACTGAACCTCTTAGCATAACCGAATGGCTCATTATTATAGGTTCCACCTCATGTGTGCTCTGGATAGGAGAAATAGAGCGACTGATCAGGAGGATGAAGAAGTTAAAAAGTTAACAAGAAAGAGATAATGGTCAATGATCAGTGCAATAAGGTAGCAACTATCGGTTTTTTCGATGGAGTGCATAGAGGTCACCAGCATCTGCTAAGGCAGGTACTGGAGGTTGCGCATCAACGCCACATGGCATCTTTGGTGGTTACCTTCTTCCAGCAGCCACGACATGTGGTGACGCATGAGACTGATCGTTTCTTCTTACTCACTACCACTAACGAGAAACTACACTTGCTGCAACAAGCAGGCATTGACCATTGTGAGGTGATGGAATTCACGCCGGAACTGGCATTAATGACAGCTCATGATTTTATGAAGTTGCTGCATGACAAATATGGTGTGTCAGCACTCGTCATTGGTTATGACCACCGTTTCGGACATAACCGTTCAGAAGGCTTCGACGACTATGTGCGCTATGGTAAGCAATTGGGTATTGAGGTATTGCAAGCCACACAATTTCCTGCCGTTAGTTCTACTAAAATCAGAGAACTGCTGCTGGAAGGCGACTTAGAAGCTGCCAACCAAATCTTGGGCTATCGCTACATACTAGAAGGCAAAGTGGTGAGCGGCTTCCACATAGGTCATACAATGGGATTTCCTACAGCAAATCTGCAAGTGGCTCCTGAAAAGCTGATACCTGCTGATGGTGTCTATGCCGTAATGGTAGAACTGGATGGAGAGCAACACCAGGGTATGCTTAATATCGGCACTCGTCCCACATTGGCAAACAGCGACGAACGTAGTATTGAAGTACATATCTTCGACTTTCATGATAATATCTACGATAAAGAGTTGCGGCTCTCTTTGGTGAAACGCACTCGAGGCGAGGTAAAGTTTGCTTCTAAAGAGCAATTGATATTACAACTGCAGCAAGATGCCGCAGAAATCAAAACCATTCTAGGATCATGAAGAAATCTATCTTATTAGTGCTGTTGTACCTGTTGATACAAACTATAGCAGGTGGCATCTTGGCCTTGTTAATCACTCAATGGTGGGGAGCAAGTGTGGAATTTGCGATGGTGGTAGCATTGTTAGCTGCAGACATTATCATGGCAGGTATCCTCATCCAGAAAGGATATGCATCTGATAGCAGGTTGATACATCCCACCACAGCATCTTTCATAAGTTGGACTCTTGTGGCAGGCATCTCCGCTATTTTCATCTCTGATTTCATCACTTCATTGACAGATTTCTTGCCCAACTGGTTAGAAAGCACATTCTCAAATATGGAAGGATCATGGTTAGGCGTTTTAGCCATAGCCATCATAGGACCTGTATTAGAGGAAATGCTATTTCGTGGAGCCGTCACGACAGAACTTTTGAAGAATTACAGCCCTGAGAAAGCCATTCTTTTTTCGGCACTTATTTTCGGCATCTTCCACATCAATCCTGCTCAGGTTCTTAATGCCTTCTTGCTGGGCTTATTGTTAGCTTGGCTTTTCTATAAGACCCGCAGTCTGATACCAGGCATCCTTATTCATATCCTCAACAACAGCTTGTCAGTTTATTTCACACAGACATTTCCTGAGGCCAATACGTTGAGTGATATTATTGGGAATCAACCCTACTACATTAGCCTCATCTTAGCCATAGTACTGTTGGTTGTTTCCGTTTGGAGTTTAGATAAAAAGAAGGGATAACTATCGTTACCCCTTCCTTTTAACATTTATCTTAAGCTTTTCCGGCTCTTTCCAATCTTAGCCTTGTCGCTCGAAACATTGAAGCCCGTTATCTCAAGCGTTGGCTGCTCACCTTGCGTATCTGCGTGAGCCAATGAGATATGAATCTGCTTGCTCTCACCAGGCATCAAGCTAAAGTAATTATCACTATATAGCACAGGTGCCATCATGCAAGCTGTCTTGTCACCTTTCACAGCCAGGCGAATCATCATAGCAGGAGTATCGCTTTCGTTTTTCACCTCGCCATCCAATATCCATTCATCGCCTTCACGCACCACCTTGATATTGTTAGCCAACTGGATGTAAGGCAGATCGAGCAATGACTGATAGTTGCCAGCCTCCTTGCCTCTGACATAGAAGTTCTCAGACAACAGCTTGTCACCTTGCTTCAGAGTCAACTTGATAAAATAAGTATTGCTCAGTTCAGCAGGTTCTTCCAAGAGGAATAAAGCCACAGTCTCGTCGTTCTTCACATCGAAAGAAGCTTGCTTTTCCCAAACCACTTTACCATCCTGACTAATCAACTGGGCAGTACCAGTCACACCAGTAAAGTCGCCGGCATAATAGTTCACCACCTCAATATCATCGCGCACTGGATTCCACTGGATATGAATTGGTTCACAAGCCTTCTTGCTACCAAAGTAACCACCAGTTGGGTTCAGATAATAGTCATAGGTCTGCCAAACCATTGAAGGCCAAGCTGGATGGCTCATCCACAACAGCAATCCACGGCGATGCTCACTACGGCCTTCAAACATAGCACGATAGCCGTTGTAGTTCACCCACTGTGCCCACTCGGCAAATTCCTCCGCATCTTTGGGTTGCCCAAACATCTTGGCAATCATCTGATTGAAGGTCTCAGTCTGTTGGGCAGAAGGACCATTGCCTCCTAAAGCATAGTCATGCAAGCCATACATAGGATTAGGTGTAGCCAAGGTGCTCACTGGCTCCAGATTCTCTTCGCCAAAGGCCATCTTCATGCTTTCGATGGTCATCACATTAGGCATACCACGCTCACTGTGGAAGCGGTCGTGTCCATAGTGACGGAAGTATTCAATAGGCTCCAAAGCATTATAAGAACCTTCTCCACTCACCACACCAGCAGCAGAATGAGAGATATAGCGCATGCCTGGATGCAGTTCAGCCACCAAGTCACGCAACTGGTTATCCAATGATGCAGGAGGATTACCCTCATTTCTGCCCACATAGATACCCAGAGCCGCATGGTTACGAATTCTGTTCACATAGTCGCGTGCATTGGCCATGAACATATCCTCGTAGTAAGGATCAGGCCCGTCTGCAGGATTAGCCAACCAGAAATCTTGCCAAATCAGCACACCGTATTTGTCGCATGCCTCATAGAACTCCTCGTCGCCAATCATGCCTACCCAGTCGCGAATCATGGTAAAGTGCATATCGGCATGATATTTCACGGCAGCGTCATACTCACGGCCACGATAGTTGAGGTTAGACTCCGGCATACCCCAGTTGCCTCCAAAGCCCACTGCACGCTTACCATTGATATAGACAGTCAAACGAATAGGATTCTTGAACTGCTCCTTACCTCTCAGCACGCCACCAGCCTGCACATAAGGCTCATCTACGAAGGTTAGTTCACGCACACCTGTCTTGAAAGTCTTGGCATCACTCTCACGATTATCCACCGTAAAGGTAAACTTGCTGTCATAGAGGTTCTGCTCGCCATAGCCTACAGGCCACCACAGTTTTGGGTTATCTAATCTGGCAGAAGGCAGCTTCACCAGTTTGCTCTCAACAGGAGCCAGTTCCACTTCCATCTGTTCAGCCACACCAGCGCCGTCCTTATCCATATTGAAAGTCAGCACACCCTTTACGGCTTTGTCGCTATGATTCTTCAGCGTAGCCTCAGCCAAGATATCAGCACAATCAGTGTCTGGCAAAGGCAAGTCGGTCTGCACAAATGGGTTCTCAATGGTCACTACACCAGCATAAGTGAGATATACATCGTTCCAAATACCAATGTTTCGACCACGAATGGTAGGAATCCAGTCCCAACCGATAGAAGCGTGGAAGGTAGGATTGTCAGCACCCAGTACACCACCGTTAGAGTCAGGTGACCAAGCCGTCTGTTCCTTTATTACACCAGGATGGGCATTCTTGATAATCTTAACGGCCAGCACATTCTCACCCTGCTTCACCACATCCGTCACATCCAGTTTGCCACGAATGAAAGCACCGTCTATATTGCCTACCTGCTTGCCATTCAAGAAGATGACAGCCTTCCAGTTGATGCCGTCGAAATCCAAGAACATCCGTTCACCCAATGTCTCCACATTGAATGTATGGCGATACCAGAAGTCAGAATAGAAGAACGATTCTGATATCTGCAACTGATTGTCTGCAAAATTAGGATCAGGCAACGCACCTATATTCACATAGCTTGACAACACTGTACCAGGAACGGTAGCTGCTATCCAAGCCTCATCGTTGAAACCAGGTTGCGCAATCGCCTCACCAGAAGCATTCACCTCAGAAGCCCTTTGCAACTTCCAGTTGCCACCATCCAAAGAAAGCCGACCGTTCAGTATTTTACCATTATCGCCATTCATATTTATCCATGTGGCTTCAGCTACTTGGTTTTGAGCCGTTAAGCCACCCTTGCCCATCACTTCCATTTCACTCAGCACATAAGGCTTGCCACCAGCAGCTTCCGTCAGGTTCAGACGCACATAGCGACTCTTAACGGTCTTATTCAAGGCGATTTCATCGTTGAGGCTCTCGCCTTCAGGCAGTTCAGCCACCTGCTTCCAAGTCTTGGCATCGTCAGAAGCCTCAACAACGCCCTTCACAGCCTTGTTGATCCAATGCAAGTTGATCTTGTCATATTGAGCCTGTGCACCCAAGTCCACCATCAGCCATTCGTTGCCTGCCGAAGCACTCATCCAGGCACTGTTGAAACGGAAAGATGGAAGTGCGGAAACAGGCTCACCAGCCTTGCTGAAATCCCAAGAAGAGATAGTCCAGTTCTGTGCACTTGGCATCTTCATCTCCACCTTGAAATGGCTATAAGCCTTAGCAGCAGGCAATTTCACCACATAATTGATGGTGCGAGTCATAAACGGATTGGCACCAGCAGGAGCACCAGCCTCCACCACTGGAGGATTCTTTACTGCTCCATGCTCATAAAGGAATCTCACAGGTGATTCTCCAGTGGCCACCTTGCGAGGAGGATAACCTGCCCAGACACCACCTTCCACACCAAAGTAGTTGCTACCCTTTTGTGCATCCAGTTCCTCCCACTGACTGCCATCCACTGATGCCAGCATCTTTACCTCATAGCCACGAGCCATCCTGGTGTCGAGCACTACCCTGCCTCGTAGTTCTATCTGGTCGATATCCATCTGCATATCAGCCATATCATACTGCAAGAATATGTCGTTGCCATTCACAACATAGGTAGTCACATCGTTTGAGTCGAATATCACCTCTTTCTTATTGCGAGGCACCTCTCCTTCTTGCGTAAACAACTGAGTAGTAGGAGGCATCTTGTCAATCAAGATACCATCAGTAGCCAACTGAGCCGTCAGGTTATAGTCGATGCTCGAAGAAGCGTATGCAGCTTTCAGTTTCGCCACATTACGATACGTATTGTCTGCCACCAGCTGTGGAGCAAACCACTCATCGGGATTACCTGGATAGTTGCCAGGCTTTCGGTTCATCCCTTCTTGCGATGGTTGCTGCCCACCGCTACATCCTGTCATTAAAGCCACACAAACTGACATTGCCATCAGTTTGCCAATTGATAAGTGCTTCATATATTTTTGTTTATTAGTTATTTATCTCACCTGTATGCTTTATAGCTGAAGACATAGGTTTACTCCCTCACCTGTATGCGGTTATCCTCTAAGGAATCGATGATGGCGAGCGACTCGATACAGTAAACACCATTTTCGGTCAACAGTTCGCGACCATGCTGGAACGCCTTTTCGATGATAAAGCCCATGCCCTCGATAGTAGCTCCAGCCTGTTGGCACAAGTCGATGATGCCCAGTCCCGTGTTGCCATAAGCCAGAAAATCATCGATGAAAAGGATATGGTCTTTTGGCGTGAGGTATTCCTTGCTGATAACCATCGTATAATCACGCTGCTTGGTATACGACCTCACTTCAGTGACATACATCTCTTTTGCTGTTTTTGGCTTCTTTTTCTTAGCATATACCACGGGCAGTTCCAACAGATATCCCAATAAGACAGACGGAGCGATGCCTGATGCCTCCACCGTCAGTATCTTATTGATAGGCAGGTCGGCAAAGCGACGAATAAACTCAACGGCCACTTGCTTCATCAGATTAGGATCCATCTGATGATTAATGAAGCTATCCACTTTCAGTATGCCACCCTCCAGACAGCGACCATCCTGCAGAATTCTTTCACGTAAAATTTTCATGGCTACACTTTTACTATATAAATTCCAGGTTAACGCCGTAAAGATAATAAAATGAAAACAAAAAATATATATCCTAAAGGAGAAAAGTCTATCAGATTCTTACAATCTCATCAGAAGCGAGCCGTTAGCAAGCCGAGGGTTTACTTCCGCTAAGCCGTCCTTTTAGTTCCGCTAAAGCGTGCTTTTACTCCGACTAAGCCACCATTTTTATTTCTCTCTCGTGAGGTTTTTATTTTTCCCTCGTGAGGAA
>ERZ842401.6625-NODE-6625-length-12301-cov-7.332925_pt1 | contig 12301 bp, 13 predicted proteins | sample MGYA00521270_ERZ842401 | MGnify/ENA primary metagenome ERZ842401 (study PRJEB31892, sample SAMEA3878208) | bioreactor metagenome | biome: Moose rumen | place: Sweden | collected 2011-10 | study: EMG produced TPA metagenomics assembly of the PRJEB12797 data set... | reverse complement strand
TAAGAAACCCTCTCTGAATATTGAAATCATTGACAAAAGCAGACTTATTGCATAATCCTTAAACCGAACTCACGTTAAGCATCTGCTCGAAGGCTCTCTTCCGCAAGTTCATGCTTCAAACGTTTTATCTCTGCCTTTAGAGATTTTATGTCGTCTGGAGTGTCACTCAAGCCTGAGATATTGGTTGCCGATGATTGTTTCTTACGCATTTTCACTTTTTCTGGATGGTCTTTTGCAAAGTTATGAATCCAAGTTGTAAATGTCAAAGTATTAATAGGAAAAATTTGAGAAATTTCCTTATTTCCCATTCCCTCATCATAATACAAACGAACTACATGATCATAATAAATATTCCTTTTCTTGCTTTTGTTACAAAACATAATTGTTGACTTTATGAGTCAACTTTTTTCAGGGTAAGACAGTACATCGTCAATCAAGAAAATAGCCGAATCGGATGTTAAATCCGGTTCGGTTTTCTTTCTTTTCGTAAATTAATCGTAACTTTGTGGTCATATAAATCGGAATTTATGTGCAAGCCGAACGCAGAGCAGAACTTGTTCAAGCTATGTTGAGGCGCCGCCTTAAAACTCGTAAATTGAAACTTAGCGAACTTCAAATATTATTGTCGAAAATGAGACATATCATTTCAATTGCCCTATTCATGCTTGCAGTATGCGGCCAGGCACAAACTTTCCAGCCTATTATTGAAGACAGCATTGATTTTGTCATCACAGGCACAACCACAAGCCAGTATGATAGTTTGGTGGTTTTTCCATGTGCTCCTCACGGACAGGGTGTGGAATATCCAGTTGTTGATGGTCAATTCAGAGTCGCTGGACGATACCCTCGTCACTCGTTCATCCAGATTGGTGACTATGCTGGCAACGATTTCCGTTTTATTGTGGAGGAAACGCCTACAGACATCAATCTTGTCACTGGTGAAGTCAAGGGTAGCGAATTACAACAAAAATTCATCCAATGTCAGATGCGCGAACGCGCCATTGAACATGTGGTAGAGCCTTGGTGGGAAGGCTTCAGTGATGAAGAGCAAGACAGGATGAGAGACATGATTATGGGCGAGGGACCTATACAGACAGCAGAGGACAGTGCGAATGTGGAAAAATATAAAAGGCATATGTCGGAGCTTGAAACCGTCAATGTCAGTAACATTCGTGAAAACCTCAATAATATCATTCCTGCGTATTATCTATATACAGGCATGGGCAGCCTGACTTATGAACAAATGAGTGAATTCATGCGAGAAGATTCCCCATATGCCTGTCACCCTGCGATGGAACGTCCTTGGAAGGTTTATTATTCAATTCAAAAACAACGTAATATTACAAGCAAGACATATATTGATTTCGAGGCTGAGGATCCTGACGGAACCATGCACCGTCTTTCGGAATACGCAGGACATGGCCAATATGTGTTGATTGACTTCTGGGCTTCATGGTGCGGTCCATGCATTGCATCATTTCCTCGATTGAGGTGGCTCTATGAGCAATACAATGGACGTGGCCTAAGCATCGTGGGAGTCTCTCTTGACAAAAACCGCGAAGCCTGGATTTCTGCCATTGAACAGCATGGATTGCCATGGACGGCTTTACGTAGTCCCTCTTCTACCGGTGAATCAGTCAAAACAGATGCTGCAGATCTTTATGGCATCGCAACGATCCCTGCCCTGATTTTGATTTCGCCCGAAGGGACAATCCTTTCTACAGACAAAGAGGGCCGAGATTTGGAAGCATACTTGGAGCAAATTTTTCAGGCAAATAATACGGAAAGAAAATGAATAGGAAGTCAATTCGCTTTTATAAGGATAAGGAAGTTCGGGCCATTTGGGACGATGAAGGTGAGAAATGGTGGTTTTCAATCGTTGATATAGTGTCTGCTATTACCGACAGTCCTAATCCTCGAAAATATTGGAGTGTGTTGAAGACCCGGATGAAAAAAACGGGCAATGAGTTGACTACACGTTGTAGTCAACTGAAGATGACAGCATCCGATGGCAAACGATATGCAACAGATTGCTTTGCACAGGATGATATTATTCAGATAGTGAGGGCTATCCCAAGCAAAAAAACGGCAGACTTCCTTGATTGGTTTGTATATAGCGACAACACTATAGACGGGCAAAGCAAGAAAAAAGCTTACACGCTCATAGAGAGCGGAATACTTGATTCTGTCACTCCAGGAACCATAAAGTGTCTGCAACAGATTCATGCTTATATTTTTGGGGGGCTATATGATTTTGCAGGAAAGATTCGCACGAAAACCATCTCGAAAGGAAATACCATATTCTGCCTTGCAGAGCATCTACATCAGTTCTTGCATAGTGTAGAACAAATGCCAGAAACCACGTTTGATCAGATTGTCGAAAAATATGTGGAAATGAACATGGCTCATCCATTTATGGAAGGCAACGGCCGCTCTACACGCATCTGGCTTGACCTTATACTTAAGAAACGTATGGGATTATGCGTTGATTGGAGTAAGATTGGGAAACGCGATTATCTCAGCGCAATGATAGAAAGCGAAATGAATAGTGGTAGAATACATGATTTGTTGTACCAAGCACTAACCGACAAGATTGACGACCGCGAAATTTTCATGAAGGGTATAGACTATTCTTATTATTACGAACAGGAGGACTAATTGAACTTTAGTGATATTAATTGGGCAAATTCATTTTTAACAACGCAACCATAAAACTCGTAAAATTTATACATGAAAAGACTAATAGCTATCTGTGGTCTTGACTGCGAAAAGTGTGATGCCTATATTGCCACAAAGAACGATGATCACCCGCTTCGGGAAAAAACAGCTAAGCTATGGGCCGAGTTGAATCATGCGCCCATCCTTCCAGAACATATCAACTGCGAGGGATGCCGTATGAACGGCGCCAAAACCATATTTTGCAGCTCCTTGTGCGAGATTCGCAGGTGTGCATTGGATAAAGGCTTTTCGACTTGCGGCTACTGCCCAGAGAATGACAGCTGTACGAAAGTCAGCACGATTTGGCAGAATAACCCTCAGGCGAAAGAGAATCTGCTGAAATAAATTCCCATTTATCGGTGTCTTTCGTCAACCACAGATCTACCCTATATCTTTGCAATAAAAACACAAAGATATGCGCCTCATTCATACCAACGACCAGCTTTATTCGCTCCTGCCCAATATCATGACAGTGGTAAAGGGGGAGCGTCCTGTCATAGACAAAGAAGCGTTTATAGAGAAGAACAAAACTATCTTGGATTCTCATTTTTATAAGTTCGAAGATGTTGAGTATAGTTTATTCAATACTCCGAAAGATTCAGAAATTAACTATAAAGCTAATACACCTGAAGAGTTCATAATAAATAATTGGAAGACTCTCTTATTTTTGAAACATAAGGATTGGGAAAACGAGGACGAACACAGACTTTTTATTATGGACTATGAGGGGAAGTTGAGTATTGACGGATGTATTAAGTATATCGTACTAGGGAGGAAGGTGTTTCTGGATGATTCGAGAATCAAAACCATTATGAATATGGTGGTCGACCCTAATTTTGGATGTTTCCGTAAGTTTGTTCCTCATTCTTTTGCAACGATGTGTTATGACATTCATGGCTATTCAACGATGGAGAAAGCATTTAAGATAGACAAGGTTGTAAAAGCAAATCTTTCGGATGAGCGATATGCAGATTATGAAAGGTGGTTAAATGAGGAGCAAGAAGGTGGTTGAATAATTATGTTGACAACAATTATATTACTATCCGAACAAGCAATTGTTTAGCTTGATTATCAACAAGCTTTCAAGGCGCTTACTCAAATGCAGTTTAAAACACATATAAGATGGAATTATTTCAGATATAGGAAATATGTATATAATCATATAACTCGATGAACAATAATAAATCATAATCATGTCACGACTTTTAACATCTTTTATAGGTAAATTTTTTGGTCGTTCTGCGTTAAATAAGCAGAAAGACCATGAAGTCGAGTCTATGTATAAAAGTCGCATGACAGAGATGGAGTTCGAGCAGATGGAGAATCGTATGCGTCCGCGCATCATGCAGATGGGACGTGAGTTCTTCGGTTCCGACACCGAGGCAGAGGAAGTAGTGCAGGAGACATGGCTGAGGGCATGGAACGTGCGGGACAGGGTGGAACTCACAGATGCATATGTTCTGCGTATCGCCCGCAACTGCTGTGTCTCAATGTGGCGTGGACAGCGGATAGTTGTTGAACTGGCCGATGAAGAGAGTGCTGTCGCTACCGAGGTCACGCCACAGGAAGAAATGGAGGAACGTGAGAATTCCGAGTGGCTGCAGTCCCGCCTACAGCGTCTGCCCAAAGCAGAACGGGAAGTGTGGCAACTCTTCTATGATAATGGACTGACCGTGGAAGAGATTGCCCAAACAAGAGGTATAACTGTTGGTACAGTCCGCAAAACCATATCCAATGTCCGAAACTCTTTGCGCAAAGACTTACGTCGCCGTTTCTTCGACTTGCGCCATTTGATTATGTTTATTGTAATCGCCTTGGTAATGGGATTTGCAGTCACATCCATTATAAGTCCTACAGGTATTGTCCGCGGTGCAGTGGAACGTATGTTCGGGAAAAAAGAGGATACAACAATATATGAAACTCCGGAGATAATGGCTTCCTATCATGGGGATGTTTATGCCTTGTACAGACATATCGCCTTTGAGATGCACTACCCTGAATCTGCTATAGCCGATAGCGTCCAGGGACGAGTTGTTATCTCTTTCGTGGTGGAGAGAGACGGTTGCCTCACTAACTTTGAAGTTATACGCACACCGGATAATCGCCTTTCCAATGAAGCAATCCGTGTTGTACGTCTGACCGAGCCTTGGATTCCAGCCAAGAACAAAGGCCGGGATGTCCGCAGCCGGTTCAGTATGCCGATTATGTTCCGCCTGAAATGAAGAATATTCATTAAAGTTAATATAACCGGTTAAAATAGGAAATGTAAATATTGGTTCAAATAGCCTACAGCTCCGCTTTGTCATCGATGGCAAAGCGGGGCTTTATTTTTAGGTGGATTCTGTCTTTAACATATTTTATGGGTAAAGATTCATGCGGAGATGCGTTATAAGGTCAGAACACCAAAATACAGACTTATCAAACCGTATGAAAAGAACAACTTTACTCCTCCTTGTCCTACTCACTTCCGTAGTTTGTGAGGTATTGGCACAGCAGAAAGAAGCATCCATCCTGATGTTGAGTCGCAACCGGTTGGGAAAGGCGACCGTTGTCGATACCAGCGACGTGCGGATTTATTATGCACTGAATGCAGACTCTCTCAGCAACCAGGACACGTATGTTGACCTGCGGGTGCTGGAAGTCGGCTCGAAAGTGACCAAGTGCAGCAGTGAGTTCGTCCGTGAGGGAGAGGAGCATCAGAAAGAAATCCTGAAAACATGGAAACTGAACAACCCTCATGCTGACGGTGTCCCACGCCCTCATCCCATTCACGGCAAACGAAGTGACTATTGGAACGAGATACAATACACCGACATCTATATCGAAGGAGAGACTGCCACGGAATACCACACCATGCCGCACGGCTTTGAGGGGGAGAACGGCTATTTGGTCAGTCAGTATCCATCGCAGAACTGGACGCTTACAGACGATACCACAACAGTCCTAGGCCACAAGTGCCAAATGGCTACCTGCCACTGGCGTGGCCGTGACTTCGTGGCATGGTTCGCTTCCGACATCCCTATCCGTCACGGTCCTTGGCTCTTCGGAGGTCTGCCAGGTCTCATCCTGAAGATTTATGACAAAGACCGACACTACACGTTCGAAGCCGTAAGCATTAAACGCGGACAACAGCCCATCATCCGTTATGCTTACGACGGTTACCGCAAGGCCAGCCGTGACCGTTATCTCAAACTCAACCGCGAACTTAACGAGGAATACATGAACACCATCGGTCGAATGGGCGGGATGATGAAGAACGCCGCCGGTGAATGGGTGCCATCATCTGGTCCCAAGATTCCGTATGAACCATTAGAATTAGAATAACCTATGATTACAAAAGCATCTATCCGCCGCTTCTTGTGGCGACATTTCTACACTCTTCACTCAATCATTTACAACAACAACCTCAATGATGAAGAGAAACAAGAATTGATGGAAATCATAAACAGGTACTTTGACAAATGAATGCAAAAAATATCATTCCCATCCTCGCTCTCGCCGCAATCTGTGGCAGGACTGAAGCCCAGACTGTCATTGAAGGCATAGTGACAGACTCTCTCGGCTTGGCAGTGGAAGCCTACGTCACAGTGTCGCCGAAAGGCGCAGGCAATATCATCAGCTTTGCAGACACCGATGCCAAAGGATACTATAAGTTGGAAATCAAGACCACAGCCGATTCTCTGACTGTCACAGCCTCAGGGCTCACCATCGGCAACCAAGTGAAATTTGTGGCCAACCGCTCACAACGGCTCGACTTCAAAGTGAAGCAACAGGCCATCGAGTTGAAGGAGGTCTCCATCAAGGCCGACAAGATACGTCAGCACGGTGACACAATCAGTTATCTTGTCGGTGCCTACCAGCAGCAGGGCGACCGTGTCATCGGCGACGTGCTGAAGCGGATGCCCGGGATAGAGGTTTCTGAGAGCGGTGCCATCAAGTTCAACGGCAAGGCAATCAGGAAATTCTATGTGGAGGACATGGACCTGCTGCAAGGCCGCTACGGACTCGCCACGAACAACATCAACGCCTCGGATGTGGCAACCGTGCAAGTGCTGGAACATCACCAGCCCATCAAGGCGCTGCAGGACAGGACCCTCACCGACGACGTGGCCATCAATTTGAAACTGAAAGATGCTGCTAAAGGCACCATCGCCATCAATACGATGCTGGGAGGAGGCTGGCAACAGTCAGGACCGTGGCGTCTTGACAGCCGTCCCCTTACCGACGGACAGACGGTCATCGGCTCCAATCCGCTTTGGAGTGCCGAGGTTGTAGGTATGTACTTTGCCAAGCGCCGCCAGAACATGACGCTTTATAAGGGCAATAACACGGGCGACGATGTTTCCAAGGAACTTTCACAGCATTATTCCAATATCAACAGCGTCAGCCTCTATCCTTTCTGCCCGATGAATGCCGTGATGCCGTCTGGCGCGGGCCTGCCGCAGAAGCGCACCTTCGACAACCACAGCCACATTGCCACGGTGAACCATCTGGAGAAAGTGGGAAAGGACTCTGAGATTACGATGAACATAGCCTACCACAACGACGACATCCGCCGGGAGGGTACATCGGAGAGCGACCATTTCATCAGAGACGACAGCCGGCTGATCACCACCGAGACGCTGACCTCACGCACACATCTGAACGACCTCAACGGCAATCTCAGATACATGTGGAACGCCAAGGACGGCTTCCTTGCCAATGTCATCAAGTTTGACGGCAGTTGGAATTCCGACAGGGTGGAGGGTCTGCTGGCGTCACAGCTGACTGGCCCGCAGTCTAAAAACTATGGCAGCGAACGCACACACCAGCATCTTGACCGTCCATCCTTGGCGGTGAGCAATACGACCAATCTTATCAAGAACGTCGGTAAGCACACCTTAGACCTGCATTTCTCTGCAGGTTATGCACAGCGGCCCAATACGCTGACTGTGGGTGTGGACTCGCTCAATGCTGAGCAGGAGGTGTTCAACAGTCATGCTTACCAGCAGGACATAGAGTCACACCATATCAATGCCAATTTTCACACCAACTACAACTTCCGTTTTGGCGACTTCACTCTCGCCTATGGTGTGATAGCCAATGCCAGTTTCCATGGGATAGAGACCGAGCTTGACGGATTTACTCCTCCAACCGATGAATCAGCCAGTTCCCAAATCAAAAACGATCTATGGTACAACTCGTACGAACTGACACTCGGCCAACATTACAAATGGGAGCGGGGAGGATGGCGCGTCTCTCTTGGATGCCCGCTGAACCTCTATACACAGACTCTAGACGACCATGTTCGGGATGATAAACACAGCTACACACATCTGCTTGTGTCGCCCAATTTCTCCACCAGTTATGAGTGGCGCGACTGGAGCGGCAACATCAACGCATCATATTACAAGAATGTGGGTGACCCGGGCGGCATTTACAGTGGCTACATCATGAACAACTACCGGGCCTTCCAGCGGTCATACGTGGAACAGCTGTCCGAAACCGACCGTGTGGGAGCCGGAGCCAGCATCGGCTACCGCAGTGCATTGAATGCCATGTTCTTCCGCCTCAACGCCAACTACAGCCACACCCGGGACAACCAAATCTACGGTTACTCCTACGATGGAGCCACCAGCGTGGTACAGGCTGTTGACCAGGCAACCACGTCCGACTCCTACAACCTCAATCTCGACTTCAGCAAGGGCTTCGACTGGCTGCAGACCACATTCCGCGCTTTCGGCGGCTATGGCCACAGCCACAGCGAACAGCTGATTGCAGGACAGCTCTATCCGTTCAACAGCCGCACTGTCAGCATCGGAGCCGGTGGAACCATCACTCCACTGCCGTGGCTCAATTTTGTGCTGAGCAGCGGCTACAGCTGGAACAGCAGCTGGACGGACAGCGGCAGCAGTGACCTCGCCCGCACCGTCCGCTCCGCCACACAGCGTCTCTCCATGAACGTCTATGTCACCAAGCAGATGACGCTCACAGCAGCCGTTGAGGACAACTACACCAATCTCACAGCCACCGACCGTCATGCCTGGTTCGGCGACATCAAGGCGAAGTACAAACTGAAGCATTGCGACCTTGAGCTGCAACTCAACAACCTTTTTGACCAGCGCACCTATACCAGAGTCAACTATTCAGGTCTTGACATCTACACCAACACCACGCAGCTCCGTCCGAGGAACATCCTCGCCACGGTTCGATTCAAACTATTGTAAAACCAAAATAAAGAAAGCAATATTATGAACATGAAGAACTTCATATTCACCTTTATCTTCGTCTCCGTGTGCATCAGTACAAATGCCCAGTGGAAACAAAGCGATGCCTATGCGAGTGGGATGCACAATACCGTCGTGAGGCGTAAAGCCATCGATACAGCCAACCTGCGTATTAAATACGCGTGGGGTGCGACCGACATCTCTCAGGACAGCACCTATCTGGACTGCGGACAGCTGCTTATCGGGCAGCGTATGACAAAGTACAGCAGCTGGTTCGTGGAAGTGGCAGACAGCCAACGGGTGGAGTGGGCAAAGATGAACCCGCACGCACAAAGCGTCCCAAACGGAACATGGTGGATGCGGGGCAAGAAACCCGGTATTTGGAGCGAATACCAATATTCCAACATCTTCATCCATGGCGACACACTCAACGAATGGGCAGTCATGCCGATGGGGCAGGAATGGCCACAGCGATACGAGGAGAAATGGCACGGACAGGAATGGGCGTTGCAGGAAGACACTGCATCGTTTCTCGGTCATCAATGCCAGAAAGCCACATGTCGTTGGCGCGGACGCAACTACATTGCATGGTTTGCTCCCGACATTCCCATCCGTCGCGGTCCATGGAAGTTCGGCGGACTGCCGGGACTTATCATGAAGGTTCATGATGTGGACAGCCTGTATGTCTTCGAGGCAGTGGCCATAGAAAAAGGGAATTTTCCCATTTGGCAATATCCCAAGGAGGAGTTTATGAAATCCTCACGCATGAAGACGTGGAAACTGCAGAAAGCTTTCAATCTTAACTACCCGAAGACCGCCGGGCGACGACGTATGAACCCCGACGGCACAATAGGCGACTTGATATCACGTCCACACGAATATTATCCAATGGAGTTAGAATAATTATTTCTTAATTTATTAAACAGAAACAGAGATGAAAAAGAACATTATTATCGCCTTTGCAGTTATGATGATGCAGGCACTCGCTGTCACAGCGCAGAACCAGAGACAAACTATCTACACACCAGAACAGGTCGATCAACGTGCAATGTTCCCAGGAGGGTAGGAAGGGATGATGAGCTACATGATGCAGAACATAAAGTACCCGAAGGAGGCAGAGAAAGATAAAGCCCAGGGAACAGTCGTAGTTCATTTTGTTGTGGAAACTGACGGCAGCATATCAAACGTTCAAGTTCCCGACAGCCAGAAAGTCCATCCCGCTCTTGATGCCGCAGCCGTTAAGTTCGTCAAGAATATGCCGAAGTGGGTTCCAGCCAGACTGAAGGGAAAGGCCGTCCGACAAAGCGCATCACATGTTGTTGCTTATAGATACCAGTAAGTTTATAATCTAAGAATAAATGAAACGGATAACGATGATAGTCCTCACCATTGCCACAGTATGTGGTGAGGTACTGGCTCAACCCAAAATTAACGGTAGGGCTCCCATCAGGGAGAAACGCGGATACGACAAACGAATCGTAGTGGACACCGCCACAGTGCGTGTGCTCTATGCCCTCAATGCAAAGGATATCAATGACGAGAATACTTATTTGGATCTTGGCAAGTTGGAGGTGGGCAGAAGGATGCAAAAGTACAGCAGCGAGTTTGTATATACATCCGACTTAGAGATTGCCAAGTGGAAAAAGGAGAAAGGACACCGGGGCTACGTTCCCAAGACTTTTTTCATTCGTGGTGAGAAAACAGACAACTGGAGCGAATTGGTATATTCGGACTACTTCATTGAAGGAAACAGCCTGACTGAGTGGGCCTGTATGCCGTTGTATGCAGAAAAGGACAATGGACGTTATACCGAGGAATGGCCACTGATGCAATGGACGTTACAGGACTCAACACAGACCATCCTCAGCCATCAGTGTCAGAAAGCCACCTGCCATTTCCGTGGCCGCGACTTCGTGGCATGGTTCGCTGCTGATGTGCCCATCAAGGGCGGTCCATGGAAATTCGGTGGATTGCCCGGCTGCATCCTCAAGGTCTATGACACCCAACATCTCTATGAGTGGGAAGCTGTCGGCATCGAGTGTGGTACATTCCCCATCCAACAATATCCAGAGTCACTCTATCCCACAGCAACACGTAAACGTATTTGGAAACTGCAGAAAGAATACACCGAGAATTATTTGAATGCCATCGGGTGGTCGAGCCTTGAAGGAAGACCCACCCCGAAAAGAGTTCCCTTTGAACAATTGGAAAAAGAATAATAAATCATCATGAACAAGAAACTTATCACACTAATTATCGTCCTTACCGCCCTATGTAGAGGGGCTAATGCACAACCGAAAAACGCTTATTGTTCGGCACCGTCCCACAGAGGTGCAGGGAAGATGACGGTCATTGACACAACCCGCATCAGGGTGTGGTATGCCTTCAATGCTGACAATGTGAAAGATGTGAACACTTACATAGACCATCAACGCTTGGACATCGGTAAGCGGGTGACGAAATATTACAGTGATTTTCTCTTCCGTTCCGATTCGCTGGTGGCTTTATGGCATAAATCCCACCCAGGGGCACAAAGTGTCCCGATTCGTCTTGGCAATGGAGGTAAGAAACCCGACACATGGAGCGAGTATGAATACTCTGACCTCTTTATTGAAAATGGGAAAATGACGGTGTATGCCACCATGCCACAAGGATTGGGCAGATATAATGCATTCTACACCGAGCCATATCCTTTACAACAGTGGAGGATGGGCACGGAAACACAGACTATACTCGGCCATCACTGCCAGAAGGCCACATGCCACTGGCGCGGTCGTGATTTCGTAGCGTGGTTTGCTACGGACATCCCCGTGAAGGCTGGACCATGGAAGTTCGGTGGTCTGCCAGGAGTCATTCTGAAGTTGCAGGATACGGCTGGGGTCTATCGTTTTGAGGCAGTGCAAATATCGTCGAAACCATATCCCATCTACAAATACGACTTCAATAACTACACACGCTCCACACGTGAAAAGGTGTGGAAATTGCAAAAGTCATTCAACGAAAACTGGTTCAAGGCCACAGACTATCACAAGGCAACCGTAGATGCCGCTGGAAATATGATTATGGGTGAGGCTGTGTCGATATTCACCCCCTACAATCCTTTAGAGTTGGAATAGCTTATGAATATGAAAACATCCATACGTCGTATTCTTTGGCGTCATTTCCCCGGTCTTCACTCTCTGATTTATAAAAATAGATTCAACAGAGAGGAGTATAGGGAATTGATTGACCTTATTATTGATAAAAAGGAGATAATAACAAAGAAGTCATCACCAACACGTCGATTCACCATCAAATAATTCGTGTTTCAAATTATGTAATTAATTAACGTGAGTTCGGTATAAGAAAAGTGTTAAAAAAGTTGTAGGAGTGATAAA
>ERZ842401.6624-NODE-6624-length-12301-cov-58.235587_pt1 | contig 12301 bp, 11 predicted proteins | sample MGYA00521270_ERZ842401 | MGnify/ENA primary metagenome ERZ842401 (study PRJEB31892, sample SAMEA3878208) | bioreactor metagenome | biome: Moose rumen | place: Sweden | collected 2011-10 | study: EMG produced TPA metagenomics assembly of the PRJEB12797 data set... | reverse complement strand
AGAGCCAGCTCATCCGCACCAACCACGCCAAGGTCATGTACGACCTTCCCCCAACTGCCATCATCAAGGAATCAGGAAGAACAGCATTAAACAAGGATTGAGATGGAAACAAGTATAGAGCCAATACTGCACAAGAAATCGTTCCAAGAGCTGACGGTTGACGAACTCTATGAACTCCTGAGAGTACGTAGCGAAGTCTTTGTAGTTGAACAGGACTGTGTCTATCAGGATTTGGACAACGATGACCAGAAGTCCATTCATCTGTGGCTGACCGTGGCTGGCAAGGTCGTCGCCTTGGCCCGTGTTTGTCCTGCCGGTACTCACATGAAGGAAGTTTCCATCGGCAGAGTTATCACTACTGAACGAGGCAAAGGCTATGGCAAGCAGATGATGCTATATGCCATTGATGCAGCTAAAGAGCACTTCGGCGCTAAGCAGATAGATATTGAGGCACAGGAATATGCCAAAGGCTTCTATGAAAGCGTCGGGTTCAGACAGTCATCCGATACTTTCATGCTCGACGGCATCCCCCACATTAAAATGACCTGGGCGATTAATAGTGTCCAATAGATGGAGAAGATTACCTGTACCATAGAGCGAATCACGTTCCAGAACCTGGAGAACGGCTACTCTGTCCTTCAGGCTACCATCAAGGGCTACAGGGAGGAGCAGACGATTGTCGGCACCTTCCATGAGGTGACGGTGGGAGCCGTACTGATTGTGGAGGGCAACTGGAGGGTTGACAAGCGATATGGCAGGCAGTTTGTGGCTGAATCTTGGTCTGAGACGCTGCCCGCTACCGTCATCGGCATCGAGAAATACTTAGGCAGCGGACTGGTGAAGGGCATCGGACCGAAGTTCGCCAAACAGATTGTCTCTCACTTCGGACTCGAAACATTCGAAGTCATCGACACAGACATTGATCGTCTGCTTGAAGTGCCAGGCATCGGCAAAGGACGTGTGGCCAAGATTAAGGAATCCTGGGAGAAGCAGAAGGATGTGAAAGACATCATGGTGTTCCTGCAGGGACACGGTGTCAGCTCCACCTACGCCGCCAAGATCTACAAGCAATATGGTAAGGACAGCATTCAGAAGGTGCAGGACAATCCGTATTGTCTGGCAGATGATATCTGGGGCATCGGCTTCAAGACTGCTGACTCGATAGCCGAGAAGCTGGGCTATGAGAAGAACGACCTGCGCCGTTGCCGTAGTGGAATACTTTATACACTGAGCAAGCTGTCGGAGGATGGACACGTCTATTCAGAGCGCGAACAGCTCATCAAATCTGCCAAGGAACTGCTCTCCGCTGAAGAGGAACCTATTACCCAAGCCCTTGACGAAATGATAGCCAAGGAAGACCTGATTCTGGACGAGGATGCCATCTTCCTGCCACCGTTCTACTATGCGGAATGTGGTGTCGCCAACAAACTCCGCAGACTGCTTGATACCCAGATGGGTAACATCTTCGACAATGCCACCGTTGTTCCTGAGGATGTCGGAAAACATGCGCAGATAGATTACGACGAAGTACAACTCTCTGCCATCCGTAAGGCCATCGGCTCAAAGGTGATGGTGCTGACAGGAGGCCCAGGAACCGGCAAGACCACAACGACACTCGGTATCATCGCTGCTTTCGAGAGTCTTGGCCAGCGCATCCTATTGGCAGCTCCAACGGGTCGTGCCGCGAAGCGCATGAGTGAGGCGACGGGCAAGGAGGCCAAAACCATCCATCGCCTGTTGGAGTTCAATCCGGCAGAGGGTTACGGTCGTAACGACGAGAATCCGTTTGAAGGCGACCTGCTCATAGTGGATGAAAGTTCAATGATTGACGTTATCCTGATGAACTCGCTGCTAAAGGCCGTTCCGCTGACGATGCGCCTGATACTCGTTGGTGACATCGACCAGCTGCCCAGTGTGGGAGCCGGAAACGTGCTCCGTGACATCATCGACTCTGGCAGCGTTCCTGTTGTTCGTCTGACCCGCATCTTCCGTCAGGCACAGTCGAGCCGTATCGTTACCAATGCGCACAAGATTAACCAGGGCATCTTCCCCGACATCAGCAACGGCAAGCAATCCGACTTCTTCTTTATTAAAGATGAAGACCCAGAACAGGCTGCCCGTGACATAGTGAACATCGTTAAGAACCGTATTCCCAAAGCATACGGCTATAGCACCAACGACATCCAGGTGCTTGCTCCGATGCAGCGCAGTGTGGTGGGTGCCACCAATCTGAATATCGTCCTTCAGGAGGCTATCAACCCTGTCGGTGACAGCCTATCACGAGGTGGCTTCAAGTATCGTCAGGGCGATCGCGTGATGCAAATCCGCAATAACTATGACAAGGAAGTATTCAATGGAGATATAGGAACGGTAGAGAGTGTCGATGTTGAAGACCGCTCGCTCAGCGTCCTTTTCGACGGTAGAACAGTGGCCTATGAGGACAGCGAACTTGATGAACTGACGTTGGCATACGCCACTACTATCCACAAGTCGCAAGGCTCAGAATATCCTGTTGTCGTCATTCCCTTGCTGATGACCCACTACGTGATGCTGCAGCGCAACCTGATTTACACAGGCATCACCCGTGCGAAGAAAATCTGCATCATCGTCGGCACCACGAAAGCCTTGGCTTACTCCATCCACAACATGGTGGTGCTGAAACGCAACACCCGTCTGAAAGAGCGACTACATTCAGGTAGCGCATGATAATCTGCTGCCACCGCGCTGGTAGTCCGCCCAAGGGTTTGGGGTAGTCCGCCCAAGCCTCCCTACCAGTCCGCCCAGGCCGGACTCCCAAAGGAACCTTATTCGAAGAATTTCGTAAACGCCTTCACCGTATAGATATGGTCAGCTGTGCTGCCAGTCTCTCGGCAACTGTGCATCGCGAGAATGGCATTGCCCATATCGACACCCTTGACAGGAATCGATGATGCGAGGATGTTTCCTAACGTGCTGCCACCTGCCACGTCGGAGTGGTTCACAAAACGCTGGCAAGGGACACCTGCCTCCCTACAGATTTCTGCGAAGACGGCTGCCGATACGGCATCGCTGGCATACTTCTGGGCCGCATTGAACTTGATGATAGGACCGCCGCCAAGCACGGGGTGGTTTGTGGGGTCGTATTTCTCGCTGTAGTTGGGATGCCAGGCATGGGCATTGTCTGCTGAAATCATGAATGCACGCTCGACTGCCTGATAAAAGGCTTCCTCAGTTCCGCTCTGTGTCAATGCAATACGTTTAAGCATCATCGAAAGGAACGGACTGCCTGCACCCTGCTTGGTCTGCGACCCCGTCTCTTCATTGTCGAAGATGGCGAGTACCTTGGTGGCATCGGTCGTATCGGTGGCTATCATTGCTTCCAAACCTGCAAAGCACATTGATAGGTCATCCAAACGACCGGAAGACAGAAATTCATCGTGAACGCCAAAGGTACAGGCGGGTGTGGCATCAGCCAGATAAAGGTCGAAGTCGAGGATGTCCTCAGACTTAATGCCCAACTCGCCGCAGATGACGTTCATCAGCAGATTTCCCTTCTCCAGTTCATTGGTGACAATTCCCAATATAGGCAGCATATCCTTCTGCTTGCTCAACTTCACGCCATCGTTCACCTGACGGTTGAAGTGGATGGCAAGGTTGCTGATCTGCAACAGCGGACGCTTAACATGCAATAGCAGGGTCTTGGGGCTGAGGGCATCTTCTCCACGAACGATGACACGTCCTGCAATCGTCAGTGGACGGTCGAACCACGTTGACATAATCGGACCGCCATACACCTCCGTATTTAGCTTTACGATACCACCTTCGCACAGCATCTCTGCATTCGGTTTGATGCGGAACGTGGGTGAATCACAGTGGGCACAAATCATGCGGAAACCAGCATCGCAGAGAGGTTTGCGCCCGATGTGGAAAGCATAGACGGACGAATCATTCTTCGTCACGTACAGTTTGTCACCTACCTTGACTTCGCCAATCGGCATCTGAGGGTCTAACCGACGATAGCCAGCCTTCTCCAGATAGCTGGCAATGTTCCTTGCTGCCAGGAAATTCACTGGCGAGCATCCATGAAGTCCAATAGTCTCTTAATCATATTGCGCTCATTTTTACTAATTATTCTCAAAACTTGGCACAAATATAGTCATTTTCTCTCAATTTTTCGTAACTTCGCCCACGTATTTAAGTCATTTTGTGAATAGAACTCTTAAAATAGAACAATTATGATACTGACAACAACACCACAGATTGAGGGTCACACCATCCGAGAGTACAAGGGTGTGGTAACTGGAGAGACGATTATTGGGGCTAACTTCGTGAAGGACTTTTTTGCTGGCATCCGCGACATCGTAGGCGGTCGCTCAAGCAGTTACGAGAAGGTATTGCGCGAAGCAAAGGACACATCTATGAAAGAAATGATGGACCGTGCTCAAGCCATGGGAGCCAATGCCATTGTGGGTATTGATATCGACTACGAGACCATCGGCGAAACCAACTCGATGCTGATGGTGGCTACCAGCGGTACTGCCGTCGTGATATAGTCCATGTAGATAATGGTTAGAGACAGAATACAGTGCCTGCTTGGGGCTATCAACCAAGGGATATACGAGAAAGATACGGAGCTGTCGCTGGCGCTGCTGGCGGCACTGGCGGGTGAGAGCATAATCCTGCTGGGGCCTCCGGGTGTGGCCAAGTCTATGGTGGCACGAAGGCTGAAGCTGGCGTTTCAGGATGCCCGCTCGTTTGAATACCTGATGTCGCGTTTCAGTACGCCCGACGAGATATTCGGTCCCGTCAGCATCAGCAAACTGAAGGATGCTGACAAGTATGAGCGCAACACTGAGGGCTACCTGCCGACAGCCGATGTCGTGTTCCTCGACGAGATATGGAAGGCGGGGCCTGCCATACAAAACACGCTGCTGACCGTCATCAACGAGAAACTCTTCCGCAATGGCGACCAGGAGATGCACCTACCACTGAAACTGTTGGTGGCTGCCAGCAACGAACTGCCCACCCAGGGCGAAGGACTCGAAGCCCTCTGGGATCGATTCATCATCCGGCTGGAGTGCGGCAACATCAAGGCGGAGAAGAACTTCAATGCCATGCTGCTCGACAATACTGCCGAGGATGACATCGCCATTGCCGAAGAATTGCAAATCAGCAATCAGGAGTATCAGCAGTGGAACGAGGCCATCAGCAAGGTCAGTGTGCCAGACCGTGTGCTGAAGTGCATCAACGTCATCCGCAAGTCCATCACCAGCGTCACTATCGTCCAGACCGACGAGCGCCATAATGTCTATGTGAGCGACCGCCGTTGGAAGAAGATAGTCAGGCTGCTGCGCACGTCGGCCTTCATCCATGACAGGATGGAGGTGACGCTCGACGACCTGTTGCCCATCTACAACTGTCTTTGGCAGGAACCCGAAGAGGCAGAGGGCATCCGTGCCATCGTCATCCGTGCCTTGTATCAGGAGTACACGCTCGCTCTGGCCAACATCAAGCAGAACCTGGAGAACGACATCCGGGTGAGCCGTCAGCACCGTGCCACCGACAGGGCGCGTCGGAATATGCAACTCTTCGACGCGAACAAAAAGATATACGACAGTTACTATTACCACCTGTTAGGCCACGACACAGGCAACACCTACGTCCTGATTGCCGACTACCAAAACATGCGGCAGGCTTCGCGGGAGAATGCCGGTCAGGCGGGTGTCATCTACCGCGACCCCAACAATCCGCAGCGCAGTATCGTCCGCACCTACGACGGCAGTGATACGCCCGCAGGTGCCAGTTCTGTCTATCTGACACGTGACGAAGAGTGCATCTACATCAACGGTGTCCGTTTCTATATCGAGACCCTTGGCCGTGGCGAGAACCAGGCCATACCCCAGAAGCGGGGCAGCGTCTCTGGGCGTGACTATTTCCAAGAGCTTGAGACTATGAGTAGTGGCATCCGTCAGCGCACGGACGGCATCAACGCCAACATCCTTGTGTCGGCACAGGACAAGAAAGAGGTGGCCGACTATGTGCAGAGCCTCTTTACGGAGATTGCCCATACCCGTCAGGACTTGGAAAAACTGGAGGATTAACGCTGATGGCTGACGCGAGGTTTTCCCCAACAGACTATCTGACACTGCTCGACCGCTTCGTCACCCGTGGCGATGTGTTCGAGTTTGAAACCAGTGTGCAGATGGACTTCTCCCGTGCCATCAAGAAAGACCCCATCCTCGAATACCTCCAGCACCTGATGCGAGCCCCGCTCATCCAGTCGAAGGTGCTGGGCAGCCGACTGGCTGGCAAGGTGTTCTACGAGGTGGTAGGCCGCTTTGTGCTCGAATGTCTGCACGACCAGAACTTTATCAACCAGATGGCCATTGGCGAACAGACGCAGATGGAGAAGATGATGGAGTGGTCGATGCAGAAGAAGCAGGACACTTGGCTGTCGCTCCTGCAGCAGTTGGGCGATAAGTACAAGGATGACGAGTTTGACATCGACTTCCTGAAACGTCGGTTCAAGAACAACGGCTGGAAGCTGCCTGAGAATTGGGAACGGCTGAAGCGCGAGTGGCAGGAAGCCCTCAATGAGAAGGCGCGAAGACAGGCAGCAAAGAAGGTGGAGTCGAAGGGTGGCGGCATCCCTGGCAATTTCCAGCGGATGCTCAGCCAGTTGGAGAGCCGTGTGCGTAGCGAGGAAGCCACCGAGGAACAGTTGATTCAGGCATGGGAGATGATGGACGGCTCGTGGACGGAGTCGGAATTTGAGAAGCATCTGAGCGTCGTGCAGATACAGAACAAATACCCAGAGATAGGCGATGTGGCCAAGCGCATGGGCAGGCTCCCTGACGAGGAAGGCCATGCACGGCTGACGGTGCAGACGGGTGTGAGCCATCGGTTGGAGCACTCCGCTGGCAGCGACATCGAGGGTGTCACCATCGGCCGGGACCTCAATGCCCTGATGCCGTTTGAACTGGCCCAGTCTGCCGACTCAGAACTGGAAGGTCTCTTTCTGCGTAAATATCTCACCAGTAGGCTACAGGTGTTCCGCTACAAGTCTGAAATCAGCAAACCCTCCCGTCGGTTGCGCTCTGAACGGGCCTCCCGTCGCGGTCCGATGATTGTCTGTGTGGACAGTTCTGCCAGTATGTATGGTGTACCCCAGCGCATCGAGGCATCACTCCTGTCGAAACTCGAAGAGACAGCCGAGCGACTGAACCGCGACTGCTTCCTGATAGACTTCTCCGTCAGCATACGGCCTATCGAACTCCGTTCCCGCAGGAAGAAACGATCCCTGGAGCGGATGGGCATGAGGCAAGAGGACACTGAGAATTTTGAGAAAGGCTACTTCCCCTTCATCGGTGGCGGCACTGATGCTCAGAAGATGCTCAACCTCACGTTCTATCTCTTGGACAACGGCGAAGACCGCTATATGAATGCCGACGTGCTTTGGATTACCGACTTTCTGATTCCACGAACCACCGAGGACCTGATGAAACGCTTCAAGGAATACCAGCAGACCGGCACCAAGTTCTATGGCTTCAAGATTGGCCAGGGCGAAAGCAATTGGGATAAATATTTCGACAAAATCTACGAAATCCATTATCGCCAACCAAGGCGTTTCTGATGAAGTTAGTCATAATTTAAAAAAGAACATAGTTTAAGAAATGAAGAAACTGATTACGATTTGCCTATTGGCAACAATGGGGGCTTTTGAAGCCCAAGCACAAGCCACTTACGAGAACGAAGTGATTAACACCATCATGGCACGCCGCTCTGTCCGGAAATATCTGGATAAGCCCGTAGAGCACGCCAAGCTGGAGGCTGTGGTGCGTTGTGGCATCAATGCCCCAAGCGGCATGAACCGTCAGCCTTGGGTGGTGCGCGTTGTGGAGAACCAGAAACTGATTGCCGATGTGACGGAGGTGTTCAAGGCCAAGAATCCAGAGCAGGTGAGCCGCGACAAGGACTTCAAGAATATGTTCCGCAACGCTCCCAACCTGATTTGTATCTGCACGCCAGCAAAGGGAGGTGGTGAACTCGATGCAGGACTGCTGGGTGAGAATATGCTCTTGGCAGCTCAGTCGTTAGGTCTTGGCACATGCTGTCTTGGCGGACCAGTCCGCTTCATCAAGACAGAGCCGGAAGCCAAGTTCTTCCTCGACAGTCTCGACATCCCAGAGGATTACCAGCTCAACTACATCATTGCCATCGGCTACCCCGACGAGCAGCCGGAAGCCAAGCCTCGCGATGAAGGGAAGGTGAAATACATCAAATAAGTTGTATGCACGAGGGTAATCGAATCGTCCGTAAGGCTTCATTGCCGGCAGATGCTAAGGGAATTATGCAGGTTTTCTCGGCAGCAAAGGCCATCATGGTCTCTACGGGCAATGCTAACCAGTGGCGCGAGGGTTATCCCTCGTTGGAAGTCGTTGGGTCAGACATCGAGAAGGATGGAAGTTATGTCATCGAGCAGGACGGCAGGATTGTTGCCTACTTCGCTTTCCTTGCATCGCCAGACCCGACGTATGCGACGATTTACGATGGGAAATGGCTTGACGATACGCTGCCCTATCACGTCATCCACCGCATAGCCAGCTATCCTGACGTTCACGGCATTTTCGACAGCATCATCGAGTTCTGTTCTGCTACAGAGCCGAACCTGCGTATAGACACGCACAAAGACAATCATATCATGCAGCACGTCATCGAGAAGCACGGCTTTACCTATTGTGGCATCATCCACATCGTTACAGGCGACGAAAGGCTGGCTTATCAAAGGGTCGAAACCGACTTGTCGTTCACGACGGAGAAATTTACGGCAGAGATAGATGCAAAGGAATACATCAATGGATTCAGACGAACAGAATACTTCGTAAAGCTCTGTCAGCAATGCGGGAACTATGGCCGACGCTATGGTTGCCCGCCATTTGACGAGAAAACTCTATCACTCATTGATGACTATCAGAAAGTACGAATCATAGGAGTTAAGATTATCCCCCAAAACAAGCAGTTGCCTCTGAAATCAGCCAACGACCTGATGAAACCAGTCATTGCCGAGATGAACGAGGAACTTCTGGAACTGGAGGAATCCCTTGGAGGCTATGCATTCGGTTTTGTCGGATCATGTCCATATTGTGGTGGTGCTCCATGTGCCAGAATCTCTGGTAAGCCATGCAGACACCCGGAAAAAGTGCGTCCTTCATTGGAAGCTTTCGGTTTCGACATGAGTAAGACAGCAAAAGACCTGCTAGGATTGGAAATCAAGTGGAGTCAGGGTGAGCTGATTCCTGAGTATCTGACTCTGGTATGTGGACTATTCTATCAGAAATCGAATTGAGAGACATGGAACTCCAGCATATTGCCCTGATTTTCATTCAATTTGCACTAATAGGTTATTTCCTCTACAGATGAACATAGAAGAGTTGGTACGCAAGTCATACGAAATAGTAAAGAGCAAGAAAAAATGAAATTATGGAGACAATAAGAGCCACAAAGACAGCGGAACAGGCTGGAGCCTACTATGTCCGCATACAGGCAATGGCGCGTAAGCATAAGATTCCGCTTAACTTGGAGTTTGACGAGCATGATACACCTGAAACAAAGTATATCGTTATCGTCGATGACTATATGCCAGTGGCCACTTGCCGCCTTTATGCCATTGATAACGACAGCGTGATGCTGGGCAGAATCGTCGTCCTGCCTGAGTATCGAGGTAAGGGCGTTGGTACACTTGTTGTGAAGGAGGCTGAGAAATGGGCAAAGGAGTTGGGCTTCAAAACGTCTGTAGTAGAGAGCCGTGACAACAAGATCCATTTCTATGAGACGATGGATTATGTGGCAGACCTGTCAAAGAAGATTGTCGGCGAGACTTTCACTTGTTATAGGATGGAGAAGAAACTATGATGAAAAGGCTCTGTCACTACATTTCTGAATACATGGGTTTGCTGGTGCTGGCAGCTGCATTGCTGGCATTGGTCTTCCCAGGTATTCTCAGTCAAATACGTCCGACGGTCATCAACTATCTGCTTGGAGTAGTGATGTTCGGCATGGGACTGACATTGAACCTGCGGGATTTCAAAATTGTGTTCAGCCGCCCGAAGGATGTCATCATCGGCTGTCTGGCACAGTTCACCATTATGCCGCTGTTGGCTTGGGGACTGGCCCGACTGTTCCAGCTCGACGAGGCACTGGCTCTTGGCGTGGTGCTGGTGGGCTGTTGTCCTGGCGGTACTGCGTCGAACGTCATCACCTATCTGGCAAAAGGCGACCTGGCACTCTCCGTCGGGATGACTGGCGTTTCGACCCTGTTGGCTCCGCTGCTGACACCCTTGTTGACATGGGCTTTGGCAGGAAAGAGCGTCAATGTAGATGTGCCAAGTATGTTTTTGAGCATCCTCTGGGTGGTGATTCTGCCAATCGTTCTTGGATTATTGGTAAAGTGGTTCTGGCCTAAGTTCACGGAGAAAGCGACCGACTATCTCCCTGCGTTCTCTTCAATAGCCATTGCCTTCATTGTTGCCATTATCATCGCTGCCAATGCCGACAAACTATTGGCAGGGGGACTCATTATTGTCTTGGTGGTCATGCTCCACAATGTCTGCGGACTGAGCCTTGGCTATCTGATAGGCCGTTTGCTAGGACTCTCAGAACCCAAGAAGAGGGCCATCTCCATCGAGGTGGGTATGCAGAACTCAGGACTGGCCAGCAGTCTGGCCACTATCCATTTCGCGGCCTATCCCTTGTCAACCATCCCTGGAGCCATCTTCAGCGTATGGCACAATCTCTCCGGCGCAGCCGTTGCGTATCTTTATCGCCGGAAATAATTGATATAGGTTATTCCTCGTCCTCTTCGTTGGCATTTGCCGCGAAAGGGGCATTGTGCGCTTCTACCATCTGCAAAAACAAGTCAGCGGAACCTGGTTCTTTCAAACGCTGGTTCGTGATATCTTTGATGGTTTTCTTATTGACAGGTCGTTTGAGAGCCTTATACCATGATAGAAATTCCTCAATGTCCTTCTCTTGAGTCAAGTCGTATGCCTGTTGGAACCTGCTGTTGCATGTCTTCAGCTGATTCATGAACTTCTTGGTCAGCTTGCGGCTCATGCTTTCCTCCTGCTGGAGTTTCATCTTCATCAGGTTCTTCGCCTTTTCCTCCTGCTTCTGAGCCTGTGCCAGCTGATTCATTTCAGCTTTGTGCGCCTTGGCCATGTCCTTCACCTTCTGCTCTTCGCTGACAAACTCAGGGTCGGCGGTTTTCTCTTCAAGATACTGATTATACAACTCCAGATTATGGTTGAAGGATTTCATGAGCTTATCGCTTACGATGACTGTTCGCACGGCTTCCCTGATAGGCTTACTGATAATTCTTCGTCTTACGGCCATTTCCCAAAAGAGCCTGTTCACGTCATTTACGTCCTGTATTTTGTCTATGCCGAACTGCGCCAGATAGTCCTTGGCTTTCTTCATGGCACTTGGGTCTATCTCCTTTTTCTCATCTTCTGTGGGCATTGGGAACGGGTCAAGCTCGTCATCTGTATAAGTAGGGAATGTACAATGTAGCCACTGCTGTTTCCTGTCAATCCAGTCATATATACCATTCACAAAACGCTCAGCCTTTGGGTTCCCCTGACACTTTTCTTCGACGTAGGCCACTTCAAACTCAAAAAGCGCCTCATGGAAGATGACGCTCAACATGTCATTGTCGAGTTTGGTGTTGACGTGGAGTTCGTTTGGTTTGTTTCCTTCCGCATAGGGAAATAGAATGCCGACTTTTGTCAATTGGCGTTTTACAAAATTCTTGGCCATGACCTCGACAGCCTCGCCATCCATATTCACCTTGACTGTTATTGGCCTATGTCCGTAGGCCCGCATCAGGTCTATAAGGTATTTTGTTGCTAACTCATATCTACTGACTTTCATTTATCTTCAATTTTAATTTCCTTGATTGAGTGTATGGCAATTTTGCTGCCATTAGTAAATTCTATGAAACGTTCAATATCATCTATATGCCTTACGACTCCTGTGACTGACTGATAGGAACCGCCAGACTTATGGCTGTCAGGCAGGAAGTACTCAATGGTGACAGTCGGATGCTCTGGAAGTTTCGAGACCAGCAGTTCCATCTTGCGGTTCAGCTCTTCGTTGGCACTTTCTCCCATGTCTATCCAGTCATCCGTCAAGCGGCCAGACTCCTGAATGGCTGCCTCGTAACCCGTAAGTGCGGCGAAGGGGACAAACTGGGCTGCACGGTTCCACATTGACATCCTCGGATGGTGCTTCGGCTCGTAGTGCGGCAAGTTGATGATATCGTCGT
>ERZ842401.6623-NODE-6623-length-12303-cov-4.071114_pt1 | contig 12303 bp, 10 predicted proteins | sample MGYA00521270_ERZ842401 | MGnify/ENA primary metagenome ERZ842401 (study PRJEB31892, sample SAMEA3878208) | bioreactor metagenome | biome: Moose rumen | place: Sweden | collected 2011-10 | study: EMG produced TPA metagenomics assembly of the PRJEB12797 data set... | reverse complement strand
TCTTTCCCTACACGACGCTCTTCCGATCTCTTATTATGCGGAATTCAGCCATGTTGCTACCTACCATCACGAAAATATGGACGGTTCCGGCTACCCGGAGGGCTTGAAGGGAAATGATATCCCCCTGTGCGCCAGAATTATCCGCGTTGTTGAAAGCTATGTATCCCTCGTAAATTCCCGCAGCTTTCACAAAGGCTTGAAGCCTAAGGCTGCTGTCGCCGCGCTTAAACGCGAAACGAATATATATGATATGCAGGTGGTCGATGCGCTTGGCTCTCTTGCCACGCTTTCCTAAAACCTGTATTATGAAGTAGTTTGAGAATTCTGGTAGTGTGAAGGGGATAGTCGCCTATGTGTGGAATAGTGGGATATGTGGGGGTGCGCGATGCTACTCCGATTTTGATAGAGGGATTGAAGAAGCTTGAGTATCGCGGCTACGACAGCGCGGGAATTGCGGTGTACACCGGGGATGACATTGTTGTGCGCAAAGTTAAAGGTGCCATCAAGTTTCTGGAAGAGCGCATCGCTACAGAGCTTATCCGCGGTTCCCTCGGCATAGGCCATACCCGCTGGGCAACACACGGCGAGCCGAGCGACGTGAATGCCCATCCGCAGGTGAACGAAAGCGGCTCCATAGCCGTGGTGCACAACGGCATCATTGAAAACTATGCCGCGCTCAAGGAATGGCTGCAGGGCAAGGGCGTCGTGTTCCGCAGCAAGACAGACACGGAAGTCATTGCCCATCTTGTGAACTACTATTACCAGAAAGGCGGAAACATCTTTCAGGCTGTGCAGAAGGCTTTAGGAAAGCTGGAAGGCAGCTATGCCCTCGGGGTGCTCTGCAAGGACTATCCGGACCGCCTGATTGCGGCGAGGAAGGAAAGCCCCCTTATCATCGGATTGGGAAAGGGGGAGAATTTCATAGCAAGCGATGTGCCTGCCGTCCTTGAGCATACGAGGGAAGTGTACTTCCTTGACCAGAAGCAGCTCGCCGTCCTGTACAGCGACCACGTTGACCTCTTTGATGCCGACGGCAGCAAGGTCATCAAGCAGCCTTACCACGTAGACTGGGATATTTCCTCTGCCGAGAAAAACGGCTATGCCCATTTCATGCTCAAAGAGATACATGAACAGCCCAAGGCGCTCACAGACACCCTGCGCCCTCGTCTTGTGCAGGAAAATGGCATCTATACGGACATCAAATTCGATGAGATAAAAAACAATGACGCTGGGCTGTGGAAGAATGCCCGCCGCATCGTGATTACCGCCTGTGGTACGGCATACCATGCAGGCATGGTGGCACGCTATGCCTTTGAGCAGTTTGCCCGTCTGCCTGTGGTGGTGGATGTGGCAAGCGAGTTCCGTTACCGCAATCCCATCCTGAACAAGGATGATGTCTTCATCGTCATCAGCCAGTCCGGGGAGACGGCGGACACGCTTGCAGCCCTGCGCCTTGCCAAGGAAGCGGGGGTGCACGTGATTGCCATCACGAACTGTGTCGGCTCTACGGCGAGCCGCGAGGCGGACGATGTTGTCTACACATGGGCAGGACCTGAGATTGCCGTTGCGTCAACCAAGGCGTACACCACGCAGCTGGTCTGCCTCTATCTTTTGGCACTCAAAAGCGCATACCTGCGCGGCATGGTGGAGACAGTGCGCTATCGGGAATTGCTCGCCGAGCTTGCTGCCATTCCCCAGAAAGTGCAGCACATACTTGACGACCAGTCCGGCATACAGAAATTCGTGGCGCAAAACTTCAATAAAGAAAAAGTCTTTTATATAGGAAGACAGTATGACAATGCCTCCAGCCTTGAATGTGCCCTTAAGTTGAAAGAGGTGAGCTATATGCACAGCGAGGCATTCGCCGCCGGAGAACTGAAGCATGGCCCCATAGCACTCGTTGACCCCTCTACACTTGTCGTTGCTACCGCTACGCAGCCTGAGCTGTATGAAAAAATTGCGAGCAATATTCTGGAGGTAAAGACACGGGGCGCTTCAAGCATGGTGATTACACAGGATCAGGCAGGGGCTTTCAAAGAAGCTGCGGACGAAGTGGTGCACATCCCAGAGACGGAAAGTTCCTTTGCGCCCATGCTTTCGGTTATCCCCGCGCAGCTTTTTGCGTACTATTGTGCCGTCCACAGGGGCAATGACCCCGACAAGCCCCGCAATCTGGCAAAGTCTGTCACGGTGGAGTAAGGAGGAATGGTTATGGAATACACGCGGAAAGAAGTCATCCAATATGTAACGGAGAATGACGTAAAATTTATCAAGCTCTTTTTTCCCGATATCTTCGGCGACATAAAGAGCATCTCCATACAGCCCTCGCTTTTGGACAGGGCGTTTGAAGAAGGCGTTTCCTTTGACGCAAGCGCGGTAAAGGGCTTTTTGAACGTTGCCATGAGCGACCTTTTCATTGTGCCTGAGCCTGCGACGCTTTCTGTTCTTCCGTGGCGCCCGCAGCATGGAAGGGTTGCTCGCCTTTACTGCAATATCCGCTATCTTGACGGCACCCCATTTGAGGGGGATTCCCGCTTGATTTTGCAGAAAGTCGTTGAGCGCGCTGCTGCGGCAGGCTTTACCGTGAACGTGGGAACAGAATGTGAGTTCTATCTTTTCCGGCGAGATGAAAACGGTATGCCCACCTCTGTCCCCCATGATGCCGCAGGCTACTGCGACCTCGCCCCGCTTGACAGGGGAGAGAACGTGCGCCGTGATATCATCATCGCGCTGGAGCAGATGGGCATTGCGCCGGAGACAAGCCACCATGAGGCGGGACCCGGGCAGAATGAAATAGATTTCAAGTATGATACCCCGCTGCGGGCTGCTGACAATCTTGCCACGTTCAAGAGCGCGGTGCGCACTATAGCGGCTCAGGACGGTCTCTTTGCTTCTTTTATGCCGAAGCCTTTTTTTGCTGATGGCGCACGCCTGCAGGGGCAGGAACAGGAGCATCCCGGCAGCGGGCTGCACGTCAACCTTTCCCTGCACAAGGATGGCAGAAACCTTTTCAGTATGGATGACGAGGAGGGCAAGAGCTTTGTTGCGGGTATACTTGCCCACATCCGCGAGATAACGGCATTCCTCAATCCCCTGCAGCAGTCTTACCGCCGCTTCGGCCAGTTTGAAGCGCCCAAATACGTCAGCTGGTCTTCGCAGAACAGGAGCCAGCTTATCCGCGTTCCTGCGGCGACGGGAAACGCGGTGCGCATAGAGCTTCGCTCCCCCGATCCCAGCTGCAACCAGTACCTCGCGCTTGCCCTCATCATTGCCGCCGGTCTTGATGGCGTGGAACACAAGCTGGCTCTTATGCCTCCTGAAAACAGGAACCTCTTTGAAACGCCGGAGCTGGAGCTTTCGCATCTGGAGCAGCTGCCGCCTACGCTTGGCGTGGCGCTGTCCATAGCGCAGGGAAGCGAACTGGTGAAATCCATCATCCCGGAACAGACGCTCAGCACTTTCGTCAAGGTGAAGTCCTCCAAATCTGACCCGAAATTCGGAATTATCTAGCAGATGGACAGCGTCCTTATTGTCAGCAACACGAGCGGCACTATGGCAATCATTGCTGACTTCCTGCGCTCTGAATCATTTCGCAGGATAGTCACAAGCCAGAACGGTTCAGAGGCACGCCGCTATATCACTGAATCTGATTTTGACCTTATCATCATCGATGCGCCCCTCCCCGATGAGCTTGGCAGTGACTTTGCCATCACCGCATCCGAAAAGACGAGCGCGGGCATCATCCTCATCGTGGACTGCCAGCAGGTGCTGGAGCTCAGCGCGGAGGTGGAGGACTACGGGGTTTTTACCCTGCCAAAGCCGCTCAGCTCTGAGTTTTTCTATCAGGCGGCAAAGCTGCTTGCGGCTGCCCGAAAGCGGGTGCGCCACCTTGAAAACGAAAACAGCCGCCTCCAGAAAAAGATAGACGAAATCCGCATTGTGGACCGTGCCAAACTAGTCCTCATACAGGTGCTGAAAATGACGGAACCGCAGGCTCAGCGCTACATTGAAAAGCAGAGCCTGGATTTACGCCAGACGAGGCTCGCCACTGCGGAAAACATTCTGCGCACCTACGAAATCCGTTAGGCTTTTCCTTTTGTGTTCAGCAGTTTGAGCAGGGCTTCCCGGTCTACCGCTGCAATCAGCTCTTTGATGCGGCGGTAGCTGGCGTCAAAGTCTTCCGGCATAGCGTAGCCGTCAAGCTGCGTCATGATGTTGTCTGCGCTGTCAAAGTCAAACGCCTCTACAAAGTCCTTTAAGGCTGCAAGCGCCTCTGAAAGCTGCTCCTGACTGATGGGCGGCTTGGCTTCGTGCTCTTCAGGGGCAAAGGCGGCAAGCTTTTCCTTATAGCTGCGGTAGAGGTCCAGCAGTGCGGGGGTCTTCGCCGCTATTTCGCTTTCGTTTTCTTCGTCTCCGCGCTCTTCCAGATACCGGGCGTCGTCGGAAAGCTTCATTGCGCCGATGAGCCGTGCGGAACTCTTGAGGGCGTGGACGAGCACCGTGTAGTTCTTGTAATCCTTCTGCTCGGCATAGTGAGCTATGCTTGCAGCCTTGCCGTCTATGGCGATATAGAACGCGCGCAGGGCATCAAGCAGCACTGAGCGGCTGCCGCAGTTGCCGAGCGCCACCGCAAAGTCAATGCCTTCCGCAAGAGGCAGCGGCTCTTCCTCTGCCTGAGCTTCTCCCCCTGTCTTCGTTGTGATATGGACAAGCTCCGGGGGCAGATAGTGGCGTATCATGCGCTCAAGCTTAGCGCCGTCCACCGGTTTGGAAAGGTAGTTGTCAAAGCCCTCGTTGATGAACATATCCCGCGCCCCCGCAATGGCGTTGGCGGTGAGCGCGATGCAGGGGGCATCCTTGCTCAGGTTGTTTTCCATCTCCTCGAGGGCGTGGAGCGTCTCAATGCCATCCATGCCCGGCATACGCTGGTCGATGAAGATGATGTCGTAGCGCTTCTTTGTCACCAGCTCCAGGGTCTGCAGGCCGCTGAGTGCCGTATCTATCTGTATCTGGGTCTGCTTGAGCAGGCCTTTCACCACCGTCAGGTTGAGCGGCGTGTCGTCCACCACGAGTATCTTTGCCTCCGGCGCGTGGAAACTTTCAGCGTATTTTTCCGCTTCCAGTCGGTACTTTTCAAACATCTCGGCAAAGCTGCCCATCGGCTCCCAGTTCACCACCTTCTGCCTGAGCGAGAAAGAGAAGGTGGAGCCTTTGCCGTATTCGCTCTGCACGTTTATGCTGCTCCCCATGAGCGTGAGCAGCATCTTGACGATAGACATGCCCAGCCCCGTACCCTCTATGGTGCGGTTGCGCTTTTCTTCAATGCGCTGGAAGGGCGTGGCGAGCTTTGCTAAATCCTCTTCCTTAATGCCTATGCCCGTGTCTGCCACAGAGACATTGAGTGCTATGTATTCCTCATCGAGCCGCGAAAAGCCCACGGTAAAGGTTACGGAACCTTCCTTCGTATATTTGACGGCGTTTGTCAGGATGTTGAGGATTATCTGCTTGATCCTGATTTCGTCCCCGTAGAGGAGGTGGGGGATGTCCGGCGAGATGTCTATCTTGAAGTCAAGGTTCTTGTCCTTTGCCTTTATGGAAATCATATTCACCAAATCGTTTATGGCTGAACTCAGCTCATATTGCACGGGGATGATGTCAAGCTTGCCTGCTTCAATCTTTGAAAAATCGAGGATGTCATTGATGATGCTCAGCAGTGAGCGCCCTGCGTTTTTGATTTCCGTGGCATAGCCCACGATTGCCTGTTCGCTGCTTTCGCGGATTATCATCTCGTCAAGCCCCAGAACGGCGTTGATTGGGGTGCGGATTTCATGGCTCATGTTCGAGAGGAAGGTTGACTTTGCCTCGTTCTGTGCCTTTGCCTCGGCCAGTTCCAGTTTTAGTTCCTGATCCTTTTTAAGCCTGCTTATATACTGATTTATCTGCCCTATCATGGTGCGCAGGGTGTTGTAGAGGTCTGCAATCTCGTCATGGGTGGAAACCTTTATATCCTTGATGCGGTCGGCACAGCTTTGCCGCTCTTCGTCCGAATAGGAGCCGAAAAGCAGCATGAATTCGGACATGGAGCGTATGGGGGTGGCTATGAATTTCTGCGCAATGTAGTTGATGCTGACTCCGATGGGAATGGTGACGTTCAGCATGAGAAGCAGAAGCTTTATGTCAAAAGACAGGGTTGTACTATGGAAGATAACTTCGTTGGTCTGCGGATTGAAGACGGGAAGGTCTATCAGGTTCATCTTTAAGAGCAGGATGTTTGCGAAGAGCGGTGCCGCAACGCTGAGGACTATGCAGGCGAGGACGATGAATGTAGTGATGCTTGTGCTCAGCTTGGAATCCTTGTACGAGGAGTCGATTTTGACGTTCCTGTATTCCGCCGTGTACAGTCGGCTCATGGGGAACTGGTATTTTATCTTGTCTGGCAAGAAATTGAGCAGTATGGTTATGGTTGCGACAAGCGTTGTAGAAAATGGCAGGCAGAACACAAAATTGTATGCCAATTTATAGAAGGTAATGCCCTGTATGCCTTTGCCATTTATCACTTCAAGCACTATTGCCCAAAGGTCTCCAAAGCAGAGGGTAAAGACGATGACGGCGACAAAGGTCTTGTAGCTGTCCTTGAACCACTTGTGCTTTGTCATGTGGTGGGCGAGGGTAGCCGCCATGAGCTGCTCGGCGAGCGAGTAGGCAAAGTCCGCGTCCACTGCGGTACGGTAGATGAAGGTGAGCGTAAAGGCGACAAGGGCGTGGAAGTAACCGCAGGTACAGGTGAGCAGAATGATTGCCGCAGTAGGCAGCAGGGGCATGAGGTCAAATGCCGAGAGCTGCGAGAAATGGGGATGATGAAAGCTGGGCGGTGACATAAAATATGTCATGAACATAGTACAGGCAAGTATAAAGATGCACTGCAATATAAATGAAAAATGCTTTGAAAACAATTCTTTTAGTTTAAATTTCATACATCCTCTTTCTCTTTTCTTATTATAAGATAAAATTCTTGAGCTGTCACTTGGTTACAGGTATAACGGAGAATTATTTTTGCGGGGCAAGTCCCTTGACCTCGTGCTTTTTTAAGGGGTATAATAGGGCAGTTTCAAAAGACGCTTAAAACGAAACAATGAAGCAAGGAGGATTTCAATTGGACGCTTCTTCTCTGTTGACGACACTGCTCAGTTCTTCGAGCATAAAAAACATCAGCACTGCTGCAAAGGCAAACACTGATGATGTAAAGAAAGTTCTCATGCAGGCTGTGCCTACATTGCTGCAGGGGGCAAGCAATCAGGCAAACAGCGCATCCACGGCGGCTGCCTTCCAGCAGGCGCTCAGCCAGCACGCGCAGGATAACACGAAGACCCTTGACCTGACGGACGGGGCAAAGATTATCTCCCATCTGCTCAGCTCCAGCGGCACTACGGCAAGTACCGCTACCGCCCAGATTGCCAAGGCGGCGGGAGTGAGCAAGGCTGCCACTGGCTCCATACTGGCTGCTGCCGCTCCTTTGCTGATGAATCTGCTTGGCCAGCAGTCTTCCGGCACCAGTACGAATGCGCTCGGCGGCCTGATGAGCGGGCTTTTGGGGGGCAACATGAACAACCTGCTCGGCAGCCTTCTGGGAGGCTCTTCCACCGCAGCGGCAAGCCAGACGGCGCAGGCTTCAACTGCAAAACCTGCAGCCAGCAATACAAAACCGGCATCAAACAGCTCAGGCGCGGGCAGTCTGCTCGGCGGCCTGATGGGGCTGTTAAAATAACATATAAAACGAGGTTTTATCATGGCAGAAAAAAAACAACACAAGGTTGTTTCCGCTTCTTCTGGAAAAACAACGGCAGCCAAGCCGCAGGGCGTTGCTGCCGCACAGATTGCGCAGTCAACAGTAGGGCTGCGTGTGGGGTCGATCATCCTGTGGGTGGTCGCCATTGTCTGTGAATTTCTGGCGCTCAAGGCCATCCTTGCGCCGGAGGACGCTCCCTTCATTCCGGGCATTCCGCCGCTCTATGCAGGCATTGGCTTTCTGGTGCTTGACTTGGTCTGTGTCATCATCGGCGCTCAGCTGTGGAAAAAGGCGAACCACATCCATCCCGCTTCAGAGAAGAACAAGCTTCTCTTCTGGCTGTGGAACAACATGGGCGTCATTGTCTGTGCCATCGCTTTCCTCCCCTTCGTCATCCTGCTTCTGACCAATAAAGAGGCGGACAAGAAGACCAAGACGGTGGGCACCATCGTTGCCGTTGCGGCGCTGCTCATTGGCGGCTTTGCCAGCTACGACTACAATCCCTACTCGCAGGAAGAGCAGCAGGAGATGCTCAAGATGGAGGAAGCCACATCGCAGGTCTACTGGACCAAAGCAGGCAAGGTCTTCCACATCTACGAGGATTGTTCCGCCCTCAACCGCTCAGAGGAGCTGACTGTCGGTACGACAATCGAGGCTGAGGAAGCTAAGAAGGAGCGCCTGTGCAAGATTTGCTTCAAGCGCCATGAAAAGGAAAGCGGCGAACTGCCCGCCGGAGCAGACGTTCCCGCGGCTGCAAACGACGAATAGGATTTTTCTTCTCTATAAAATAAAAATAAACAAAATCCCCGATGTGGTTTTCCCGTCGGGGATTTTTGTGTCCGTGCTCACAACATTTAGGCACAGCTCGATTATCTCCTGCATCTCTGCCACCCCCATCGGCTCGCAGTGGTAGTCAAGGCACTCCCTCTGCAAGGTCCCCCAGAAGAGAGTGCATGGGCATGCGACTGTCAGTTTAGTATCTCGACCCATTCTCCATTTTTGCTCGCTGTGCAATATCAGTGCAAGCTGTGGCCCGCGGTTACCATTGTGGTTGAGAAAATTGTGCGATTTCGCTATACTGTTTCGTATGGACAGCAATTTGATATTTGAAAGCAAGCGTGTGATTTCTTCGGCTTTTATAGATTCCTCAGTGCGGATGGGGGTGGCACAGTCAGTTCTGCTTGTGCAGGACAATCTCACCGAGTGTTTTGCCGCGATGGGCTGCGATGGCATCGCGTACCGCGAAAAATACAATATGTTTTGGGTCTTTACAAAGACAAAGGTTCACTTTGAGCGCCGTCCTGACTGGCGGGAGCTTGTGACTGTACGCACATTTCCCATTGACAATGCCGGAATGCGGACTCATGTGAATACAGAGGTTTTGGACAAGGATGGAAACAGATTGCTTGTCGCAAACCAAGAGGCATGCGTCTTAAGCCTTGAAAATCACCGTCCGGTGAAGATTACGAATCTTAACTACCCGAAAGAAGGCTTTCCCCCTGCCGCCTACGCTGAGCCATTTGCTCGCTTTCCATCTGATTTTAGCGAGGAAGACCTTGTTTTTGAGCAGCCCGTCCGCTCCTGCCATATCGATATGTCTCGCCACATGAATAACATTGAGTACATCAAGCTCGCCCTGAGCGTTTTTTCAGATGACTTTTTGCAAAGCCATGACATCACTGACCTTGAAGTTCACTATACGGGCGAAAGCAAAGAAGGACAGCTCCTTCGCGTATATCGCAGGGATGCCTCCGACTGCGCCGGCAAAAGCTTTGTGCACATAAAGGAAAGCGGAAGGTGCGTATTTGAGTGCTGCCTGTTTTTCATCAGGCTTGCTGTGCAAGTTCCGGCAGCCCGTCTATGGGCGTAATGCCGAAGCGCCCTGCAAAATCCCGTGCGCGCCAAGCGTTCAAAATCACATCAGAGGGGGCATGGGCGTCCGAGTTGCAGATAACGCGGGCTCTGCTTTGCGCTACCAGTTCCCAGAATTCAACATAGGGGTACATATAGCGCATACCGCGTGAAGTATCGTTGACGCGGCGGGTTATGCCGAGCCCGTTTATTTCAAGCGGCAGATCAAGGTCAATGGCGGCATCCAGAATTGCAGACAGGCAGCTCTTCGCCTGCTCGTCCCATTCCTTCCAGCCGCGCATAAAGAGGTCGGGGTGGGCAACAAAGGCGAAAAGCCCGCTCCTCATGCCGTCTATGGTCTGGTCTATGTATCTGTTCAGAAGCGCGGGGCTGTCAATCTCAGGGCAGTAGACGTGGCTGGAGCCGTCCGTTACCCAGTGGGAGCCAAGCACAAGGTACTCCGCGCCAAAGCGGCCTTTTAGCTCGTCCGCATACCAGCTGCGGTAGCGGGCATCGTACTCGCACTCAAAGCCAAGGTACACGGGGAAGGGGGCTGCCTCTTTTGCCCTTTGCACCATTTCTGCGTAGAGCGGGGCTTCATCAGTGCTCATGCGCACATTGGGCCAGAAGTCGTCAAAGTGCGGAGCGTAAGGGCAGTGGTCGCTGAATCCAAGTGCGGTGCAGCCTTCTTTGACAGCCTGCTCCACGTAATCGATGGGTTCGCCCTGAGCATGCTGGCAGAGTCGTGTATGGGTATGATAATTTGCAATGGCTTTCATGTCCGCTACTATAGCACAAACAGCGGAAACTGCCTATAGGGAAAATCTTCAAAAACCCTGTTGCTGATTTTGCAAAACTGCGCTAAGCTAGCTTATATGACACGTACGGCACATATCACCCGCAATACATTGGAAACCCAGATAGACCTGACCCTGAACCTGGACGGTACGGGCAGCTACTCGGTCAGCAATCCGATAGGCTTCTTTGGGCATCTCCTGCAGTCATTCTGCAAGCACGGTATGTTTGATCTTTCAGGCACCCTGCACGGCGACCTGCACGTGGATGAACACCATCTCATCGAGGATACGGGCATCACGCTCGGGCAGTGCTTTGCCCGTGCACTGGGGAACTGCGCGGGCATCTACCGCTCTGGCTTCTTTATCTATCCCATGGACGAAAGCCTTTTGCAGGCGAGCGTCGATTTCGGAGGCCGCCCCTTCTGCGTGTGCAATGCGCAGCTTTCGGGCATTCCCCTTGTTTCCCTCAGCCCCGAGGGCACGCAGTCCAGCTTCCAGACAGACTGTTTCGATGATTTCTGGCAGGGCTTCGCAAACGGCGCGTCCTGCAACCTGCACCTCGACACCATCAGGGGGCGCAGTGACCATCACAAAATGGAAGGCCTGTTCAAGGCAGCCGCCCGCGCCATCCGTGCCGCCGTTGAAATCGATTCCCGCCGCCAGGGACAAATCCCTTCAACTAAGGGGATTATTGTTTAGAAGCAGCATGTGCTAAAACGAAACGTCTTAGCGCCTAAAACATTTCGTTTTAAGCGCTAAGACAAAACGTTTTAAAGCCTAAGACGAAATGTTTTATGACTTAAGACAGAATGTTTTATGCCGTGAGGCAATATGAGGACTTTCCTCCGCTATCACCCCCGTTCCCTGCCTTCGCGCACTATATCCACGATTTCCTCACGGCTAAGGTTTGCAAAGCTTTTTATTCCGTCAAATGGTGATTTCTGCTCAGACTCTTCCACCGTGATTCTGAATCTGCTGCCGTCCGCCTGTAGCAAAAAATTAGATTGCGGCAGACCTGCACATAAAGCTTTTCCCCCCTGTTTATTGCCACAAAGTCTATCTCCCTATTCCCAAGCTTTCCGATATACACTTCATGTCCGCGACGACGAAGCTCCAGATAGACGATGTTTTCCAACACGCTTGCAATCATTTTTGTGTTAAATCCAAGCTGGCTGTATTTGAATGACACATCAGAAAGGTAAAACTTCTCCTGCGTCTTGAGCACTTCTTTTCCCTGCATATCATAACGGCGGCAACGATACTGGAACTCAAGGTATTCTGAAAACGAAAGCGTAAATACCGGTATTGAAACAAAGCGTCCGGAAAGATAGGTAGAAATTTCCGATGAAAGCAGTTTTGAGTTTGAACCCGTTATATAAATATCTGCATTGGACGACTCGAATATACTGTTGATGACCTTTTCCCAATTATCCACTTCCTGCACTTCGTCCAAGAGCAGATAGCACTTTCTATCGCTCAACGCAACAGCACCCTTCAAGTCAGCGTACATACTGCGCTCATCAAAATTCTCAGCAAAATCCATGGAAGTATATCTTCTTTCGATTATCTGTGATTCCACCACTCCAGAGGACACAAGCTCTTTGTGAAACAAATCAAGTACAGTTGATTTTCCCGCCCGGCGGACGCCGCTCAGGATTTTTATGATATGCTTATCCCTGAAGGTCTGCAATGCCTGCATATAAAGAGGGCGCTCAGCATATATACGATGATAACTGAAAAAGTTTTAAAAATTAATGAGTTTTTCGGTCTGTGACTGAAAAACTTGCTTATAAGGGACATTTTTTTATTTCCTTTAAGGGACATTTTTTTATTTCCTTTAAGGGACATTTTTTTATTTCCTTTAAGGGA
>ERZ842401.6622-NODE-6622-length-12304-cov-6.810025_pt1 | contig 12304 bp, 12 predicted proteins | sample MGYA00521270_ERZ842401 | MGnify/ENA primary metagenome ERZ842401 (study PRJEB31892, sample SAMEA3878208) | bioreactor metagenome | biome: Moose rumen | place: Sweden | collected 2011-10 | study: EMG produced TPA metagenomics assembly of the PRJEB12797 data set... | reverse complement strand
ATATTATACCATTCCGGCGACCCAAGGGTCGGGGTATTAGACCCATATAGCGAATCAAACCTTTTGTCCAATTTACGAACAATGAGCAATCTTTGCGCAATTTTTCCCCGTTCGCTGTTTGTCGGCAGCACGCATAATCAGGGTACAAATCGATAAGTTCTCCAATCTGAATAAGCCCCGAGGCTTCCGCCACTTCACGCAAGGCATAATACGGAATAATGATGTCAACATCGCCATGTTTACACGCAGCAATTTGCGCTTCATCATTATCATAATATTTGTATGTCACTTCATCATACGATATTCCGTAGTTTTCTCGCAAAGCAGAGCGAGATACACATTCAGAAGTGCCGCCCGCATTTACTCCGATTGTTTTTCCTTTCCAGTTTTTTGGGTCTCTCAGCTCTTCGGCAACATTTTTATTCGCAAAAATGAGCTGTCCTCCGCCCATCGTTCCCGCAAAGATGACAATATCGCTTCCGTTTCCGCCTGCGATAATAGATTGTTGTAACGAATTAAGTCTGCCGTCAGATTTTCCTGTCAAAACTGATTCCAAGCCTGTTGTATATTCCAAAGTTGGGTACACGCCGCCTTTTTTTTCAGCAATGCCGCCTTCCGCGTTGAGATGCAGAATCGGTGAATAATTTGAACTTAAAAGAAGCGTTAAATTCAATTTTGGAAGATTTTTGGCGTTCTTCTTGTTACACGATTGGAAGAAAGTAAGCGTAATCGTAGTGACAATAATAAGAACTGTTTTTAAAAAAGATTTTGCTGTTTTCATAGATTTTTTCTCCTATTTCTTTTAGTGTTTTTTGTATTTTTGCAATTTCAGGATATTTCATAGATTCTCCTTACACTGCTTTTCGTTCATCAAACTCGTCCCACAGAATGGTGTCGTACAAAAGTTGCACATTTTCTGAAGCAGACGCGTCTTTTGGCGTTATGGTGACATCAGCGATTCGTGCAAAATGCGCTCTTGCAGCACTTGCGCGTTCCAAATGTCGCGTTCTTATTCCTTCAAGACTTTCGAGTTTCGGAGTTGAAAAATACACATTGTAAAATTTTCCGTTCTTGATAAGATACGGATTTGCTTTTTTGGGGTCGGTCGTTGCTTCTTCCATAAGGCGTTGCGCACCGAGTTCAATGTCGCCGTCAATCCAATACAAAGTTCCGATTTTGCGGAGTTCGGCGATTCCCGTGTCGTCTGCCCAAAAGCCGCTCCCTGTTGAAATAACTGCGGAAATAGGCGCAGAATCTTTGTATTTTTCGACAAGCTGCTTGCTCATTTCGGTTTCTGCCCAGTTGTAGCCTTCCTGCCCTTTTTCCTGCGCAAAAACACAAATGTGCTTTTGGAATGTCTTCGTGACCATTTGGTCGGTGTCATAAAAAGGAACGCCCAATTTTTCGGCGAGCCCTTTTCCGAGCGTCGTTTTTCCGACATGCTGCGTCCCCATCAATACAATGCACGGTTTCATAGTACCTCCTGCGCAAGTATGTGCTTTTCAAGCAACCTACTGACACGCTATGTTATACAGAAAGAAAAGAATCGTGTGAAATACAAATTTTCTATAAAAGTTAAAGATTTTAGCTATATATTTCCTATATCAGAAATAAAATTTTCTTATATCGTTTGCGTGATTTTAAAACAAAAAAGCTTTCCTTCATTCCACAAAACCTGTGAGCATAAAGGAAAGCTCTCTGTTTTTTATACAGCCGGTCGTATTTTTAGGTTTTCGGAATCCCAAACGATGCTGTCATAAAGCAATTGGACATTTTCTTCGACTGAGGCATCTTTTGGCTTTACGGTCACTTCTGCAATTCGTGCGAAATCCTTTAATGTGGGAATCGTGAGTTTTAAGTAACTTTGGCGAATATCCTCGAATGTTTCGACTTTATCTTCGACCGCATACGAATACAAATTATAGAATTTTCCGTAAGTCATAAGCACTGGATTTTTTTTCGCGGGGTCGGTGGTTGCTTCTTCGACGATTCGCTGCGCTCCCAAATTAATGTCACCATCAAGCCAATAAATCGTGCCGATTTTACTCAATTCTTCAAGAGCCGTGTCGTCTTGGTAGAAGCCGCTTCCCGTTGAAATAACCGCTGAAATCGGCTCAGAGCCTAAGAATTTTTTGACGAGAACCTTACTCACTTCTGTTTCAGCCCAATTATATCCGTCTTTGAGACCTTTTTCGTACGCAAAGACCGTGATGTGCTTTCCGTATGTTTTTGTGACCATTTGGTCTGTGTCATAAAAAGGAACGCCGAGCTTTTCAGCAAGTCCTTTTCCGAGTGCTGTCTTTCCGACATGTTGTGCGCCTACTAAAACAATGCATGGTTTCATAAATTTTTCTCCTCCTGCCTACAGTGTTTTTGGATATAGTTTTTCAAAATTTGGATAGGTATTGTTGTGATTTACAAAATATGCCCACATGTCTTTATAGAATGGATCGTTGGGATTTTCGGCAATCACTTCTTTGAGCGCGTCTGCATATATTGAAATGTCGAAATACTCGGAAAACGGGCGAGCATTTTCTCGTTCAATATATCCAAGTTCAAGCAAGACATCATATTGAGGTGCACAACCATTGTAGTACGGGTCTGGATTAAATGTGATATGACCGGTGCCGTCTGGATCATAAATATGTTCGTATACCCATTGTTCATCTTGACTCGTGACTTTCTTTATCACTTTGATAGTTCCTTTTTCATTGCTGTTGAAATATTTCCATGAGTAAATCAAGCCCTTTGTCCAATTTACGAACGAAGAACGGTCAGAACGCAATTTTGCACCGTTCGCAGTTTGTCGGCAACATGCATAATCAGGGGAAAGGTCAACAAGTTCGCCAATTTGAACAAGCCCCGAAGCTTCTGCTACTTCGCGTAATGCATAATACGGAGCAATAATATCAACATCACCGTGCTTACATGCGGCTATGACGGCTTCGTCGTTTTCAAAATACTTATAAGTCACATCATTATATTCTATTCCGTAATTTGCTCGTAACGCAGAACGAATCACACATTCGTCAGTGCCTCCAGCATAACCACCAATAGTTTTTCCTTTCCAGTTTTTTGGATTTTTTACTTCTTCTGCAATGCTTTTGTTCGCAAAGATAAGCTGTCCGCCGCCCATTGTTCCCGCAAAGATAACAATATCACTTCCATTTCCGCCAGCGATTATTGAAGGTTGCAAAGCATTTAGACGCCCGTCACTTTTTCCCGCTAAAACAGATTCCAATCCCGTTGTATATTCCAGAATTGGATACACACCGCCTTTTTCTTCTGCAATGCCTCCTTCCGCATTGAGATGAAGAATCGGCGAGTAATTTGAACTTAAAAGAAGCGTCAAGTTCAGTACAGGAAGATTTTTTGCATTTTTTTTCGTGCAAGAGCCAAGTAATGCCATCAGTGAAAGTGTTATACATAAAAGTATTCGATTCTTGTTTTTTTGGAATGTTTTCGTGACCATTTGGTCGGTGTCATAAAAAGGAACGCCCAATTTTTCGGCGAGTCCTTTTCCGAGCGTTGTCTTTCCGACATGTTGTGCGCCCATCAATACAATGCATGGTTTCATATATGCACCTCCGTGTAATTTTAGATTGCGTTATTTATACAGAAAGTGCGTAGCTATGAAAAATACAATTTTTCTATACAATGTATAAGCAAAAAATATGTATACGAAAATCCTATGGAAGCTATTGAAAAAAAATATTAGCGGAGATTTGAAAAATAGATTATAAATACTGTCGGTAAGTTCCTGTAGGTTCGGCTTTGTTTTTGGGAAGATTCTGTGCCTCTTCCAGACCTCAAAAAATAGAAAGCCGAACTAACTGCCAAAAGCACTGTGTTTTGAATTATACCTCCTTAACTCAGTGCTTTTTTGTTTTTTAAATGGGATTTTTTATTCGCATTTCCAGCCGAGCATTCCCTTGCCGTCACTGGAGAAGACAACGCCCACTTTGTGCATTGGTTTTCCGTTCACGGTGAATCGGTCAGCGTAGCCGTTCGCGCTGATTTGGGCGAGGGCTTCTGCGGCGACTTCCTCAAATGCGCGTCCTTTGTCCATTTTCAGCTCGAAGATAAACACGGCGGTTTTCGTTGCAACGACGACATCGCTTCTACCCGCCACGGACTGAAGCTCGCTCAAAACGCGGTAGCCCGTCATGCGGAACATGAGGTGCGTGACAGACTCGTAGTAGTTTTCGCACATATCCTTTTTGACGATGGTTGGCAAATCGGCGATTGCAGCTTTTATGATGGAGAGAGCCTTGTCGATGTCTTGCTCATCAAGCGCATCGCACAGATTGTCGATTGAAATCCCGAGGTCGTCATCAGGGGGCGTCACGAATTTTTTTAGGATAACATTTAAGAACCCTTCCTCTATTTCTCGGTTCGGGAAATCAAGCGTGTAGAGCCGTTTTTCTTTTTGAAAATCTTTGATGGTAAGATAGCCGCTCTGATAAATCACAGGGAGCATATTTTTTGTGTCGGGGTCGTAGTTCTTGAACTGGTCTTCCTTTGCCTTTCTGCCGTTTACGATTTTCGCAAGCTCCAGCGGCTGATTCTGCAAAGTCTTTACGAGGAAAGACGGAGTGCCGCTCTCAAACCAATACGAGCCGAAATCCTTGTATTTTAGGCATTTAAGAAGACAAAACGGATTGTACACCCCTTCGACATTGTGCGTGAAATGATAGCCGTCGTACATTTTGGCGAGTTTCGCTTTTGCTTCGGTGACGGTCATTTCCTGTTCTTTTGCGAGAAGCTCAATCTCCGGAGCAAAATACTTTTCCAACTCGCTTTCGGTTACGCCGCAGATGGGTGCATAGTCCTTCGTTAAACTTATGTCGTCGAGCTGGTTCAATCCGCTGAAAATATTGACATGGCTCACTTTCGTGATTCCCGTGATGAACAGGAAGCGGATATATTTGTCCAAGTCTTTGAGCGGGCTGTAAAAACTGCGGAGTTCCTGACGGTTCTGCTCCTCGTATTCGGTGTAGAGCGCGTCCAAAATCGGCTTGTCGTATTCGTCGATTAGGATGACGACCTGCTTGCCCGTCTGCTCGTAGGCGGTTTTTATCAGTTTGTTCAGGCGTGAGGCAGCGCGTTTATCATCAACAGCGATATTGTATTTTTTTTCATATTCAGAAAGCGCCAGATTGAGCGCGGATTTCAGGCTTTCCAAGTCAGGATAGTTGTCCGCACCAAAACTGATTTTCAAGACGGGATATTCAATCCAATCCTTTTCAAGATGCTCGATTTCAAGCCCGTGGAACAAATCTTTTCTGCCGAGAAAATAATATTCCATTGTGGAAAGCAAAAGACTCTTGCCGAATCGGCGTGGACGGCTCAGAAAATACGGCGTTCTTTCGCGGGCAAGGCGGTAGACGAAGGCTGTCTTGTCAACATAGATGCAGCCGCTTTCTCTAAGTTTTTCAAAATCCTGAATGCCAATCGGCAAAAATCGCTCTTCCATACTGTGATTATACACTATTCACGAGATTTTTGCTATTTTTACCGCGCGATTTTAAAACAAAATCCTCATCTGAAGCCACACTACCCCGCCGTGCGTTGAATTGGAAACGCCCTCGCTTTTAAAGCCGAATTTCTCGTAGAATGTGCGGAGTTTTTCCTTGCAGGTGAGGACGATTCCCTTGCGACCGTCGCACTTCGTGTCGGCGATGACGCGCTCCATGACACGCGATGCAAATCCCTTATGCTGGAAAGCGGGAGCAGTGTCCACACCGAAAATCATCTGCCAGTCGCCGTTTTCGTCATGAAGCGAAGGATTGTCGTACATCTCGTCGGTCAGGTCTTTTTGGTTCGTTACAAGACCGTTGATGAACGAAACGAGTTCCTTTTCCGTGCCGTTTTCGTCGCAGTCGAACAAAAGCCAGAAGTGATTCGGGAAGGCGTTCACGCGCTTTTCAAGGGATTCCAGGCTCGCCGCTTCCGCAGCGGGGAAGCAAAGCGATTCAACTTCGTTCAGTTTTTCCACATCGCCAAGATGTGCGTGTCGGATTTTTGTCATAACTTGCCCTTACGGTCTGAAAGTGCCATGTTTTCTTCCTTTCGCTACCGATTTTTCTGAATACAAAAAATCCCGCAAGAATTTCCTGCGGGATTGAAATGAGTTTTTCGCGGATTAGAGCTGACCGCCCTCTACAACGAGCGAATCTGCGTCTGATTTCGGACCATACACGGCTCGCAAAGTCGCCTCGTAATCAGCATGGAAGAAATTCTCGTTTCCGAGCGTCTTGATTTCTTCGTTAAGCCAGTTCAAAAGCGAAGTGTTTCCCTTTGTGACTGCCGGAGCGATTGTGTCGAGCGAGCCAAGAGACTCGATTCCGACTGAGAAGCCAGGATTTTCGATTGCCCAGGCAAGAACCTCAGTATTGTCGGTAGAAAGACCCGCGCCGCGACCATCAAGAAGCGCGTTGTATGCTTCTGAATACTGGTCGAACTTCAAAAGATTTACCTCTGGATAGTTTTCGGTGAAGTAAGTCTCTGCGGTCGTTCCCTTTGAAACAATGAGCGTTTTTCCGTTCAAATCTTCTGGCTTTGTGATAAGGTCTTTGTCGTTTGAGACAACGCCGAGTGCACATTTCATGTACGGAAGCGCAAAATCGACCTTTTCGGCACGAGCCGGAGTGACGGTGAAGTTTGCGAGAACCAAGTCAACCTTGCCTGTCTCCAAAACCTCAACGCGGGCAGCCGCCTCAACGGGAACATATTTTACTTTTACGCCCAAATCCTTTGCGATTCGGTCGCCGAAGTAGACATCGTAGCCCTGATATTTGCCATATTCGTCAACATAGCCGAACGGTTTTTTGTCGCTGAACACGGCAATCTTGATTGTCTTGCTTTTTTTGATTTGCTCAACCGTGCGGTACTTTACCTTTGGTTTTGCAAATGCAGAAACAGAAGCCAACGCAACAAGCGAAAGCGCGATAATTGTTTTTAACGATTTTTTCATAGAAACACCTCGTTTTTTTAAGATGAGAATGTTATACCGCTTTATTACCTAGTATGTCAATGGGTAGGGGGGGCGACGGCGAAGCCGTCAAAAGTCGTGAGACGACTTTTGAGCGAGTCTCCGAGCAGCTGTGCTGCGAAGGCGGAAATATGCAAGAGTTTTATTTTCTTCTCGCCTCAAATTCAAAGTTGCTCAGGAATTTCTTTGCGCGCTCCGTCTTCGGATTCGTCCAGAATTCTTCGGGCGTGCTGATTTCAACGATTTCACCGCCGTCCATAAACACGATTTTGTCGGCAACGGCGCGGGCAAACTGCATTTGGTGAGTGACAATCAGCATGGTTTTTCCGTCGTTCGCAAGATTCATCATCACATCAAGGACTTCGCGAACCATCTCGGGGTCAAGCGCGGCGGTCACTTCGTCAAAGAGCATGACTTCGGGGTGCAGACAGAGCATCCGCACAATCGCAACGCGCTGTTTTTGTCCGCCGCTCAATTCTCGCGGATACGCGTTCTTTTTGTCGGAAAGCCCCACCCGCTCAAGCCACATTTCGGCTTCTTTTTTAACCTCGTCCATGTTAAGGTTCAGCTCATGCGCGTGTTTCGGGCCGAGCAAGAGATTTTTCATCACATTCAAGTGCGGGAACAAATCGTAGCTCTGGAAGACCATGCCGATTTTCTGGCGGATTAAGTGCATTTCTTTTTTGCGGTTGGAAATCACTTCGCCGTCAAGCAAGATTTCCCCGCTCTGAATCGTCTCCAGCCCGTTGATACAGCGAAGGAGCGTGGATTTTCCGCAGCCAGAAGGCCCCAGCACTACGATGACTTCGCCTTTTTCCACAGCGAGCGAGATTCCTTTTAAGATTTCGTTCTCGCCGAAAGATTTTCTGATATTTTTAATTTCCAAAAGTGCCATGTTTTCCTCTTACAGTTTTTGCTCCAGTTTTTTTGCGCCGAGATTCAAAATCCAGCAGACAAAAAAGTACATCATAAAAATCACGAAGTAGACTGCGATGCTTGCCGTGGGAATCGTGAGCCTGTTCGCCTCGATAATCTGCTGCCCGATTTTCACGACCTCAATCACGCCGACGAACACGACGAGCGAGGTTGTCTTAATCATGCGCGTAATGAGGTTCATCGAAAGCGGAATCAGGCTTCGGAGCGTCTGCGGAATGATGATGTAGAAAAACACCTGCCGTTCCGTAAGACCGATTGCCCGCCCGCTCTCGTACTGGTGTTTGGGAACGCTTTCAAGAGAGCCGCGCACCAAATCGCCCATTTCGGCAGTTCCCCAGAGCGTGAACACGAGAATGCTCGCCGCTTCCCCGCTCAAAGAAATGTCGAACGCCCGCGTAAGCCCGTAGTATGCCATAAAAAGAAGCACCATCTGCGGCATAATCCGCATGATTTCAAGGTAGATTTTTGAGATAACTTTGATTGCCCGGTTTTTGACCGTCATCAGCATGCCGAACAGAATTCCGAGCACGATTGAGAACACGATCGAAACGAGCGCAATCCACACCGTGACCCACAATCCGCCGAGCAAGCGCGTAAAATTCGTGCCCTTTGTGAGAACTGAAAAAGCGGTGACGATGGCTTCGATTGTGCCTGGGTTAGCGGCTTCCGAACTGAGCATAACGCAGCCTCCTTTCGGCAAATGCCGCAATCACGGAAATCGGGAGAAGCAGAATGAAATACGAAACGCAGAGGAGCGTGAGTGCTTCATCAGTCTTGTAATACAAGCCGATTAAATCCTTTGCCACATACATCAAATCCGCGAGCGCGACGGCTGAAAACACCGAAGTTTCTTTTATCAAAAACATCACATTCGCGCAAAATCCGGGAACTGAAACCGAAACCGCCTGCGGCAGAATCACATATTGCGTGACTTGGCGGCGCGTAAGACCGATACATTGCGCGCTTTCAATCTGAATCTTTGAGACCGATTCGAGCGCGGAGCGGAATGTCTCGCCCATGTACGAGCCGCCCAAAAATGTAAGCCCGATTATCGCGCACTGCACCGATGAAAGCTTGATTCCCATGCGCGGAAAGGCAAAATAGAGGAAAAAAAGCTGAATCAAAAGTGGCGTGTTGCGCGAAAGCTCAATGTACGAGCCCACAATTCGCCTTAGCACGGGAATTTTAAAATACTTTACGAGCGCACAAAAAAGCCCGAGCAAAAAAGACAAAAGAATCCCGACAAGCGCAAGCTGGAGCGTGAGCAGAGCCGCTTCGCCGTACATCGGAATCACTTTTTGAATGAAGTCAAAATCCATATACCTAGCAATATAGTAGATTTTTCATCTTATGGGAATGGATTTTCAGAAAAAGTGCGAAAAGCCATAGTTTTTCCCTATAATTGACAGTTTCCCCTAATCCGACTACAGTTTCTCAAAATAGGAGCAAGCTATGAAAACAATCGAAACAAAATCCGCCCCCGCCGCAATCGGTCCGTACTCTCAAGGCATCGTCGCAAATGGCTTTGTCTACACTTCGGGGCAAATCCCCATAAATCCGCAGAGCGGCGCAATCGAAGCTGTGGGAATCGAACAGCAAGCCGAGCAAGCAATCAAAAACTTAGGCGAAATCCTCAAAGCCGCGGGAAGCGATTTTTCAAAAGTCGTAAAAACAACCTGCTTCCTCAAAAACATCGCCGACTTTGCCGCGTTCAACGCTATTTACGAAAAATATTTCGTGAGCAAACCCGCCCGCAGCTGCTTTGAAGTCGCCGCGCTCCCCAAAAACGCGCTCGTCGAAATCGAAGCGGTCGCCGTTCTCGAATAGGAGAGACAATGCAAAAAGGAATGACCATCGTGTACCCCGTGCATTCGGGGCTGTACATCAACCTCACTAACCGCTGCCCCTGCGCCTGCACCTTCTGCATCCGCCAAAAAAGCGACAGCGTGTACGAGCAAAATCCGCTTTGGCTAGAGCACGAGCCTTCTTTTGAGGAAGTAAAAGCCGCGCTCCTTGCCGAAGATTTGGAAAAATACAGCGAATTCGTGTTCTGCGGCTTCGGCGAGCCAACAGAGGCACTGGATGTACTCTTAAAAACGGCGGAATTTCTCAAAGCAACAACAAAAAAGCCCGTCCGAATCAACACGAACGGGCTTGGAAACCTCGTGAACAAAAAAGACATCACACCGCTCTTAAAAGACAGAATCGACGCGCTTTCAATCAGCCTCAATTCAAGCAATCCCGAAATCTACGAAAAAACCGTGCGCCCGATTTTTAAAGAAAACGCCTTCCCTGCCATGCTCGCCTTTGCCAAAAACGCCGCGAAATTCGTTCCGAGCGTCACCATGACCACCGTTTCTACAACAATTACGCGAGAAGACGAAGAAAAGTGCCGTACCCTCTGTAACAAATTGGGAGTATCATATAGAATAAGGGAGTTTATTTAGGAAATCACCACACATCACAATTTTGCCGAATACAAAAAACGCATGTTGACATTCTGTTTTCCTAGTAATATACTAGGTTAAAAGGTTAATCAACCCGTAAGATTCTGCAAAGAGAGGTATATTTGTGATGAATATTACGAAAGGGCTTTTGGCTCAATTAAAACACTGTGGTGAAAAGGCTTTCCCCGAAGAGTGCGTTGGCGTTCTTTTGGGAAACAGTGAGGGTGAGGTACGAAATGTGAATGCACTCTACCCTATTGAAAATTCTGCCGAGTTCAAGCGAACGGAATTTGCCGTCTCTCAGGCGGAATTGCAAAAAGCGGAGCAAGCGGCGGCTTCACAAAATCTTGATGTGATTGGGTTTTACCACTCGCATGCGGATTTTGAGGCGGCGGCTTCACAAAAAGACCGGGCTTTCGCGATTCCCGGTTTTTCGTACCCGATTGTTTCCGTTCTAGGCGGAAAGGCGGCGGCGGTCAAAAGTTTTGCTTTTATCGGCGGAACAAAAAACGCGAATTTTACTGAGGAGGAAATTGTATGTCTGTAAAAGTTTTGATTTCAGCGACTTTGCGCACATTTACTGAGCGCACTTCTTCCTTCTCGTTTGAAAAAGACACGGTGTTGGGCGTACTCAACGCACTCACCGACGAATATCCCGATTTTAAAAAAGCATTGTATGACGAAAACGGCGAGTTGCGTCCGTTCATAAATATTTTCGTAAACGATGTGAACATCAATCAGCTTCAAAAAACAGAAACCCGCTTGCACGACGGTGACACGGTGCTTCTTTTGCCTTCAATTGCGGGCGGTGCTCCCGTGGAGTCAGTCATTCCGCAGGAGCGGCGAAAGGAAGCCAAGCTCGATGACACGGAAATCGAGCGATTTTCAAAACATCTTATGCTCCGCGAAATCGGCGTAAAAGGGCAGAAAAGCATTAAGGCGGCAAAAGTCTTGATTTGCGGGCTTGGCTCGCTTGGCTCGGTGCTTGCCCAATATCTTGCGGCGGCAGGAGTCGGCACAATCGGCATCGCGGATTTTGATGTGGTGAACCTGCACAATCTCCAGAATCAGATTTTGTACGGAAAGCGTGATTTGAAGCGTCCAAAGATTATGTCGGCAAAGGACAAAATCAAAGGAATCAACCAGTCAATCACGGTCGAAACCTACAATGTCAAGCTCGAAGCAGAAAATATAGAAGAAATCATTGCGGATTATGACATTGTTGCAGACGCGACGGACAATTACAAAGCGCGTTATTTGATTAACGATGCGTGCGTGTTGCTCAAAAAGCCCGATGTGTTTGGTGCGGTGTATCAGTTTGAAGGTCAGGTTTCTGTTTTTGATTCTACGCAAGGACCGTGCTACCGCTGTGCATTCCCGTCACCGCCACCGAGCGGGCTTGTTCCCACTTGCGCGGAGGGCGGCGTTATCAGCTCGCTCCCCGGCATCATCGGAAGCATTCAGGCAACCGAAGTCTTAAAATTGATTGTGGGCGGAGGAGAGGCTCTTGTCGGAGAGAGCTTTATCTTTGATTCATGGAATCTCACTTCATCAAAAGTCAAAATCGCAAAGGACGATAATTGCCCGATTTGTGGATTAAAGCCGTCGATCACGGAAGTTGAGGATTTCGACTACGAGGAATTCTGCGGTCTCAAACAGGCTGAAAACGAAATTCCCGTTGAAGGAATTGAAGCATCGGCACTTGCGGAGCGCATTTCCCGTGGTGACAAAATGACGATTATCGATGTTCGTGAACCTCACGAGCGGGCAATCAGCCGATTCCCTGACGCAATCGTCATTCCAATCGGTCAACTGGCGCGTCGTCAAAAGGAACTCGACCCCACGATTGACACGATTTTCGTGTGCCGTGAGGGAAAGCGAAGCATTTTCGCAATCAACACATTGCGCGAGGCGGGCTACACAGGTC